>Ga0206915_1118_pt1 | contig 17654 bp, 16 predicted proteins | sample Alteio_BWOrgHeat_70_FD_152945 | JGI IMG/M metagenome (GOLD analysis project Ga0206915, IMG submission 152945) | Enriched cells from forest soil in Barre Woods Harvard Forest LTER site, Petersham, Massachusetts, United States -... | ecosystem: Environmental > Terrestrial > Soil > Temperate forest >...
AAACCTGCCCGCTACTGTAAAGGCAATACTCACCGCCGGGTTTAAATGCGCCCCCGAAATATCGCCCAGGGCATATATCATGCTCATTACAATAAAACCAAATGTTATAGCGACGCCTACATGCGTAACTGCACCGCCGGTTTGCTGGTCAATAATAATAGCACCGGTGCCGCAAAACACCAATGCGAAAGTTCCAATAAATTCGGCGGTAAGTTTTTTCATAGAACCTTATAATAATTGTTTTTTCATTACTACGGCACTTACCGGGCACACATGGCTAAATTCGCTTGACTGTTTTAATGCTTCTGGTACATCCTCCCTGCTGATTTTTTCATACCCTTTCTTTGCAAAATAATCCGGGGCTGTTTCAGTTAATAGGTATAATATTTCTACCCCGTCCTTCTTTGCCTTACCCTCAAGTGCTGTTATCAATTTGCCTGCTATGTTATTGTTGCGAAAATCTTTATGCACCACCAGCGAGCGAAGCAGTCCGTAGTTTTCATACCGCTCCAATCCTATTGCTGCAATTATTTCACCATTGTTGTGGGCGATAAAAAAATTGGCTAACGAAACAGGCAGGTCTTCAACCGGCAGCTTTTCCGATTGTAGTAATGAAACAATGTCTTGTCTTGTTTCATTTGTAGCAGGGGTTATAAAAAATTTCGTTTGGCATGTAAATGTTTTAATCAATTAACAGTTGTATTGTTTAGAACGAAGAACTCAAACGCGGCCGACATGCCTGCGAAGGCAGGTATCTCATCAAATTAAACAGGTATAGATTTACACATAATTACAATATTATTTTGGCTCGCTTATACTTATGAGATACCTGCCTTCGCAGGTATGACGGTCAACAGCCTATTGGTTTCTCAACAACATCCATTCTCTGGCTCACAACATTTTCTTTCATCCTTTGAGGGTTTGTCTGCATATACCGTGATGCTTTTTATTCGTGTATCACTGTTTTTATATTCAGCTATTTCTTCTGCCGATAAATAGCTGCTCAATATATCATCCGGCAACGTGATCTCTTTTTCTTTTTGCAAGGTGATATTGGCGAAACCCGCTTCTTCAATTATGCCAAAATACTCATCTTTTTGTATGGCGCCTGTAACACAGCCCGCATAAAGTTCTGCAACCTGTTTCCATTTTTCAGGTAAATTTCCGTGCAATACAATGTCGGAAATAGAAAAATGGCCACCTGGTTTAAGCACCCGGTAAACTTCGCTGAACACCTTATGCTTATTGGGCACCAGGTTTAATACGCAATTGCTTACAATCACATCAGCTTTGTTACTTGTAACCGGCATATCATCAATATCACCTTGCCGGAACTCTACGTTATTAAACCCTAACTTTTCAGCGTTGGCCCTGGCCTTGTTTACCATCGCGGGCGTAAAGTCAATACCAATCACTTTACCAGCATCACCCGTTTCCGCCCTCGCAACAAAACAATCGTTGCCTGCCCCGCTGCCAAGGTCAATAACGGTATCGCCTTTTTTAATTTTCGCAAATTGTGTTGGCAGGCCGCAGCCTAAACCAAGGTCTGCATCTGAATTATAGCCTTCCAAAGCAGTATAATCATCACTCATAATATTATACACATCGGTACTGCAGCAACCCGAGCCACAGCAGGATGATTGGTTTGTTTCCCTGCTTTGCAATGCTATTTCAGCGTATTTGTTTCTTACCGTTTCTTTTATTTGTTCTGCTCTTTCCATGTTTTGAACATTTTATTTATTTGATAATGATAAAAGTATTCGCGTTTATCAAAGCATCATTAAATCCAATACTTAAGTTCTTTGCCCTCCGCAATAAAACCTGTTATTTTTTCTTTTATTTCGTCGCGTACTTTTCTTGTTTGTTCCAGTATTTCTTCTCTTGTGCCTTTAGCAGCCGAAGGATCTGGAAACGACCAACCCATTCTTCTCGTCACACCCGGAAAAATGGGGCATCTTTCTGCGCTTGCTTCATCACAAACTGTAATAACCGCGTTGAACATCCTGCCTTTCTTAAACAGGTCAAAAACACTTTGCGTAATTTTTTGACTTATATCGATCCCGACTTCTTTCATTACTTCCACTACGTTGGGATTGAGGTCACCAGGCTCTAAACCTGCACTTTCTGCCTCGAAATTTTCACTTCCATATTTATTAAGAAAGGCTTCTGCCATTTGGCTTCTTGCAGAGTTGTGTATGCATACAAATAAAACTTTGTGTTTGATAGACATATTAAAAGTTTTAAATGGTTATTTATGTTTAGTTATTTATTGTAATATTGCGATTGATCTTCTCAAAAAAAAAATCAGCAACAATTCTGCTTTAGGTCAACCTCTTTAAAAAATGATTCAAACAATGCCTTGTACCGTTTCCATACTTTTGGCTCTATGCAATAGCATACACTTACGCCTTCAATGGTACCCTGTATAATCCCTGCATTTTTAAGTTCCTTCAGGTGCTGCGATGTAGTTGCCTGTGCCAAACCGAGTTCTTCAACAAGGTCGCCGCATACACAAGCGTTCTTTTTCACGAGGTATTGTAAGATGGCTATACGCGCCGGGTGCGCAATAGCTTTAGCCATTGCTGCTATATCGTTTTGCTCTTTGGTAAATAATTCATTTTTTGTCGCACCCATGCTGATCAATTCTATCGCAATATTACGATTAATACTTGACCAGCAAAATTAATTTTGGTAAGAGTCCGAAAGTCAGGAAGACGGAAAGTCCGGAAGTCAGGAAGAAAATACATGAAGTAATTACGAAGCCCTCTTTCTTTCCGACTTCCGGACTTTACTGACTTTCGGATTTCTAATAAAAAAGCCGCTTCGAAGAATCGGGGCGGCTTGTTGTTCCGTCACCAACGGAACGTTTAACCAAAACCAACTGTAAACATTTTTTATATTCTTAACCGGTTAAAACCAGCTTCCTATAAATGCATCATTCACTTTATCACTGTTTGCCAGCTTTTTTCTCCTGCGTGCTTTCTCTATCCTGCGCCATATTAAAGTATAGGGTAACATTAGTACAAGGAAAATAAATGTAAGCGGCGGTATGCCCATAAACGATACCCATTTGCCGCCAAAATGCCTGCGCATAGGCCTTCTTAAACGCTCTGCAATTAAGTACATGCTTGGTACAATTATCAGCGTCATAAAGAACGCAAATGCGAGCCCGAAAATAATGGTCCACGAAAGCGGTTTCCAGAATACTGCATTATCGCCGCCAAAGAAAATATGCGGGTTAAGGTTGCTGAACAAGCTAACAAAATCAATATTAAAACCGATGGCCAAAGGTATCAGGCCAAGTATGGCTGCCATAGCAGTCAACAATACCGGGATGATACGCGTTTTACCCGCCTGTATAACTGCTTCCCGTGTTTTTAATCCCCTGCTGCGAAGTTCGTCCGCAAACTCTATTACTAATATTCCGTTCTTTACCACTATGCCCGCAAGGCCAACCACGCCAAGCCCTGTCATAACACCCGAAACAGTCATACCGGTAAGGGTAAAGCCAAGCAGAACGCCTATTACACTGAAGATGATCTCGGTTAAAATAATTACCGCCTTGCTTACTGAGTTAAACTGTAATACAAGTGATATTAATATTAATCCCAGCGCTATTAACAATGCCTTGCCAAGAAAAGCCAGTGTTTCGGCCTGCTGCGCGTCCTCGCCCGTTTGTTCTATGCTAACATCCGAAGCTTTGCTTTTAAAGCCTTCAATATCGTGCGCTATCACCTGGTTAACCGCAGGTGGCGTAAAGCCACTCAGCAGGTTAGACCTTAACGTGATGACCCGCTTTTGATTTTTATGTTTTACGCTGCCCAGCGTATTGGTATAATCAACTTTAACCATATTAATAATAGGCACGCTTCGTATAGCGCCATTCATTGCCATATCCCTGTAGGTGATCTTCATGTTCAGCAGGTCATCAAGGCTTTTGCGCTGTAACACATCATTGCGCAGTTGTATCTTATATTCATCCTTGCCCTCTTTTATCTTGCTTACTTCTTTTCCAAACAATGCTGTCTTAATTTCCTGCCCAATTTGTGCGGAAGAAATACCTTCAATATTTGCGCGTTCCCTGTCAACGGTTAGCGATACTTCCGGGTTGGTAAGGTCAATATCCATTTTCAGTTGTTCAACGCCCGGCACCTGTGCCGAATCGAGATAGTTCTTAAGTGCTACTGCCGTTTTTATCAAACCGTCGAAATCATCTGTATTGGTAGATACTTCAATGTTAACGGGCGGGTCAGTTTGCGGGCCGTTTGCTTCCTGGTCAACAGATATCTCTGCTCCGGGAATACCTTTTGCAATCACACGTATGCTGTCCATTATTGGCGTGGTGGCTATGCCATGCCGTTTAGCAAATTCAACAAACGATACCTGTATCCTTCCCAATTCGGGATGGGTGGGTGCTTTGGTCGCCACTTTGCGGGTCATTGGCGCCTATCGCAACGTTGGCAATAACACTTTCAACAATGTCATTCTTTTTTCCGTTGTCCATTCCCAGTACTTTATACACGCGGTTTTCCAGTACATGGGTAACAGAATCGGTATAATCAACAGCAGTACCAACAGGCAGCTTTAGATAAACAAATACCTGGTTAGGATCGCCCTTGGGAAAAAACTCTACCTGTGTTCTTCCTGTGGCAATAGAAACACCAAATGCGATAAATGAAAAGATCAGCAGGGCAATGGTACCAATAAGCAAACCAACCGGCCTGTAACCTTTCAATGCCCAGCGCAGCAGGTTTTCGTAATGGCTCATTATCCAGGGCAGGGCGCGATGCTGAAAACTGTCGATCACATCCTGTATCACATACTTGTTTAATATGACAAGCAGTGTGATGAATATAAGTATGTTGCCCAGGAATGAAATGTGCGCTAGGTCGAGCAAAATACCCAACGCAATGGCTATCCAAAAACCCGGCTTTTTAAATATTGCACTCTTTGGCTGAGCCTTGTCTTCCCCGCTGTGTGTCATAAAATCAACCGCAAAAACCGGGTTCATAATAAATGCCACTATAAGCGATGCTGTTAAAGTAAATATCAGCATGGCAGGCAGGTATATCATAAACTTACCAATAAGGCCCGGCCAGAATAATAGCGGGAAAAACGGTGCAAGTGTTGTAACCGTGCCCACAAACACCGGCACAAATATTTCGCCTGCCGCCATTTGGGCTGACGTAGTTGAAGTTATTTTTCCTTTACCCTGTGCAAAAATGCGGTGCGTATTTTCTATAACCACAATAGCGTCATCAACAATAATACCCAGGCCAAAAAGCAGTGCAAAAAGTACAATAAAGTTTAACGTTATATGCGTGCCCACAATAAGGTCTCCGACCGGCAAAAATATAAACGCGACAAACATACTCAGCGGAACGCTGAGCGCTACAAAGAATGCATTTACAACCCCCATGAAAAACATGAGGATGATAAGCACCAGCACAAAACCAATTACGATGGAGTTTACAAGATCGTTAAACGAACTGCGTGTCCTGGTGCTCATATCACCTGTTACAACCACATTAAGGTCGGGAGGAAAATTTAGCCGCTTCATTTCCGCAACAAGCCCGCGAACAGTATCGGATGTCTCAATAAGGTTTTCACCCGAACGTTTAATGATGTTTAGGGTAATTACATTTTTACCATCAAGCCTGGCATAGCTTTCTTTTTCCTTTGCAGTGTCCTTTATGGTGGCAATATCTTTTAAATAAACAATACCACCGGAAGGATTACGTAAAACAACTTTTGAAATATCATCCGCTGTTTTAAACTGCCCTTTTAACTGAACGGTACGCTTCATATCGCCCACCTGCAGCAATCCACCCGATATGTCAAGGTTTTCTCCCCTTACTGCATTCTCAATATCGCCAAATGTAAGGTTGGCACTCTGCATCCGGTTATTATCTACGTTTATCTGGAACTCTCTTTCCGGTGCGCCAACCTCATCAACCCGGTTCAGCTGGCTTAAGTCTTCCAGTTTGTCCTTAAGGTCGTCTGCAAATTTTTTCAGCCTCACTACATCATAATCGCCGCTAACATTCACATACATAATAGGCTGGTCGCTTAGGTTCACTTCAAGTGCGGTCGGCTGTGTAGTAAGGTCTGTGGGCAGGTCTTGCTTTGCTTTATCTATTGCATCCTTCACTTTTTGCAGGGCCACATCCTTGTCAACCTTAGTATCAAATTCTACAATAATGGCTGAATAATCCTGCTGCGATGTGCTGGTAACCTTGTTTATTTTAGCGCCTGTAATGCCCTTTATTTGTTTTTTCAATCGGTTTGGTAACAAGGTTTTCAATGTCCTTTGGCGAGTTGCCTACATAAGGCGTTTGCACATATATATAGGGGATAACAATATCAGGAAACTGTTCCTTAGGCAGCGTTACAAATTCAGTTACCCCTATTATGCTTAAAAAAAGCATTACGAGATAGATTGAAGTTTTATTTGTTACTGCCCAGGTGGTTGGCCTGAAATGTTTAAACTTGCCCGTAAAATTCTCTAATGCACTCATACAATTAGTTTGAATTATGATGTACTATCATGTACAATAACACTCAGCTTAATATTTTTTCCGCGAACACTGCACACTTGCTTTTTTTATTGCGCCATGGTTACAGGCTGCCCATCGTATAAAGACTGGAACCCTTCTGTAATTATTTTATCACCGGCCAGCAGGCCGCTGAATATTTCCGCGTTATTACCGTAAGATTGGCCAACAACAACCGGCTTCTTTTTTGCAACAATTTTATCTTTATCGGTTACTGCAACAAATACATATTTTCCTTTATCGTCAGTTTGTACAGTATTCACCGGCACTGATATAACATTGGCCGCACTGTAATCCTGTATTTTAACATTGGCTATCAGGTTTGGCTTAAGGTCTCTGTCAGACGGCAAATGTATCTCTACATAAAATGAGCGTGAGTTGGGGTCTATTACCTTGCCCGCTACAGAAATTTTTGCTGTAATGGTTTTATTAAGGTCAGGAAAGTTTATCAGCACATTGTCACCTACATTTACTTTGCTAACATAATTTTCAGGCACCTGCGTGGTAACTTTAAGATCGTACGTGTTTACAATTTTTATTTGCTGTGCTGCAGGCGCAAATATTTCGCCCACTCTCACGTTTACGTCTTCGGCAACACCAGCCACATCGCTGTAAACAGATGTGAAATTTACCTGTTCCTGCGCCATGTTTATCTGCTCCTGTGTTGTTTTTAGCTGGCTTTCCAGGTTATCAACATTATTTTTATCGGTTATTACCTGTATCTCCGTTCCAATGCCCTGGTCCCATAAATTTTTTTGCCTCCTGTAAACATCTTTGGCATAGTCTAACTGTGTTTGCAGGGTTACCAACCCCTGTTGTGCGGCTCTTAAATTTTGTTTGGCAATTACATCATCCAGTTGCAGCAGCAGTTGCCCCTTTTTAACCTGTTGCCCTTTTTGAACATACAATGCTTTTACCTGGCCGCCGGTGCCGTTGCGGGGTGTTACATACGAAATATTAACTGCTTCAACTTTGCCCTGCAGGTCAATATAATGTACAAAGGTTTCAGGCGCCAATGCCTTAACTGAAACAAGCGTTGTATTTTGCAACGCGGCGCTGGTATCTATTTTAGCAATATCATCCTGCAGCTTAACAATAGCATCGTTTATTTTTACCTGTTCTTTTTTCAAACTGTCTAATGTTGCTTTCTTTTGTGCCAGTGTGCCGCCGCCCGTTTTATCACCGCCGCATGACACGATAAGCAAGCTTGTAAAAATGAAGAGAACAATAATTATCTTTTGCATATAATAAATTTTGGTCTTGATGGTTTTCAAATTATTTGGTGTTACAATTTTCCTATTGCATTGTTATAATCTATTTTGGCAATAATAGCATCGTACATGGCGCTTATATAATTGCTTTGTGCTGTTTTAAGGTCTGCCTCTGCATTATTGATATCAGTAGTTGATCCTACACCTGCCCCGTATTTTTTCCTGGTTTGCTCATATACCTGTTCGGCCAGGGCCATATTTTTCTTCTGGTTGTCAAGCGTGAGTATTGCCGTGGTAAAATTTCTCTTTGATGCAGCAACAGCAGTATCTATGGCCAGCTTTGTGTCTTCGATCATATTCTCGGTCTGCATAAGCTGAAGCCTTGCTTTTGATATGTTTGACGCTTTAGCAAATCCATCAAATATGGGTATGCTGATGTTTACACCAATGTATGATGTGGTATACCATGCCCCGCCGCCGAAAACATCAAACTGGGTGCGCTGCGCTAATTTGCTGTACACGCCTGTTAAACTTAATACAGGCAGATAGCTTAATTGATAACGCTTGATATTAAATTCCCCTAATTTTTTAGTTTCCTGCAACAGCTGGTAATCCTTCCGGTCTGTATATTGATACCCGGTGTCTATAATATCCTGTTTTACCTGGTCTTCATTAACACTATCGGTCAGCACCAATTCGTCATTTACAGGCATCCCCAGCAGGTATTTTAAACCCAGGTAACCATTATCAATGGCGCTTTGTGTTTTTAGTTTTTCTGTTTGCAGGTTGGCTAGCTGAACATTGCTTTTGTCAACATCGATCTGCTCCGCAAAGCCATTATCATGCATTATTTTGGTATCGTGTACAAGCTGCCCTGCTTTTGTAATGTTAGCATCAATAATGTTCATTTGTATCTTACTGGCGGCAAGCTGGTAATAGATCTTGTATATGTTTATTTTAATGGCCTGTTCCGTTACCTCAACACCTTTCATTGCGTAGTCGAGCGAGGTTTTCCTGGCCTTCAGGCCTACAAATACCTGGCCGTCAAACAGCGTTTGCTGAAGTGTTACGCTGCCATTGGCATTGTACTTTGTACCAAACTGAACCGGAAAATAAGTACCCGGCTGCGGTGGGTTAAGAAAAATACCGGGGAGCAGGGTTGTAGGAATATCTATATAATCTGTAAGGCCAGCGGCGCCTGTTACCTGCGGCAATGCCTGCGATGTAATGTTACGGTTTGTCTGTTGCTGTATTTGATAATCAAGTAATGCATTTTTTACTTTTATATTGTTTTTATGTGCATAGTCAAGGCATTGCTGAACGGAAAACTCATGTGTTGCCGGCAATTGTTGTTTTTGCTGGGCCTTTATTCCATTGTTTATAAATGCCGTTATGCATATCACAATTATTCCAATGATCCTTTTTTTCTGCATACAGTTAGTTTTTAATTTCTTTTTGTTGCTGATAATATTTTTGAATAAGCTTAGCGCCCTTTGATGTTGCGATACTGTATAAGAACAGGATGCCCAGCTCGCGGCCCACTTCAGAAATGAGGTACCGGTTGTGCGGAAAAATATCCTGGTTAAACGTCATAAACGACGAACCTATCCTGTATTTTGTTACAATGTCCATATTAATATCAGGCCTGTACAGTTCTTCTTTTATGCCCCTTTCAAGATTTTCTCTTATCACACGGTACATAAACTTATTTGCGTGGTCCATGAATTTTTTGTGTGACTTGAAATGATGTTTTTCCAGGTCGCTCATTATCAGCGGGTTCATCGCTTTAAACATTTCTTCCATGCCCTCAAGTGAAATGAACACTTCATGTATCGCATTTTCAGACGATTCCTGGTAGCGGCAGCATTTTCCTTCATTCTGCAATATTTCTTTGTCAACAACACCCTCTACTATCTCGTCTTTATCAGCAAAAAACTGGTAAATGGTTTTTTTTGACATCCCCAGTTGGCCGGCTATTTCATCCATGGTAACTGAGCGTATGCCATACCGCATAAAAAGATCTGCAGCTTTTAATATAATTCTTTCCTTCACTTCCATAACATAAAAATCAGGGCACAAAACTATGGAAACTTTTTTTGGAATTTGAGTTTCCAAGCAAAAATTTTCATTTTTTCTTGATGAGCGGTAAGATGTATGCCTGCAAAAAGGCTAACAAATGATTGTGAATGAGGGGCTAACGATTGTTTATGCATGCATAAATTTTTTATTGCTTACTTTATAGTAAAATATCTCATCATGACTAACTGGAGACGCCGCTTATTAGTTAATTTACGCATTAGAAGGCTACTTCAATTTTTTTTCCAGGGGCTTGTGGTTATTGTACCGGTAGGCATAAGCATTTACGCCGTACTCTGGCTTTTTAATGCTGTTGACAGCATTTTACCCAACATCATTAACTATTTTTTCCCGGGTTTTCTTAACTCAGAAACCGGGCAGATAAGGCATATTCCCGGCGTTGGTTTTATAATAGTGCTGATCATAGTTATATTGGTGGGCAGTATCTCATCCTCATTCATTGTAAGTAAAATAATTGATTTTTTTGACGCAGTGCTTGAGCGCACCCCTGGTGTTAAATTTATTTATTCATCAGTCAAAGATTTTTTGGAAGCTTTTGCTGGCAACAAGAAAAAATTTGATAAGCCCGTATTGGTTAACGTGGATGCAGCGGATGTTTGGCGCATTGGCTTTATTACAAAAGAAGATGCGGTGGATTTTGAGCTGCTTGACCATGCTGTTGTTTATGTGCCGCTTTCGTACGCTATAACCGGTGTAATTTATATAGTTCCTAAAAAAAATATCAGGCCGCTAAATAATATCAGTTCTGCCGATGCTATGAAGTTTGCTGTTTCCGGTGGCGTTGCTGATGTGGGGTAATAGTCGGAAAGTCCGGAAGTCAGAAAGTCAGTCAAAAAAGTCCATAGTCCATAGCCCATAGAAAGAAATCGGACACAGGCAGGCTAGTGACTTTTTGCAATGGACTATGGACCATGGGCTATGGACATACTACCTGCTGAAAGACTAAATGATTTTTGTGACTCCTTTCAAACCAAATTCCGTTATTTTGCAAACTCAAACGGGCAAGTAATGAAGATGCATAATTTTAATTCAGGGCCATCTATTCTTCCGGCTGAGGTATTGACGCAGGCTGCGGAAGGCATTATCAATTTTAACAATATTGGTTTATCTATACTTGAAATAGGCCACAGGACAACATGGTTTGGCGATGTATTGAACGAAGCAATAGCCCTGGTAAAAGAATTGATGCAGCTTGACGGGCAGTACGATGTATTGTTTTTGCACGGCGGCGGTACAACGCAGTTTATGCAGGTGCCTATGAATTTGCTTGATGATGGCGAAACCGCCGCATATTGCGACAACGGCATCTGGGGCAGCAAAGCTATTAAAGAGGCGAAACTGTTTGGTAATGTAAATGTGGTGGCATCTTCAAAAGACAAAAAACATTCCTACATACCCAAAGATTTTGCCGTTCCGGCTGATGCAAAATACCTGCACTATACAACCAATAATACAGTGGAGGGCACCGAGTGGCATACCATACCCGAAACAACAGTTCCGCTGGTAACTGATATGAGCAGCGATATTTTCAGCAGGCCGGTGGATTTTAAAAGATTTGGATTGATATATGCCGGTGCACAAAAAAAATATGGGAATAGCCGGTGTAACGCTTGTTGTGATAAGAAAAGACCTGTTGGGTAAGGTTAAACGAACAATTCCAACTATATTAGATTACCGTGTACATATTGAAGCCAATTCTTTATTAAATACGCCGCCGGTATTTGCTATTTATGTAGCAATGCTGACATTGCGGTGGATAAAAAAAGAAGGTGGGTTAGCGGAAATGGAAAGAAGGGCCAAAGAACGGGCAGATCTTTTTTACAGTACGCTGGATAGCCTTCCCATTTTCGCGCCAATTGTGGCAAAGGAAGACAGGAGCCGGATGAATGGAACTTTTACAATAAAGGATGAGGCACTGGAAAATGAATTCCTTAACGAGTGTAAACAAAACGGAATGGTGGGAATAAAAGGCCATAGAAGCGTAGGCGGCCTGCGGGCATCTTTTTACAATGCCCTTCCGCTTGAAAGTGTGCAGGCGTTATGCAGCCTGATGAAGGATTTTTCTGATAAGCACGCTTAAAATTATGTGTTATGTTAACCCGGTTTTTTTATTAATCTAAACTTTATGAGTAACATCAAACCCTTTAAAGCATTACGGCCCCAGGCGCAACTTGCCAAACAGGTTGCCAGCAAACCCTATGATGTATTGAGCAGCACAGAAGCAAAAATTGAAGCGCAGGGCAATCCTGCATCGTTTTTACACATTACAAAAAGTGAAATTGATCTTCCTGAAGGAACAGACACACACTCTGCCGAAGTGTACGAAAAAGCCAAACAAAACCTGGATGCTTTTATTAAACGCGATGTATTGTTCAGGGAAGACAAAGAATGTTATTACGTCTATCGTCTTATTATGAATGGCCGCAGCCAAACAGGGTTGGTTTGCGTAAGCAGTGTGGATGATTATGAAAATAACATCATCAAAAAACATGAGCTTACCAGGCCCGATAAAGAAGAAGATCGTATAAACCACATTAAAACAACCGGTGCGCAAACAGGCAATGTTTTCCTGGCATACCGCAACGTGGACGAGATTGATGAGATAGTGGCGAAAAGGATGGAAAGGGGGCCGGTGTATGACTTTACAGCCGAAGACGGCATACAGCACACCGTTTGGATAGTTAATGATACCGATACAGTGAAAAAGATAACTGCATTATTTGATAAGGAAGTACCCAGCACTTATATTGCTGACGGCCACCACAGGGCGGCATCTGCGGCGAAAGTGCGCAAAGCGGTTGGGCCGGATGCTTCAGGGAATGCGGGTTATTTTCTTACAACATTATTTCCTTCAGGCGAATTACATATTATGGATTATAACCGCCTGGTAAAAACACTTAACGGGCATACCGCCGAACAATTTTTGCAGGCGCTTAACGGGCAATTTAACGTAGAGCAATCAAAAGAAGCGGTAAAACCAAAAAACTTGCACGATTTTGGATTATACCTAAACAAAAAATGGTATAAGTTAACCGCCAAACCCGGCACTTATGGCGAAGATCCTATTGGCATATTGGATGTAACTATTTTGCAGGATAATATTTTAAGTAAATTGCTGGATATACAAGACCCAAGGACAGATAAGAATATTGATTTTGTGGGAGGAATAAGAGGGCTTGCCGAACTGGAGAAAAGAGTAAAGAGCGGAGAGATGGCTGCTGCATTTAGCCTGCACCCTGTAAGTATTGAACAACTTTTTGCAATAGCTGACAGCGGTAAGGTTATGCCGCCAAAAAGCACCTGGTTTGAACCCAAGTTAAGAGACGGATTGTTAACACATTTGATATACGAATAAATAAACCTCATGAAAAAAGCAATGTTATTAATAATATTTATGGCCGCAGGTGGTATATTGTTTGCCCAACAGGCAGACTCATTGCAAAAACTTGCAAGAATGCAAATGCAGCAGGCGAAATTTGAGCAGGCCAACCAAACACTTACGCGTGCGCTGCAGCAAAAGCCAAACGACCTTGATTTATTAAAAGACCAGAATTTTGCCTATTATCTTGCACGGGATTATGTAAACTCGCTTCAAACGGGTAAAGCTTTAACAGAAAGGCCTGATGCCGATGAACAATGCTTTCAATTGCTGGGTTTAACCTATAAAGCGCTTGCAGAATATAAAGAAGGCGATAAAATGTACAAGGCTGCAATAAAAAAATTCCCTAAAAGCGGCGTGATATACAGCGAATACGGCGACCTGCTTTCATTAAACAATCAGCCCGATGCCGCTATTGATATTTGGGAAAAAGGCATAATGGCTGATGTTAACCACAATAATAATTATTATTACGCAGCAAAATTTTATGCAGCTAATGGCAACCTTTTCCGGTGTGTAATGTATGCCGAAATTTTTGTGAACATTGAAAGCTTTACCCCGCGCACCATTGAAATAAAAAATATTTTGTTTGAAGCGTATAAGAAGCTTTTAACCAGTAATAACCTGGCAAACATCAATAGTAAGAGTACAGGCTTTACTAAAGCCGTAACCAATATTTTGGTTCAAAATAATTCCACTTTCCCTGACACCCCGTCCATTGAAAATATGACTGATGTAAGGGCGAAATTTATTGCTGCCTGGTATAGCACCGATAACGCAAAACAGTATCCTTACAGGCTGTTTGTGCTGCACCGCCAGTTGATAGAAAACAAAAGTTTTGATGCCTATAACCAATGGCTTTTTGGCCCTGTAGCCGATAATGATAAATACGAAAAATGGGTAAAAAAACATGCATCTGAAATGCAGCAATGGCTGGTAATGCTGCACAGCATTGTATTTAAAATACCCGACGGACAGTATTATGAATAGGGGCTTATTAAAGCCCATGGTAATAGTGTCATGTCAACTGTAAAGTGTCGCCTCCGTTATTGCTGATTTCTTGATTTCGTTATTTTGAGATTTTATTTTACGTACAGTTTTCCAATAAAATCACAATATCTCTAAATCCCAAAATCGTCACTATGCTTGACACGATACCAGGATGCGCATTGCAGTTTACCACTATCTTTTGCTTAAAGGGCAATATCCTTAATATATAGGCTTGGTTTGCAGGAGCTTTTTCAAACTGGCCCTGTATGCATTTTATGGTATAAGAGAACGAATCCTGCTTAGCTGCAATACCCGTTGCATTGATGGCCGTAAATGGCAATGCAGTACCGTTGGCAACATTCAGTTGCAATGCCCATTTAAAAGCAGTGTTTTTTGGTTGGCATGCAATTTCAAAGTGGCCTTCAAAAAAACGGATACTAAATTTTTCGCCTGTTGGCAATTCCCAGCTTACCAGTAATTCATCTTCGCTTATTTCTTTTACCGAAAGGTTTTTACAGGTTATCTCTGCCTGTTTGCCACCGGGTAATAATTGTAACAGCCGAAGCCCTGCAAGCTGATCAGGTTTGCCCCAGTTATATCCGTCAACAAAGGGAAGGGTATTGTAAATACATTGGGTGGATGTGCCTGGTTTGTCAAGATATGCCGACTTTAACCTTTCATCAAACAGGTGAATATCCCTTATTCTAAGCGAATCATTTTGCCATAATATATTGGTGCGATAAAACCGGCTGTTGTACCAAACAGTTTTATGCCCCTCACCGCGGTAATCTGTCATGGCGGTAACCGCTGTGGCCGGGGTAAGAGTATACTTTTGACTGAACCACTTACCGGAAGCCGAGAGCGTTTCCACTGTTATTTTACCGGCCTTTCGCAACGAGTCAAAAATGGGGGCCTGCATTTCAAGCCCTTTTTGCATGGCTTTCCATGTAAAGGAATTTTCCTGCCCGGCCTGTGTATAGGCAAATGCAAGGCAAGGTTCATCAGTAAGAGATCTTAAAAACCAGCTAACCCAGGTACGGTCACCACCTGCCTTGTTATACACCGGCTCCAGGGTTATTACATTTTGTGCTGCTGATCCCAGGCCGCTTTCGTATTGATAAATTGGGTCGCTGCCCAGCATCCGGAAAACCGGCACTTTAATTTGGCCCGCTATTGACTGGGCAGGCATATATGCGTTTAGCCTGCTGGGGTAATAAGCCTGGTTCCAATAGCCGCCCCAAAGTGTGTAGCCGTCGGTGCCGCTTTGGTCTTTACAATTGGCAGAAGCAACTATATGGTATTTGTCATACATATAAGCCAGCGAATGAGCATCAATAAACCAGGATGCGACAGAAGACGGGTATTTTCCAAAAATGGATTTGAATTTCTCCATATAAACATCCACCAGTAATTCTCTTTCCTTTGGCGTGTAGCCGGTTGAAAACCCGACATTGGCATGCCGGTCCCAGGGGTACCTGCCCCGCCATTTTATACCTGCGGCTTCTGCATGGGGTTGGGTTATTTCCCACCAGCCCCCTACTTCGTCGCCGGCCAATAAACGGCTTTTCATTAGTTGCTGGTAGCGGGTATCAATCAGTGCATCATACTGCAATAAATACGTGGCAGGCAAATGATAACGGGAGAACAGGTTTACCTGCGATACAACCGTTTGATATAATACATCCTCTGTAATTTGCGGGTCGCGGGGTTCCAGCAGCCGGATAAAATTAATAATGTTTACTATTCGTTTGGGTTTATTACTCACCTGCTTTGCAGGCATTTTAAAGCCCTGGATAAACATTGCAGCACAAATAAATAAAAACATTAACCATAACTTCCGGGCCATATTTTGCTTTTTAGTGTGACTATCCGCATATATAAACCTAAACACTTGCAGAAATACATTACCAAAGAATACAGAGGTATTCACAAAGCAACACAGAAAACTCAGTGCTCCTCTGTGCCTCAACTCCTTTTACTCTGTGACCCTGTATTTTTCCTTTGTTCAACATTCAAGATTCCTTGTCCCTTGTTCGTTATTCAAAGCCTTGTTGGTTTTATTAAATCCGTACAGTTATACACCAATGACAACGTTTTTGTACGGATATATTTTAAATTATAATATCTGCAGCCCTCTGATTGGTGGTGGAAATACATTACCACAGAGGCGCAGGAGTTGTTCGCACGGAGTTGCACAGAGAAACTCCGCGATCCTCTGTGCCATAACTCTTTTAACTCTGTGACCATGTATTTTTCTCTCATTCATAATTTCAGGATTCCTTGCCCCTTGTTAGTTATTCACTCCCTTCAGTTATGGCAACAACAAGCCAGATACGCGGGTACGTTACAAAATGTTACGCATGAACACTATTTTTTCACCAAATTTTTCTCACCAGTCAATCACCGCCATCTCTTTATCAATCAACTTTCCCATGTCTGCCCGTACAATGGTACGCCAATGACAACGTTTTTGTACGGATATATTTTTAATTATAATATATCCGGCCCAGGCATTATGAATCGCACGCAAAGACGCAAAGGCGCAAAGAAAAAAATGTACGCATCGCCATACTTTGCGGCTTTGCGTCTTTGCGTGAAAATGATTCCAATCCGTACACAACCGTACAAATAAGCATGTTTTTTTCATTTTTATTTTTCTGCAACAGGCATAATAATGTTCAACATCTTTACTGTAAGCAGTGCCGTGTTTATGCCCATAGTATTTTCTTTTTCTGCAAATAAATTCACACCACAAGTTACTAAATAATTTAGTAATCTCCAAATAAATCTGACGGAGTTTTAGAAAGATTTAGGGGATTGGGAGGATAGTGCTATTTGTTGAGTTATCGCAGGCTAAAAATATTTTCGGTTAGGGATATCAATGGCCAGCAGAACTTACATTCCAGACGGAGTCTGGCTTTTATATTAGAAATCCTTAGACGCCCTTCGGAAGTCTAAGGATAGCCCGGGCCCTCGGAAATCTATGGATTGCAGGGTAAGATTGCTCTTAATGATCAAAAAATATAGAAAACGCTTTTTCAGTTTCTGTTAATTCACGAGATACAAATGGATATGTTGCTTTTAAAAGCAATTTCATTTTATTTTGCGCTTCTTCATGAAGCTCATAAAGATTAAAACGGTCAATATATTGTAATAATTCCGACAAGAAGCCTGATGGATTTTTAAAATTATCAATGTCAAGCCATCCTCTATCAGTATATCCTTTTCTTTGATATTTATCTCTCAAAATAAAGTCACATCTACCCTTGCAACTAAAATAGGCGTTATCAATTTGAATTTTAGATAAATCTTCATTCTTGATTAACTTATGTAATCCGACCCAAATACCACCCCCTTTTTTAATTAAATTCACACTACAGCAATCACATTTAATTGTGCAATACTTTGCAAACAATTTTACAG
>Ga0206915_1122_pt1 | contig 17481 bp, 22 predicted proteins | sample Alteio_BWOrgHeat_70_FD_152945 | JGI IMG/M metagenome (GOLD analysis project Ga0206915, IMG submission 152945) | Enriched cells from forest soil in Barre Woods Harvard Forest LTER site, Petersham, Massachusetts, United States -... | ecosystem: Environmental > Terrestrial > Soil > Temperate forest >...
AAGGCTAAAAATCAAGTTGCCGGAAGATGCCGTGATCTTTGCATTTTTGATACATAAGCAAAAAGCCCAAGCCCTGCAGCCAGCACCGTTAAGCACATAATTAATTGCCATCCATTTGGCTTAACAGCCCACATTGCCCCAAAAAATTGTATTATTAATATGATGGATAAAAATGTTGCTCCTGTTTTGCGTGGCACTTTGCTGATTACATACGCGCCAAGGGGCGCAAATACGGCCACAAAAGGCACACACACCAGCCACATTTCAAAGGCTAATGGTTGAAAGTCTTTTACAACACCAGCGTGTATAAAAAAGCCCAGTAATGTTTCTATGGTCATGATAATTACAGATGACGGCACAGCTACCTTTTCGTTAATACGGTAATAGATGGTCATAAAACAAAATGAAAAAATGTTGATGCCTGTACCAAAAATAGAAGATATCATACCGCCAATAAGCCCTAAAAATAAAAGGCGTGCCATGTCCGATCTTCCAAACTGCTGTATGGCATCAAAAAATACCCGTTTCTGTTTGCGATTCTCATTCCAGAGTACCAGGCCAAAGCTTAACCACAGCGATACAAAGAAGAGTTTCGCCACGGGCGGCGAAATAAGGGGTACAATATAATAAGTGCCGAAAACCAATCCGAAAATGCCGCCAAAAGTGACATACTTAATATAGTTCCATTCCACTTTAATTTTTAGGTTTAAAATAAGCAGTGTAGCCGATGTCATGCCGATGCTTTGTATGGCAAATGCAAAATTACGTGCAACCGGTGGCGGTATTTTAAGAAACAGGGTAAATACCGGGTAAGCAACCGCAGCGCTGCCCTCAGGGCTTGACCCTGCAATGAACGAACCAATTATCATTGTTAAAAGAGCGTAACCATGTTTTAAAAATAGATGAAAACTATGGGTGTTGAACATATAAAATGTCCAGCAGCTGGCAATCAAAATAAAAAACGACAAGTATAGCCAGGGCAGTTTTTTTATTTTAATTTTTTTGTACACTGTAGTATAGTTTTATCTACTTTAGATGTAAATTTAGATGGTATTTATTTCTTTCCTCAAACAAAATTTACAGCATTTTATTATAATCTTTTTATTAAATCTCTAACCGCCCCGGAAGGGTATAAAACTTTATGGAAAACATGGAACAAGCATTACTCGACAATCAAAAAATAATTATAAGCAACCAGGAAACGTTGCTTGGTAACCAGGAAACAATTAAAACCAACCAGGGAAGCATATTGGGGAACCAGGAGTCGTTGCTTAGTAACCAGGATACAATAAAAGATAACCAGGCAAGTATACTTTCCAACCAGGAGGCGCTCAAGGGTAACCAGGAAACTATCAAAGACAACCAGGCGAGCATACTTTCTAACCAGGAGGCGCTGAAGGGCAACCAGGAGACAATAAAGGATAACCAGGCAAGCATACTTTCCAACCAGGAGGCGCTGAAGGGCAACCAGGAGACAATAAAGGATAACCAGGCAAGCATACTTTCCAACCAGGATGCACTCAAGGGCAACCAGGAAGCGCTGAAAGGCAACCAGGAAACAATAAAAGATAACCAGGAGGCACTCAAAGGCAACCAGGAAATAATTGTAGCTAACCAGGCAAGTATTGTAACAAACCAAAAGCAAATTGTTGACAACCAGGTTACACTTAATGTAGTATTGCAAAACCAGGTTTACCTGCTTAATTTACTTAAAAAGCTGACCGGCAATGAAGAATCGCTAGAAGAAACAACAAAGTTTATTGAAAAACTAAAGGCAGAAGCGCATGCAACATTACAGCAGAAAGCCTTAACTGAACCGCAAACATTGTAATGCTGTTTTATTGATATAGCTGCAAATTGCAGCAATAAATTTTTTATGTGGGATGTACCAGGCCAATGGATGCATCCCGCATTTTATTTTAAAAATAAATTTAGGTTTAGCTTACATCAAAAATCTTCATCCTTCGCAAAAAAATAGTTTATAAGTGCAGCTATAGAAACAACCGTCCATGTTCCTTCTAATATAACAAAGGGTATATAGCGTATAAGGTACGATGCAATGCATGCCAGGCCGGCGCCAAAAACATTCATTAATATATAAGGCAACCCGTCTTTTGACAGTTTTCCGGCAAGGTTTAACAGAAAAGCAATAAGTAAAATAAACACACCTGTAAAGCCTATATAATCATTAACAGAAAGTTGCATGGTTTTTGTCGGATTTTCTGTGGCAAAGCTATGCAATAAACCCATGAGGGCTGGAACTCCGCGGTTTAATAAATTAACACAGCAACATGTCATCAATTCTAACTTCTATAAAGCATTGCACCAGGGTTATAGCAGGTATAAGCATATTGTTTTCGGTTTGCTGCCTGGCATCATGCAATAACCGCAACAACACTTCAAAGGAACTTAAAACCGACGCTCCTGTTACTGCCTTTGACCCAGAAAAGGAAATTACTAATGATAGTATGATAACGCATCATCCGGCTGTTACCAGGGAAGATTCGCTGCTTGCTGAGCATGAGATTGATTCTACAAATTACCTGCTTGTTTTTAAAAATAAAACGAATATATGGCTTGATACCTCGCTCGGGCGACCGCATAGTACATGGAGTGACTTTCACATTTTGGAATATTCAGATAAGATCATACACGCGCCTTCTCCGGGAACGCCCGAAAAGCAATTTTTAACGGATTATGATATGTTTCTTAAGTGGTCGCCTGACAGTTCTTATATATTCGACATTGGTTCATACGGGGTAACCATGGCAAAAGATGAATCAGGAAAGCTTTATGTTGAAAGCGAAGATGTAGATTCCGAGATAGACTTATACAATAACAAGGCAAAAACAAAGCAAAGGATCTTATTTTTTGGCCCAAGCACCTGTGCCTGGGATGCCCATTGGATGGACACCTCACATGTAGCAATGCTTGGATTATGCAATCCAAATGCTGATGTACATCCTGATACAATACTGTGGATCATCAATATAAAGAATAGCTTTATCAGTAAATACAAGTTTAGCCACTCTCAATGATAAAAGCTCAAAATTTATGCAAACCAGTGCATGGCCATAAAATGCGGGTGAATAAAATAGCTGCCCATGAAGCCCGTAGAATCATTAACAGAAAGTTGCCGGGTTTTTTTGCGAGTTTTGCACGGCACGGCTATAATAACAGGCCGGGGCGTTAACTCTCACGTATGTCATCAGCATTAACTTCAAAAAGGCATTTTATCTTAACAATAATAAGTATATGCGTTTTCCTGTTATTCTGCTTCGCCTCGTGTAGTAACCACAGAAACACTCCGAAAGAAATTAAGAAAGATTCTTTTGTGATGTCCTTTGACCCTGCAAAAGAAATTACCCGGGACAGTATTATAATGCATCACCCCGCTATTACCAAAGAAGATTCTATGCGGATAGCGCATGAAATTGATTCAACAGATTATTTGCTTGTTTTTGAAAACAAAACGAATACATGGCTTGATACAACACTTGGCCGCCAGCATAGTACATGGGCCGATTTTCATCTTATAGAATATAGCAGCGACAATGGCCACCAGGTTCACCCAACTGCACCTGATAACCAATTTTTAACTGATTATGCGCCTCTATTGATATGGTCTCCGGACAGTACTTATTTTTTAGATATTGGTTCCGACAGCCACGAATTAGTTAAGGGCGCGAATGGGAAAATGCACCTTGAATTTGTTGATTTAGAAAATACAATAGACCTCATAAACTATAAATTAAGAACGAGCGAAAAAATATTCTTTTTTGGCTTCAGCACCAGCGCCTGGGACGCTCATTGGATGGATACTTCTCATGTTGCATTGCTTGGACGGTATAACCCAAATTCCGATGGGCACCCGGACACGATACTTTGGGTGATCAATATAAAGAATAACTTTATCAGCAAATATAAATTTACCCGTTCACAATGATGAAGGTTCAGGATATACAAGAAACAGAGGTACGGCAAATACTGGAAATCGTAATGGATCCTGAAGTGCCAGTGCTTTCTGTTGTTGATCTTGGTATTATCCGCAATGTTGAAATTATTCAATCTTCCGATGGAAACATAGTGCGTTGCACCATTACACCTACTTACACAGGCTGCCCGGCAATGGATGTTATCAGCATGAATATTCGGTTTGCTTTGCTTGAACTTGGATTTAAAAATATTCAAATAAAAACGGTTTTGTCACCTGCATGGACCACGGACTGGATGACAGAAGAAGGCAAACAAAAATTAAAGGCCTACGGCATTGCGCCGCCTAACCCGCAACACACTGTTTGCACACCGGATGCATTTCAAAAGGAAGAGGCCGTGCAATGCCCGCATTGTAATTTGTATCATACTACCTTAATAAGCCGGTTTGGTTCTACGGCATGCAAGGCCTTATATAAATGCGAGGATTGTAAAGAACCTTTTGATTATTTTAAATGCCATTAGCGTGTTAACCATCAGGTAAGTAATTATTATCTTCGAATTAAAATCTAACCTGCCATGCCTTCCATCCTCTTTCATATAGAAAATAATATAGCCCATATTACCCTCAACAGGCCTGATAAACTCAATTCTTTCAATCGCGAAATGGCACTGTTATTACAGGCCTGTCTCGATGAATGTGCATCATTGCATACTGTACGATGCGTATATATAACCGGCGCAGGCAAGGGCTTTAGCGCCGGGCAGGATCTTGCAGAAGTTGCCGATCCTGACGGCCCCGGTATGCAAAAAATTCTAAGTGAACATTACAACCCAATTATTACTAAAATAAGAAAGTTGCCTAAGCCTGTAGTCGCGGCAATAAATGGGGTGGCTGCAGGCGCAGGTGCAAACATTGCATTGGCCTGCGATATTGTTATTGCGGCGCAATCGGCCTCTTTAATACAGGCATTTAGCAAAATAGGGCTAATACCCGACAGCGGCGGCACGTTCATGTTACCGCGCCTGGTTGGCTGGCAAAAAGCAAGCGCCATAATGATGCTTGGCGATAAAATTACCGCTGCCGACGCAGAAAGGATGGGTATGGTGTATAAAGTAATTAATGATGATATATTTAAGGAGGAGGCGATGAAGATAGCATCAACGCTTGCGCAAATGCCCACAAAGGGTTTGGCATTTACCAAACATGCATTAAATTATTCTATCACAAATAATTTGGAAGAACAACTATTGCTGGAAGATGAGCTGCAACAGAAAGCAGCGGCAACACTTGATTTTAAAGAAGGTGTAAACGCTTTTTTGGAAAAAAGGCAACCGCAGTTTAAAGGCGAATAACAAAAAGGTTACCAGTATTTTAATATATTATTAACGATGATGCAATATAATATAGCACAGTTAAATATCGGCAGGATGACGGGTGTAAATATAAATGACCCGGTTATGAAGGAGTTTAAAGATCAACTGGATACTATTAACGCACTTGCAGAAAGAACTGAGGGGTTTGTATGGCGTTTAAAATCCGAAGGGGGCAATGCTACGGAGTTTAACCCTTATAACGACGACAGGATCATCGTGAATTTTTCCGTTTGGGAGTCAGTTGACCAGCTTAAAAACTATGTTTACCGCTCAGCACATACAGATGTTATGCGCTACAGGCAAAAATGGTTTGAGAAATTTGGCAAACCTTATTATGTTTTGTGGTATATAAATAAAGGTTATATACCGACACTTAAAGAAGCTGTGGAAAGATTAGAATACCTGCAGCAAAATGGCTGTACCAATGCAGCTTTTGATTTTTCGAATATTTTTCCACCCCCGGGCAATAATAACATTTAATATGAATGACAAAGACGAATATGCGGTAAAAGTAGTTGAGAAAATGATGGAAACCGATTATTTCAGCCAGTGGATGAATATTAAAGTGCTTGAAATAAAAGATGGCTACAGCAAAATACAAATGGTTTTACGAAAGGAAATGTTGAATGGATTTAACATAGCGCATGGCGGAATAACCTTTGCCCTTGCAGACAGCGCCTTTGCATTTGCATGCAACAGCGATGGCCGAACCACAGTTGCGCTTGATGCAAGCATTTCATTTCCTAAAGCAGCAAGAGAAAATGATGTATTAACAGCCGAAGCAAAGCGCGTAAACAAAACGTACAGTACCGGATTGTATCTTGTTGAAATAAAAAATCAAAACGGCGAATTAGTTGCTTTATTCAAGGGCACATGCTACACTCCAAAACCGAAAACGGAATGATATAGTATTTTTTTTCTATGGGATGCCCGCGAACATTGGAACATAAAAAAGAATCCCGCTTTGCAACGGGACTCTTCTTAGGATAAGCGAGAATATATATTGAGTGTGATTAACCGAGGAAACCGGCTTTCTTTAATGTTTTTGTGCCTTCTCCTATCTTAAAACCATTCTGGTATATCTGTATTTTGTAATCACCTTCCTGGTAATGGCCGTTCTCTGGCTTCCAGTCAAAGCTCACAGGCAACGCCTGACTTTGGGTATATTGTACTGATACCTGTTTTGTATAAACTTTATCTCCTTCATCACGGGTAGTAAAAGAGCCGCTGCCATTTGAAGGCATTGTTATCGGCTTGCCATCGGGGCCTGTTACACATACATAAAGATCTTTTGAACCGCTTGGTGCTATCCTGTTTTCATCAAGTTGAAATGAAACCCTGAACAGGTCAGCTTTTTTAGCTTTGCTGGTCTCCACCTCTTTACCATTATGCCTAACATCTATTGCAGCAATACTAATTGCAGAGGCATGTAGTGTTGAACCAATATCTTCTTCATGGGCTTTTTCAGCCTGTGTAGTAGCAAGGTTTTGTTCAACTGCCTGCTTTTGTACTGTAAGCGTATCTCTTTCAGTAGTTAACTGCTGGTTTGATGTGGTTAACGTTTGATTTTGCTGTTTTAACTGATCAATTTGTGCAAACAGGTCAGTTATTTGTGTTTTTAGCTGATTTACAAGCTCTCTTGCCCTGCCAAGATCAGCATTCTTCTTGCTAAGTTCGCTTTTAATATCGGCTTTCAGCTTGTCAATATCATTTTTCCTGTCGGCAAGCTGGCCTTTTAACTGGGTGTTGCTGCCTGTTAAAGAATCCATTTTTGCCAGGGCTTCCTGGTAGTCTGACTGTATAGAGTCACGTGCGGTTTTAACAGTGCTGTACTGTGTTTGTAAAGTTCCAATTTGTTGTGATGACTGGTTTTTGTCGTAAAGTACATATACCCATGTGCCTAATAGTAAAGCTATTAGTATTCCATAAATAAGTTTACGGTTATCTTTGGGACGTTGCGGCTGCTGGGGGGTTTCAGCAGAGGGATCATTTGTGTAACTCATACCTTTGATTTTTTAATTTTTAATTTTAAATTGTTGTAATGGGTAACGCATTAATTATACAGGATTTATTTCTACTTGATATAGAAACTGTTCCCCAATTTCAGACCTATTCACAGTTGCCTGACGACTGGAAATTGCTCTGGGACGAGAAACTTTCCAAAACCATGCCAGAAAATATTTCACCCGAAGAAGGCTATTTATTACGGGCAGGAATATTGGCTGAGTTTGGTAAAATTGTATGTATATCAACCGGGTACTTTTATGAAAACACTAACAAAGAGCTTTGCCTTAAAATAAAAAGTATTTCGGGGCACGATGAAAAAGCTTTGCTTGAATCGTTTGTGCAAATAAACAATAAAATCTTTCAACATAACAGACAATTTCAATACGCAGGCCATAATATCCGTGAATTTGATATTCCCTATATATGCCGCCGCATGATAATTAACCATGTGCCCCTGCCTGAATACCTGCAATTGCATGGCGCTAAACCATGGGATGTACGCATGGTTGATACTATGCAATACTGGAAGTTTGGTGATTATAAAAATTATATTTCCCTTCACCTGCTTGCGGGTGTGCTTAATGTGCCTACTTCAAAAACAGATATGGATGGCAGTATGGTACAAAAAGTATATTATGAAGATGATAACTTGCCAAAAATTGTAAACTATTGCCAGCGGGACGTGGCAGCCGTGGCAAATGTATTGCTGCGTTTTAAAAATATGCCCTTATTAAATGAAGAGAATATAATTGTTGTTGAATAGGCAACTGACTCTTTAAAAGCAAAGAATACTATCCCATATTTTTATACGGGATTTTTTTTGTTTTATATTGAAGAGATTGAAAACGCAGCCAACCGGAATCTTATTTCAACCCATAAACTACTACCTGGTTTGAAAATGTTGGCAGATAAACATGGCCATTGGCAATGGTTGGCGGTGAAAATTTAGCATAATTGCCGGCATAGTCGCCGGGGGTTATTTTGTTGTTCCAAAGCTCTTTGGTAATATCATTTGCATCAAATGCTGTTAATACGCCGGGCGTAACATTTGATTCTGCATCTCCGCTGGCCGCATAAGATGCCCAAAGAATACCTGTTCCGTCTTTCGTGCCGTTTGAAGAAACAGACAGCACCGCACCGCTTTGCCCTGTAGGGCCATTATCAGTTGATACGATCTCATTCGTGGCAAAAGTGTTACTGCCCCGGTTAAATAACAACGCACGCAGCTTGTCATTTTCAGACCATACATAAACAAATTCATTGCTGCTGCCTTTATAATATGCAGGTTGGCAATGCAGGCTTACGTTTAATGGAATCGTTTGCTGAACAAGGTTTGATGAAGCTGAATAACCGCCCATGTTATCCTTATCCAATAAATATATATTACCATCTTTGCACCCGGTAAAATAATAATTGGAATTAGGAATTAGCAGTGTGCCCATAACGCCATAATCAAGGTCATTCATATTTAAGTTCACATAATCCGAAGGGGTGAAATAACTGCTCAACTGCAAAGTAGCGCCAGAGGGAGTTAGTTTTAAAGCGCTTTCAGACCTATCCCTGGGATCAGTAGGGTCAGGGTTAGGGCTGTTCTCGTCTGTACCATTCCCGGTAGCAGTATAAAGGCCACCTTTCCCTACGGTGCCATTCCCGGTGGTTATATAAAGATTCCCCTGGGCGTCGGCTGCCGTGCCCATGCCGCTCTCCCATATACCGCCGTTCTCTCCGTCCGGGGTATCATTATAAACTATCTGTTGTTGCAGCGTTTTTGCATTATAGCCCAATATCCAGCCATGATAAGGGTTCCAGTCGCAATGTGAAGAAAAGGTAATATATACCGTACCATTTACCAGGGTTAGCCCCTGGCGCTGGTTGTTACGCAACGGGTCAAAACTAACCACATTGCCTACATTACCGTCGCCTATGCCCGCAACACTTGCAGTTATGGCTACCGGGCTGCCTGGCTGCTCACTGCCATTCACAATATTAACGGCATGCAAATATTGGCCAAAGTGGCTGCCATCGGTACTGCGTGAAACAAAATAAATAGTTTGGGCGGCTGAATCAATTACCGGCGTGCCGATTATGCCTATATTATTTGAAATGTTATTATAGGGCGTACACCAGGATGAAGACATATCCCCCGCGTTAGGCGGCCTCATGCCTGTTACAGTAAAGTTTTTTTGCCAGTATAAATTGCCGTTATTTCCATCATACGCATATACCGTATTATTAACAGTAGCAATAAACACCACATTGTGATTGCCGGAGCCGATAGTGAGGTTACCCACAACCAAAGGCTGGGCAATAACCTGGTCATCAACATTAAGCGTAAACAACCTGCCAAACTGCTTAGAATTTACATTGCTTGTAGTAAGGCTGGTTTCATTACTATTCAAGCCCGCCCTTGTATTGTCATTGTGCTGGGTAAGCACTGATATATGCTGTGTATCGGGTGGCGGTGGTGGTGGATTATTGACAACCCCCTTCTTTGAACAGCCGGAATAAATTATTATCAACAAAGCAAGCAAGGCAAGATTTTTATTCATAAGTATTTTGTGTATTTATTTATTTGACTATCCACATATAGCAACCAACATAATCCTTGGTGCCCTTTGTGTTGTATTTTCTTTGTGCCCTTCGTGGTTCTGTTCTTTTTTTTACCACAAGGCCCTCAAAGGAAAGAGCACAAAGCACCCGTCCGCCCGAAACTTCGGGCCAGTCTTCCGGGCGGGCACAAAGTTTGTTCATAACATTGTTTAGGTTGATACATACGGATAGTCAATTTTATTTATTATGTTTTATAAACGCTTAAAAGCTTATTTTTCGTACCAGGTTATTTTCATAATCTGCAATATATACAGTACCATCCTTATCAACTACCACTCCGTAAGGCCTGTAAAAACTTGCTGAAGCACTACTGCCATTTGCCGAACCACGTTCACCACTGCCTGCAAAGGTAGTAACAACGCCGCCCGGGCTTACTTTACGTATTTTATTATTGCCAACATCGGCAACATATAAATTGCCTTCTTTATCCAGGGCAATACCTGCAGGATGTAAAAATGAGGCAGATGTATCCTTGCCATCGGCTGAACCCTTAGCTTTTTTGCCAGCAAGCGTTGTTACAATACCGTTGGGGTTTATTTTGCGAATCATATTATTGTAACTGTCTGCCACATATACGTTGTTGTGTGCATCAACAGCAATGCCCCACGGCAAATAAAATGAAGCAGCGGAGCCGGTGCCATCCATTGAGCCGGGTTTACCGCTGCCGGCGATATTTGTTACAATACCTGCGGGGCTTATTTTGCGTATCATGTCATTAGCCCAGTCTGTTGCATAAAGGTTACCCGTTGTATCAACTGCAATGCCTGCCGGGCCGTCAAATTTTACGGAAGAAGTGTCTGCGCTTCCCGCCCTGCGGCCTGCAATTGTTGTTACAACACCATCAGGGCTTATTTTACGTATAAGGTTGTTATGCGTATCGGCCACGAATATATTGCCACTCTTGTCTGCCGCAACCCCTGCCGGGTTAAAAAAGGAAGCCGCAGCGCCTTTGCCATCGGCGGAACCTACAGCGCCACTGCCGGCAAGCGTTGTTACCACGCCATCCCTGGTTATTTTCCGAATTAGGTTATTATGCGAATCGGCCACATACACATTGCCGCCGGTATCAACCGTTACACCCATTAGGTTTGAAAAAGAAGCCACAGTGCCCGTGCCATCAATCGATCCCATAAGCCCGGTACCCGCAAATGTAGTTACAACGGGGTGCCGGTCTTTTTTGCCACAGGCAACAGCAAGCAGCAATACAGGCAATAGAAATGACAAGCTTTTTTTCATAATGATATAAAGGCTACCGTATAGTATTGTACAAATAAGTGTATGCTTAACAAGCAATGGGCTAAACATAGTAAACCTTATTAACATCACAAAGCATTATAAGAACATATTAACGAAATGAAGGAGGATTTTTATAAAACAGGGAAGGCGATAACAGAAAATATTTTCCAACTATCACTGCTTTAACCCGCCCTATCACTCAAAATAAGCAGCTATCATATTTTAATTTTCAGCAATAAAAAACAAACTATTTTACAATTAGTCCTGTCACTTGGTTTATCATTTTTAAACTCATAAAACGTTTTGCCTTGTGCCTGCAGACAGCCACGGTTTTTAATAAAATGTAAATAGCAGAAACGCTCTTAAATCTTTTTATATGAAACCATTTGTAGTTAACCTGGCGATCATTGCATCATTAATGATCATCCCTGCATTAATAGTATCAAATAAAGCATCCGCTAAATTGAAAAATACATATAGCTGCGGGCCTGCTGATGATTATTTTTCGCAGGATTCTTCTAAAGCAGATACCACCGGAACAGTTAAGGTGTTTGAAAATATTAAAGCCCTTGCAGGCGATTGGGTGGGCACGTTCAAATGGTCGGGTGGCCGTTCCGCACAGGGGAAAATGGATGCAAAATATTACGTAACAGGCAATGGGACAGCAGTGGTGGAAGACCTTTTAATGGATGGAAAACCGATGATGACCAGCGTGTATCATCTTGACGGCTCTGCGCTTCGCATGACACATTATTGCGCGGCAGGCAATCAACCGCGTTTGAAGATGAGCAAAATAGATGAAGGGCAAAGGTCAGTGCAATTTGATTTTGTGGATGCCACTAACATGGCAAGCCCTGATGCTGCCCATGTGCATGGCTTAGCTTTGCAGTTTGTGGATGATGGCCACATAACGCTTATCTTCACTTTTCGCAAAGCTGGCGCCGACAGCTACGAACAGATAGAATTAGCGAGGCCGCATAGTTAAGCACTAACAAAGAAAAAGACAGGCATATGGAATTCAACTTACATCATTCGATTGAAATACTTGAGCGTATCCCAGCTGTATTAGAGGATACGCTTGCAGGGCTTAATGACGAATGGACAAAAACAAACGAAGGTGGTGATACCTGGAGCCCTTATGATGTGATAGGGCATTTGATACAGGGGGAAAAGACAGACTGGCTACCCCGCATGCAAATTATTTTAAATGAAACGGGTGATAAGAAATTTGAAAAATTTGACCGGTTTGCCCAATTTGAAAACTCAAAAGGCAAAAGCCTGCAAGAGCTTTTGAATGAATTTAAGCGGCTTCGCTTTGAAAATATAAGGATTCTTAAAGAGGCTAACCTTTCAACGCAGCAATTTGACATGGAAGGCATTCATCCTACTTTTGGCACGGTTACATTAAAGCAACTTTTATCCACATGGGTAGTGCATGATCTTACGCATATTGCCCAAATTATAAGGGTAATGGCTTTTCAATATAAAGATGCAGTTGGGCCGTGGGTGGAGTTTTTGGGGGTGTTGAAGGGGAGGTAAAGTTGTAACTCAAAAAATGATTTAAGGATATTATTCTTGGAAAATTGCCTTATTTTTCTATTTTTGCGCCCTTGAATTGAAAAAACAACATGCTTTTTCAATTCGGGCCTATAGCTCAGTTGGTTAGAGCATCCCGATGCAATCGGGAGGGTTCTGGTAAACTGCAAAAGGCGATATAAAATTTTAGTTTCGGGCCTATAGCTCAGTTGGTTAGAGCATCCCGATGCAATCGGGAGGGTTCTGGTAAACTGCAAAAGGCGATATAAAATTTTAGTTTTGGGCCTATAGCTCAGTTGGTTAGAGCATCCCGATGCAATCGGGAGGGTTCTGGCAAACAGCAAAAGGCGATATAAAATTTTAGTTTCGGGCCTATAGCTCAGTTGGTTAGAGCATCCCGATGCAATCGGGAGGGTTCTGGTAAACTGCAAAAGGCGATATAAAATTTTAGTTTCGGGCCTATAGCTCAGTTGGTTAGAGCACCTGACTCATAATCAGGGGGTCCTTGGTTCAAACCCGAGTGGGCCCACTCAGAATCAAGCAGTTACGAAGTAAAATTTGTAGCTGCTTTTTCATTTGATACATGATTTGATACATGTTTTTAAAGCCGTTTTACAGTGTTAAAATTTCATTAAATGATTAGACAACCCATAAAAACTCGCCTATTCTAATCTCACCCTTTTCTAACTTTAACTTGCTTAACCTATTGATCCAGTTCAAAATATGAAACACCGTGTCTTTAAGAAAGAAGGAAAAAGCTGCTATTGGCTTTCACACTGTCGGTATGTCAATGAAGTATTACTTCGTCGAGGTGCCTGTAGCCGGGAGAAATAAAAGCACGTCCCCTCCGTCTTCCATTTTAGCCGAAGGATACCCTCAGTATCTCAACAGTATCTGCCGTAACGGCAACGCAGTCAGTTTTATCCGTGGTTTTTTGGAAATCACGTTGGATAATTTCTTTTTGCCAAAAAATCTCGAACTGAATACACGATATATATTTTGGACGTTCGACGATTGGTTTGTTGCCGACTTGAAAAATAAGATTTACAAACTACCCGGAAACGAAGTTGACAATTGCATCAATATCTTATCCCAGCATTTCACCCCATACGATGACAGGGAGACACTTGTAACGGAAGACAGCGAAATAGCTTTTTGCTACAGGAAAAAATATGTCATGCAACAAAAAGTCCAGTACGCCAAGCTTTTCAGCATTGACAGACAAAACAGGGAATTGATACGGGAAACCCTACTCAACCGCCAAGTCCAATTATCCGGCCAGGAGCATGATGCGGAAAACAATACCGCCGGCCATATCAACACAGAAGAGCAACAAGGTTATGAGTTTGTGGACTTTATAAAACCAGTCAAGGGAAGCGCTGAAGTAACTTACAAGTTTATGAAAGAATTCTTCCTGCCATTGGTTGATGCTCAAATATCAGGCAGCGTCCGAGTGAAAAACATTTTTTCAAGTATCGCTCCCGATGGCAATGATGCCAACCCGAGGGGCGTAAACGGGACAATAATGGCTTTCATTGATTTTTTTGACAACCATGAATATTTTGAAAGAACCCATAACGGTAAACAAGTCCTTTACAGGGATATACTAGTTTCGTTCCTGGCATTCACGAAAAACAAAATAGGCAACATGGACACCATCGTTGGCAAAAGGGAAGCGGACATTTACTACAACTTAATGCTTTCTAAATTTAAAAACCGCTCGCGTTCCTTGCGGTTATGACAAAACACTTCAATATACCTCAAAATACCTCCCCAACCTCCTCATTTTGGTTTCATATTGCGTGCAGTTGTTAACGATTAAAAACAATTGCGATGCAGACATCCAATCCGTTCGAAGTGATCATCAACAAACTCGAACAATTGCAGGCTACCCTTGATATTATCTCAGTCAATAATCCAAGACAGAAACAACCGGAGCCGCCACCAGACCCCAATCGTATTATCGACCTGCCTGAAGCCGCCAAAATCTTGCGAAAGCCAGTCGGAACCGTAAGGAGCTATATCCACTCGCGAAACCTGCCCGCCACCCTGGTTGGAAAAAGCTACTTAATCAAATACAGCGAACTGATGCAATGGTTCGAAGGCTTCCAAAATGACAGCCTCTCCGTAACCAAAACCACCGCGCCAGCCAAGATGCTCGAAAACCGCAAACGGTATAGGAAGGAGTAGCATGCCCGACAAAAACCAAATAATATTGCCGGGAACGACCACGACTATCTATCAGCCGAACAGGGTAACCAATGCCAAATACAGGGGGTTTACGCTAATCCAGACGAAGGTGTTTGTGTCGCTAATCAAACAGTTGCAGAAAGCCATCAGGCTCGACATGGAGGGCAAAAACTGGCAGCAGCTTGATATATTTGAAAGCCCGGACAAACGGCTGTTCAAAGTAGGCATACCGTTGGCGGACATCGGAAAACCAGTCCAGTACAGGGAGATTGCCGAATCTTGCCAGGCCCTGACGAGGCTTTCGGTAAAAATTCAGCCGCCTATAGGCTACACTTCCATCGCAACGCTTGCTGCGAGGGTGGACATCCCAGTAAAGGAACGGGGCAGGAGCATCATTTATATCTACTTACTCAGGGAAGTCGGCGAACAGTTGATAAAGATTGACAAAAGCACCGGCGGCTACCCGGAGAAGTTTACCCATTACATTTACGAGGTCGCCATGCGCTCTAAAAACAAATACACGGCAAAGTTGTACCAGATCATTTCATCCTGGAAGGCCAGGGGCGGCGTAAGGGTCACCTATCAATCGCTCCGTGAACAGTTGGGCATTGAGGGGAGCGAGTATACCGAATACAGCGACTTCAAGCGGAGGGTGCTTGCGCCGGCGCAGAAAGAGCTTGAAAACAAGGCCGACTGCTGGTTTGACTGCAATGCAAAGGGCTTCGAGGAACGGGAGGGGAAGAAAGTCGTACGCTTGAATTTTAAAATTATCACGCCAGCCCACACCGAAGAAAATAATATCCGGTCAGAAAATATCAAGCACCTGTTAAGGAGCTACGTGGAGGGCTTCGGCGAAAGGCACATTGAAAAGCTATCCCCCATTTTTACCGTGCGGCTCGACTACCATGCCGTCCAGTTGAAGTTGCTGGAACTGAAGGACTGGCTGGAGAAAAACAGGGGCCGTGATGCCAATGGGGCGGCCATCAACGATGTCGCTTCGTGGGTGTGCGCTTCGCTGCTGAACGAATTTTCAGACAGATGTTAGGTTTTTGTCGGGCGTTTTGCCCGTACCAAAGGTTTTCGTCGGGGAAGAAGCTTGGTGCCTGTCAGCCCAAAGCTTGGTTTTTGTCAGCCCACACTTCGGTTTTTGTCGGGGCAATTTCACCTGAAGCCCTGCCACCACTGCTTTTCAGTCGATTCTATAATCTCTTTCAATATTTTTAAAAAGATTATCAAAAGGTTAGTTAATAAAAAAAGTGGCCATTTGCCACTTTTTTAAACGTCCGGACACCAATTTGCATGACTGAATCGGCAATTGGAGCGAAGAATCTTCATAATAAGTCAAAATTTTCCCCCGGCCGGCCATTTTAGTTTGGTTTTTGTCGGGTTTGCTTAATAACTTACATCCGACTCCCTCACACCCTTCTCCGTCCTCCTTTTCTCTACATAATTCCTGATTTCATTCCAGCACCGCAAGGGTTCCTTTAAACCAGGTAGAAGGTCAAAATGAACCGTCTTCTGCGACGATATAATCCTGATGTTGCCAATTTTGAACAGCCGGAATAGGAAAGGCTCGGCGAGGTGGATATCCTTGATGCGGTAAAGCTCTATCTCAAAAGTGACCCGGCTAAGCAATCCCGCCTGCTGAATCAGCCGTTGGTCAGTCAGCGTGTAAACTTTCGTGCGCGTATAGAGATAGCGGTACACACCAATCGCAACAAACACAAAAGAGATTAAAAAGAACAAGTGCGCAAACCTGGCCCCGATAACCAGACAAGCGAGAAAGCAAAACCCCATCTTCGTAAAATAACCGAGGTTGATTAGCTGTGATGAAGTTGATTTCCAAATGACATGTTCCTGCCCGTCTGGCAAATTCTCTGCAAATGAAGGGGCAAAAGGTATATGGTTCATAAAAGTGTTGTTAGCTATTTGTAATAAACGGTGTAAATCTTCGCGGACAAGTGATGGCCGTCCTTGATCAACTGGAAGTTTTTCCCGGCCTCTGCTTTTCCGCCGCTGCCTGTTTCCTCCAGTAAAAAATATTTTCCCTTTGAGTCCTCTAAAATGGGCACATCCTTGATGTATCCCAGACTGGTCGCCTTTTGAATGTCGCTGTACATTTTGTCAACTGCCTCTCGTGCTTGCAAATATTCACGCTGCTCAGCGCTATTCAGCATCGTGTTGACCAGGAAAATAATTAGACCAGCAACGGCAACCAAGCCCACTAACCCCCACTTTCCCAGGCCGAAAAAGAATGCCTGCGCCGTAGAGCCAAAATGATAAACCTTTCGACCAGCCGGTATCGCAGCCACCGCTTCCTGAATCGATTCCCGGCACTCAGCGCCCAATTCCTTGATTGCCATAATTAACGGAAGGATTTCATTGTCAGGCGTCACGGTGATGCCATATTCGCGCAATATCTCTGCGGCCGCATCAATTCGTTCCCTCTCAGTCATAACGGTATCTTTAAGGCGTTGGCAAAATGAACCTTGCTGAAGGCATTGGCGCGCGCCAGCCCTTGGCCGGAACGCAACACGGCCCTGATCCTGTCCTGGGTGGAGTGGTTGGTGTCGCGGGAAATAGTAAAACGTA
>Ga0206915_1124_pt1 | contig 17201 bp, 14 predicted proteins | sample Alteio_BWOrgHeat_70_FD_152945 | JGI IMG/M metagenome (GOLD analysis project Ga0206915, IMG submission 152945) | Enriched cells from forest soil in Barre Woods Harvard Forest LTER site, Petersham, Massachusetts, United States -... | ecosystem: Environmental > Terrestrial > Soil > Temperate forest >...
GCGGACGCAGACCGCTTCCTTGAGGACCTCCGGGAGCGGCTGAAGGCGTTTGGATTGGAACTCCACCCAGACAAGACGCGCCGGATTGAGTTTGGGCGGTACGCCGAACAAAACCGGAAGAAGAGAGGAGAAGGAAAGCCTGAGACGTTCGACTTTCTGGGCTTCTCGCATATCTGCGGGAAGGACAGATGGGGGAAATTCGCCTTAAAGCGCAAGACAATCGCCAAACGTATGCGGGCCAAACTGCAAGAAATCAAGCAGGAACTCCGCCGACGTATGCACGATCCAGTCGAGCAGACGGGCAAGTGGCTCCAGTCGGTCACTCAGGGCTACTTCAACTACCATGCGGTCCCAGGAAACATGCAACGACTGAAGGTTTTCCGCGAGCGGATGAGGAGACACTGGCGGCGGGCACTCCGACGCCGGAGTCAAACGCACCGGCCCAATTGGGCCCGGATCATTCGGCTTGTGAGTCGATGGCTCCCAGTACCGCGAATACTCCACCCTTACCCCGATGCTCGCTTCGCCGCTAGCCATCCATGATAAGAACCGCATGCGCTAGCGAGCGCCTGTGCGGGTCCGTGCGGGGGGTACTGGGCGACCGGTATCCCTACCGCGATCTCCGGCGCTCAGATGAGGGGCGCTGTATCCAAAGGCGGGGTTAAGCGCCTCGCTGGCCGGAGATGAGAGAAGGTATGGAGAAGCCTAAACGGGCACGAAAGCGAAAGCCTGATACAGCCAAGGTGAACCTGAAGCCGCTCTCCGCATTACTCCGGAGGACAGGGTGTCCAGCGTGAGGTGGAATCCGAAGGGTATGAGGAGAAGTACCGGGCCGTAATCGATGGGGGCTACCTCGACGATGAACCGGTCGGCCAAAGGTGGGGCAAGGTCGAGCCCGCACTATAGGGGCGAAGGCGTTCTCATTCACCCACCGCACCAGGGTGTTTGCGGTCGGCACGGTATGGAAGAACAATGCGTGACCTCAGGAGGACTGGCAGCGTCTCTGGGTGGCACTGGAGTAAGCGGACCTATAAGCGAGAGCGAAATGGCGAGCGATGCGCAGTCAGTAGTCGGACGGCTGAATGGTACCAGAAGCATGGTGAAAGCCATGTGACCGGGCAACCGGCGACTGAATTGGGTCGGGGAAGGCAGCCGGCGAAGGCAGTTTGGAAGAGAGAGGAAGGCAGTGAGTAAGGACGGAAAGGTGGATCAGTTCCATGAGTGAAATACCCGTACATTTCCGCCCGAGGAGACTGTCGGACTGGATCAACCCGACGGGTGCAAAGAAGGTCCGTTCATTAATGGACAAGGTATACAAGCGGAAGAACCTGGAGATGGCCTGGGAAAAGGTACGGTCTAACCGGGGAAGTGGGGGCGTCGATGGGAAGAATCTGGAACAGTTCTCTGCGGAACTGGATCAGCAGTTAGACCAGTTGCACACAGAACTCAAAGGAGACACCTATCAACCACGACCGGTGCGGCAAGTGCAGATCCCGAAAGTGGGGAAGCCGGGGGAGTATCGCATGCTGGGAGTCCCAACGATTTATGACAGGGTATGCCAACAGGCACTGCTCAATCGGATAGAGCCAATTTTCGAACCGGTATTCGATGAAGCCAACTTCGGATATCGGCGAGGGCGATCGACACAGGACGCAATGCGCAAAGTGTGGAAGGAGATACAAAGCGGATCGGAGTGGATCGTGGAAGGGGACTTGAAGGACTTTTTCGGGTCCGTCGAGCATGAGAAGCTTCTTGCGCTGGTAGCCCAACAAATAGCCGATGGCCGGGTGCTGCGCCTGATCAAGGCAATGCTCAAGGCTGGAAGTTATGGAAGAGGGCGACTCTATCCCACTGAGCGTGAGACCCCGCAAGGCGGTGTGGTTTCACCCGTTTTGAGCAACGTACTCCTTACTCCGTTTGATCGGGAAATGCGTCGCAAGGGGTATCAGGTAACGAGGTACGCGGACGACTGGGTTATCACTTGCAAATCCGCGGCAGAGGCGCGAGCGGCGATAGTAGCAGCGCAACGGATCCTGGAGCAGTTGGGCGTGTTACTTCATCCGCAGAAGACGCGGATCGTCCACGTTCGACATGGATTTGAATTCCTTGGCTATAAGATCAAGCGGGGTCAGCGGCCACTCAGGCTGAGGTCTCAGCAGATCCAAAGCGGGGTGCGTAGCGGTGATCTATATGCGTACCCGAAGGAAAAGTCGATCCAACGCTTCATGGACCAAGTGCGTGAGCGAACTCGGCGGCGCGTGCCACTGAATACCTTGGAACTGATCGCGAACCTCAACCCCGTGATCCGGGGATGGGGCAATTACTACAAGCGTGCCCACGTCCGAAAGCTCTTCGGCCGGCTCAACGGCTGGATCGTACGTCGCATCCGGTCACACCGATGCAAGCGATGGCGTAACAGTGGTTGGCGACAACTTCCTGAAACCACGCTGTACGGCGAGTACGGGCTGGTGAACCTTGTTCAACTAATACCTTCGATAGCATCCCGGAAGCATGAGTCTTCGTGAAAGCCGTGTGCGGGAAAACTGCATGCACGGTTTGGGCGGCGGACGGTGGCTAGCATCGGGGCAACTCGATGCGCCACCTCCGACCCGACAGCGTTGAAGCCTCTGTAATGGAGGGAGATCGAAGCGGATGACGTGGTTCGATGGCGGCTTTGGGTCAACTGGGCAACCAGGAGGAATCGCTGACCGCCTGAGACGGGGTGTTCTCGCGAGGGAGCACTCTCAACTCCACGAAGAGCCGTGTAAGGGGAGACCTTTAAGCACGGTTCTGTGAGGGCCTGGAGGTGCAATTCCTCCGGGCTACTCGACCGGTTATACAGCAACTTGAATGCTGCAAGTTGAAGGACTCAGTCCACCTGGACGCATGGACTGAGTCAGATTCGACCCGGTTCCGAGCGGACAGTGATGGAACGAGAGAGCAAACCTTGTATCCCATATGCCTATCTTCCGCGATTCGTAAGGATGACCGAGTGTATAGTGAGGTATCTGCTGGAAGCATGTTCACAGCACCGTGAATGCCGCGCCATGCGGTGTCTCTTCCTTTCCCGTGCCCGGAATCAAGCATGACCCCTTCTGGAGTCAACCCGGTATGGCTGCAGGCGCAGGACGTTCTGAGCGAGAGCGAACGGCGCGTTCGGCTGATGCTCGATTCAGCCGCCGAGGCGATTTGTGCGTGCGATTCGACCGGCGCATGCCTTTTCGCAAATTGTTCGGCGGCGCGCATTCTCGGATACGGCGATCCGGCGGAATTACTCGGAAGGAATCTTCATTCGCTGGAGCATCATACCCACAGGGACGGCACGCCCTATCCCATTGAAGAGTGCCCCATCTATTTAGGGTTCCAAAAAGGCGAGAGCGTGCACCGTGATGACGAGGTGTATTGGCGAAAGGATGGCACGAGCTTTCCGGTTGAGTATTGGTCGCACCCCGTCGTCCAGGAGGGACGAACCATAGGTGCGGTGATCACCTTCATCGACATCACCGAGCGCAAGCAGACGGAAGAGGCGCTACGCAGAAGTGAAGAGCAGAACCGGAGCCTGCTTCAGATCAACAATGCGATCATTACGAACCTTACTCAGGAAGCCTTGTTGCACTCGATTTCCGAGGCATTGCACCGGGTTATTCGCTTCGATCGGTGCGCCATCACTCTCTATCAGCCAGAGCGAGATACGTTCCGCTTTCTGGCAGTCGAGGGAGAGTTGCTGTCGGACTACTTCCAGCCGGGGATAGAGGACCGGCGCAGCGAAACCAGCGTCGGTTGGGTTTACGACCACCAGCAGTCTCGCCTGTGCGGTAATCTCCAGGATTCGCCACAATTCGCGAACGAGCGGCGTCTCGTGGCGGAAGGTATTCATTCGATATGTGTCCTGCCCATGGCCCTTCAGGGAAAGTGCATCGGCACGCTCAGCTTTGTAAGCCGGGAACGAGACCGGTTCTCCGAGCAGGATGCGTTGTTTCTGCAGGAAGTGGCGAACCAGGTGGTTCTGGCAATTCGAAACATGCAGTCCTACGACGAGATTGCAAGCCTAAAGGGCAGGCTGGAAAAGGAGAACGTTTATCTCCGCGAGGAGCTGCGAGCGGAACATAACTTCGAGGAGATCGTGGGAAACAGTCCGGCTCTGCTGAAGGTGCTTCGCGACGTGGAGCAAGTAGCTCCCACCGATTCTACTGTACTCATTTATGGGGAAACGGGGACGGGGAAGGAGCTGGTGGCGCGCGCGATTCACAGCCGCAGCACCCGGAACAGTCGCGCCCTGGTGAACGTGAACTGCAGCGCCATTTCTGCCGGTCTCGTAGAGAGTGAACTTTTCGGTCACGTGAAGGGGGCATTTACCGGCGCGCTCGATCGCCGCATCGGGCGCTTCGAACTTGCCAACTGCGGAACCATCTTCCTCGACGAGATCGGGGAACTCAACCTTGAGACGCAAGTGAAGCTCCTCCGCGTTTTGCAAGAGCGTGAGTTTGAGCCGGTGGGCAGCAGCCGCACATTGTGTGTTGACGTACGCGTGATCGCCGCTACAAATCGTAATCTTCGCGAAGCGGTCGAGGCAGGCCGGTTCCGGGCGGACCTCTTCTACCGGCTGAATGTCTTTCCAATCGAGATTCCCCCGTTGCGAGAACGCCGGTCCGATATCCCGAAGTTGGTGACCTTCTGCCTGTCGCGTTTATCGAAGCGGTTCGGGAAGAAGATTGAGGGCGTTTCCCGGGAATCGATGGAGCACCTTCTGAACTACTCGTGGCCGGGCAACATTCGGGAGTTGCAGAATGTGATTGAGCGTGCAGTAATTGTTTCGGCGGAACCCATCCTTCGGCTGGACCGGGACTTGGCTCCTGTGACGGGTGCGAGAGCCGCTGAGAACCACTCCACGCTCGGTCCTGAGAGTCACGCCATCGTCCCCGAACCCACAGCGGGACTGCCGACTCTGAACGAGGTTGAACGAAACCATATCCTCGCGGCTCTTCACAAAACCGGGGGCAAAATCGAGGGTTCGAATGGCGCCGCGAAGATCCTGGACCTTCATCCCAACACGCTCCGTCACCGGATACAGAAACTCGGAATCCGGACGACTCCCTCCCGCCCGTCGTAGTTGCCCGTACATCAAACTGCCCGCGCCACCAAATATGGGAGCTTCGGCGACGGCCCACGACCCAGGGCGAGAAGTTGCGTGATTCGCGCCCACGCCCCTTTGGCGCGGGAAACAATCTCCCTATTGGTTTAGCGGCTACGGGTTAGAGGAATTTGAGAGCCACCAGTTTACAGAGCCGGGGCGAAGCTGCCGCCAGTCGCGACATGGAATCGTGATTGGCATTTCGATTGCACTTAACCCGGTCAAAGGAGCGGCCGAGTCGAATGTTACGGATTACGGTGGTGGAGTCGAATGCGCTTGCCGTCACGCTTCGGGTAGAAGGACGGATCGCGGGCCCCTGGGTGGAGGAACTCCGCACAACATGCAATGTGCACACCAGCCCGGATCCGATTCAGTTGCACCTGGAACTTGAAGACGTTTTCTTCGCTGATGCCGCGGGAATTGCCTACCTCAAAGGATTGCGGGCCCAGGGTGTTGGGCTTTACCATGTCACTCCATTTTTAAGGGTACTATTTAAGAATGATTCCTCGCCGGACGGATCCTAACGCAAACGGCAAGGCACATGCCGAGGCCGAACCACGAGAAGCTGGCGCGTTCGGTTGATTCCGGTCGTAACAAGAAGAGGTCTTCGATGTTCGAGCAAGTTGAGCATGGCGATCGTTCCTCGTCGTCCGGATATCCGCAGTGCAGGCAGCGCACTCCTCACGCGAGGAGTCCGCTGCCTTCTTTAGGGACGCTCGTGGCCCGGATGTCTCACGACCTTCGCACTCCCCTGGCCGCGATCCTAGCGAATGCGGAATTCCTGGCCCATTCAAATTTGAGCGAAGAGGAACGAGACGAGTTATACGAAGAGATCCGTTTTTCCGTTGACCGGATGAACGAACTCGTGTCCGACTTGTTGGAATGCTCCAAGGGGGGAGAGGTCCTTCGCCCGGCGATTGGCAATATTGTCGTGACGACGGAGCGCGTGATGAGAATGATCGGCGTACGGCCGGCATTCCGGCGCATCACCATCACGCATCGCCACGAAGGATCGGCCATCGGCTGGTACAACTCCAGACTCCTGGAACGAGCGATGTCGAATGTTGTCCTGAATGCCTGCGAGGCGGTTTCCCCTGAGTCGGGACAAGTCGCGATCACCACACTGGGAGGGCCGGCCTGCTTGCGAATTGACGTATGGGATAACGGGCCGGGATTTCCCGCGGAGATACAGGACTCCGTATTCCAGCCGTTTTTCACCTACGGCAAATCCGAGGGCACGGGGCTGGGCCTTGCCATCGCGAAGAGGATCGTCGAAGACCACGGTGGCGAACTTTTCTTTGATGCAGGAGAGAATACGGGGACCTCGTTCAAGATTTCAATTCCCTTCGCCATTCCAGAGGGAGCCGTCAGCTAGACATCGCCGATTCGAATCCGCTCAGTTCCGCAAGCTGGCGGCGGCGCAGACCGCAACCGAGCAGGATGGCCAGGATCGCTCGATTACGCTTTCCTGTAAGAGTCTGGCCATCGGGTAGCTGTCAGAGCGCCGCAGCCTCGCCCGCTGTAAGCCAGTTACCCAAACGAGAGCCCAACATGCGACCGCACAGGGAACAATTCCGTCAAACCAAACGAACGGAATTCCCCGGAGGTTGTATCGCGTGTCTTCGGGCATGCACCCTACGAAAAGCCGGCGACAGCTACGCTTTCGCGTCGCAAACCGGAAGAGACACACGGATCGAGGCGAAATCCTACAGTCCTCGCCGAGTTTCGATTGGACGGCTGGGCACCTCAGGCGCGTCGGGGCATTCTTTATTGGGTAACCCACCGAATGGGTCCGGCGAAGAATCGAGGGATGGGGAGCAGTTACCTGCTTCCCGCCTTCATTTCTACACGTTGTATTTCTTCCAGGAGAGCGTCGTATTCCTTAACAATGGCGCGCTGAAATCCACCCTCGCTCCAGCGCAACGGATCACCGGCATCATCTCCTATTGGGGGATGGAGATGTTGTTTCTTGCGCTTCTTGATGAGTTCAATCACATCATCGACGGTCATAGCAACCTCCTGTCGGACGTTTATGCTGCTGCACGATTGAATCTTCGCCTGCCTATAGGTCGTAATAAAGGAAGAATTCGTAGGGCACGGGGCGAAGGTTGACCGGAGCCAGTTCGCGCTCTCGCTTGTAGCGGATCCACGTCTCAATCAAATCTTTGGTGAATACATCGCCCTGCAACAGAAACTCGTAATCTTCCTCCAAAGCGTCTAGAACTTCGCCAAGTGAGCCTGGTGTGCTGTTGATCTTTGCTGCTTCAGACGGCTCCAGTTCATACAAGTCTTTATCCAATGGATCTCCAGGATCAATGCGATTCTCTATGCCATCGAGTCCGGCCAACAGGAGAGCGGGAAAGCACAGGTAGGGATTGGCGGAAGGATCGGGGCAACGGAATTCGATGCGCTTTGCCTTCGGACTGGTGGAGTAGACGGGAATCCGGCACGCAGCGGAGCGGTTGCGCTGTGAGTAGGCCAGATTCACTGGAGCCTCGTAGCCCGGTACCAGCCGACGATACGAGTTTGTGGTGGGGGCGGCGAACGCCAATAGCGCCGGTGCATGTTTGAGAAGTCCGCCAATGTAGTATTTGGCGGTTTGGCTTAACAGGGCATAGCCGTTGGTATCGTAGAAGACATTTGTCTCGCCTTTCCACAGGCTTTGATGGACGTGCATGCCGGAGCCATTGTCGCCGAAGAGCGGTTTGGGCATGAATGTGGCCGTCATGCCATGTTTCTTGGCGATCATGCGGATGATGTACTTGTAGTTCAGCAAATTGTCGGCCATCCTGGTGAGTGTGCCGAAACGCATGTCGATCTCACACTGGCCGGCGGTGCCTACCTCGTGATGATGCACTTCGACCTTCACTCCCAATTGTTGGAGAGCCAGCATGATCTCGGATCGGACGTCCTGCAACTGGTCTGATGGTGGCACAGGGAAATAGCCTTCCTTGTGTCGCAGCTTGTAACCAAGGTTTGGGCCATCTTCTCGCCCTGTATTCCAAATGCCCTCGTTGGAATCGACAAAATAGTACCCGCTGCGCGCCGTCTGGTCGTAGCGGACATCGTTGAAGATGTAAAACTCCGCCTCAGGTCCCCAGTAGCTGATATCGGCGATCCCTGTACTCTTCAGGTAGGCCTCCGCCTTCCGTGCCACGTGGCGCGGATCGCGACTGTAAGCCTTTTGGCTGATCGGGTCGTACACGTCGCAGATCAGGTTCAGTGTGGGAATGGTGAGCACCGGGTCCACAACGGCGGTTTCGGCGTCTGGAATCAGAAGCATGTCGCTCTCATGGATCTGCTGGAATCCGCGAATGCTCGAACCATCGAAGCCGATCCCATCGCTGAACAAGTCGTCTTCGAGATCTTCTACGGGAATTGAAAAGTGTTGCCACATTCCCGGGAGATCAATAAACCTGAGGTCAACGATCTTGACGCCGGAATTCTTGGCCAGTTCTCTAATCTCGGCGGGAGTACGTGGCATGCTGCTCACTCCTTTCACTTGTGGCTGTGATATTGATTCTTGATGCGGAGAAACCATCGGAAGCGAAGGAATGATCTCACTGCTCAGAATCATTCTCTTTGAGATTAGAAATTATACTGCCGTTCCAAGGAACCTATAAAGATTTCAAAAAAAAATCACAGAAGGTGGCGCCACAACCTCTTTTAAAAACAGCTGCTGCATCTTCCGTGCTGCTTTGGACAGTCGGTAGGCCCCGCCGGTAGGGAGACTTCCGTTTAGAGTCAACCGCCATTCGAATTATCGGTAACAGGGCCGCTGGAAACGCCGGGGAATTGCGACGCCTGCCTGAGAAGTGAAGCGAGCAGCACCGCGAGGGCTTGGCGGATATCCTCCTCTGTGATGGGCCGCTTCTCTTCCGAGGCCTTTCTTACGACTTGCAAGACATAAGAATCACAAAAGACCATCGACCACTCGGCTGGTATCAAGGCAGCTTGCACGTGACCGTCGCGTTGCACGCAGAAAGGTGCAGCAAGATTGTCCGCGAAACGAATCCGCCCCGCAACCGGGGAACGCCCCAACTGGTCGAGCAAGGAGGATTCAACCTGCTCGAGAAGCTTCCGCGCCGCCACTACATAATTCTCGGGAACGGTTTCCAAGAGTATGATATCGGCGCGGTCTGCGCTGATGTGTTGCCCGACCAATGGGTCCTGGGGATTTCTGGCCCGCGCGTATGCGATGCTTGCGGCGCGGGCTAGATCACGATCAATGTCCTCCAGGCGTGGCCGGCTGGGAGCCATGCGAGCGTAGTATCGATATCTCGCCAAATAGGCAAGCTCGGCCTCTGATCCTTTAAAGTGTTCATATTGATAGAGAAGATCTTCTTCAAGCGCAGAGAGCCCTCGCGCCCGTGCCAGTGAGGCATACCATTTGAATGCTTTGTGCAGGTACCAGTCGCGCGTCTTATACAGACGGTCTTTGCCGGTATTCTCACCGAAGATATTGAAGCTCAGTTGGTCGAACATCTCGATGTAGTCGTCTCGCTGCTGTGCGATTAGTTCAGACCACTGTAGGTTGGCCGATTCCAGGTATTCATTCAGGGAGCCCTCGGGAAAATAGGCGAAGTGGGGAGAATAGCCGCCGTCGCGATGAATATTTCCCCGGACAAACCCGGGCTTCATCGCTATCAGAAAGAAGTGAAACCCGTGGACGACCGCAGTCCGCTTGTCGCGGAGTTGCACCTGGGGGAGTCCTTGCGCATCTTTTCCAAACAACAGCGGATAGAGTTTGTATTTGTGGAGTTCTTGCGTCAGGTTCCGCTCCAGTTCTGACTTGAAGCCGGAAAGATGGCCGATCTCAGGAGGCAAGAAGATCCGCCAATCCAGATCGCGTATGTAGTCCCAATCCATGTGCCCCCAGCGGCTGACGCTCAGGCCCATACTTCCGTATGGGGAAATTGGCGTTTTTCCCACATATTCCAAGAGATGTGGGCTCCCACGAGCGTAAGAACGAAGAGCCTCATCTACAACGTGGCGGACCAGAGGAACCAGCTCAACGTCTTGCGACCCTCCGAATCGTTCCTTAGGCAACAGAAAAGGTTCCACGCTAAAAAGGTTGCGATGTGCAGCGATGAAAGGTTGAAAGCGCACACCATGAAAGGACAAGCTCTCTGCTGTGTTTGGGAAAATCAATTCTAGTGTTTTCAGAAGAATGGGATTTCGGGAGAAAGCAGCGCGCACAGTTTCCTGCACGATCGATCCGTTGCATCTCGCGGAAGGTTGGCGCGTAACCATATCTTTCCTGACGAGCGGGTTTAATTGTACTTGTTCTGTCCCGTTTGCGGTCTGCTATGACAGGTTGTCCATTATCAAGTGGCCATTCTGAGAAATTGGTGGGCAACTCGGACCTCTCACGACAATTCGCCTTGGAAATCGCTCGAGGTTGACGGAAAACTGGGTACAGAAAGCGGCGTTGAGTCGCCCGGAGTTCAGAAATCAGCATGTCAAGCAGTCTCAGGGCCCGTCGCTGAACACATCGGCGGATCATTCAACACCCGGCGCTGATAGTATTCCCAAATCGACTCGCGATCGACAGCAGAAACAGCGAATGGAGGAGTCATCTGAGCGAGAAATGGCACAGCCGCTAGGGCAAGCATTTAAGCGCAGCCTATACGATGTTGCCTGTGGGCAGATCGATATCGGAAACGCGCTCACCGAACTGAGCGCGAAGCTGGCAACCGGAGCGCTGCAGCCCAACGGCGAGATTCGCGCCGAGCCGACCATGGATGTAAAGCCCGTGGCCGACGCAGTGCTCTATAGCCAACCTGCCGCGAGAAGCGAACGTGCAGTTCATCACGGTAGTGGCGAACAAGGCGCCCTTCGTCGGCCGCGGCTAGACCGATATATATTCAAAGTGCTCCGGCCTGCACCGCCCCGAGCGTCATAAGCTATCTTCCCAGAGAGGTCGCATGTTTCATCTTCGATCGAACCGGTCGCTGTCTCTTATTTTGATCTTCTTTCTTGTCAGGTTTGCGGATGCACAAACGAATTTTCCCATCACCAGGCCGCTCGTGGTCTCACCCAATTTCCGCTACTTCATGGATTCGAGCGGCGCGCCGGTCGTGTTGAGCGGATCGCAAACGTGGAACACGCAGCAGGACTGGGGCACGGACGGAGTCACGCCGGCCGTGGACTTTCATGCATTCGTCAAGTTCCTCACCGACCACGGGCACAACTTCACGCTTCTGTGGCGCGTGGAACAGCCGGCGTTCTGCCATCTGCCGGTGAACGACGGCGCTCCCCTGGAGTTCACCGTGTCTCCGCAGCCGTGGATGAGAACCGGGCCCGGGATAGCCACCGACGGAGGCCCGAAGTTCGACCTCACGAAATTCAACCCGGCATATTTCGATCGGCTGCGGACGCGCACACAAGCGCTGAACAAGGCGGGAATCTTCGCGGGGATCTATCTCTTCACGGGCGAATTCCTCAACCTTTATCGCTGTGCGACGGACGGCTATCCGTTCACCGGCGCCAACAACATCAACAGGATCGATGATGGTTACAAGGGCGGGCCGCAGGGCAACGGTTCCATCGATATGACTGCGCCCAACGCGATCACGAAATTGCAGGACGCATACGTGGACAAAGTGATCGATACCCTCAACGATCTCCCCAACGTGCTGTGGATCGTTTCAGAGGAAGCTCCGCCTGCTTCATTGTGGTGGAACGACCACATTATCGCCCACGTCAAGAGCTATGAAGCTGGCAAGCCGTTTCAGCATCCAGTGGGTTATGCTGCGCCCATCCTCGCGCCCGATTCGGTGATCTACAACTCCGACGCGGATTGGGTCGCTCCGGGAGCCACGATTTCTCCGGCGTCTTCCTGCGGTTCAGGGAAACCCGCTTGCAAGGTGAACGTGAACGACAGCGATCATTCCTACTGGGAGATGTGGCTGCGCACGTCGCAGGAGAACCGCAACTATATCTGGGAAAACGTGCTCAACGGCAACTCGGTGCTGTTCATGGACCCGTATCTGGTCTATTACCCGCGGCAGAGGCGGAATATGTGCGGAACGCCCGTGCATGGGATCTGTTCGACTCCCGATCCGCGCTACGACGTATTCCGCGACAACCTCGGTTACGCGCAGAAATATGCGCGTCGTCTGAATCTTCTCAAGGCCACGCCGCAAGCACACCTGAGTACGACCGGCCATTGCCTCGCGCAGACCCCGGAGAAGGGTGCGGAATACCTGGTGTACTCGCCCACGGGAGGTACATTCGAGGTCGATGTATCCGCCATGCCGCCGTCGCGCAAGCTGAACGTGAATTGGCTGAATCCGGCTACGGGCGAAAAGATCACCGAGGATCCGATCCACGCGGGATGGCGCGCGCAAGCCTTCACCTCGCCATTCAAAGGCGATGCGGTTCTGTACCTGGTGGACACCGAAGGACACGCGAACTAGCCCGCCGCGCAAACCCGGCTCATTTATCGCTCGAAAGGAGCAGCTCACAGGTGAAGGTATTCAAGGGCGCACTGATCGGCTGTGGATTCTTCTCGCGCCGCCATCTTGAGGCGTGGCGCCGCATGGCAAATGTTCGCATTGTAGCCGCGTGCGACAGTCAATTCGAACGGGCTCGGGCCGTGAGCGAGAATGCATACGCGTCGGCGGAGGAGATGCTGAATGCCAAGGATCTTGACTTTTTGGATATCATCTCCCGATCCGAGACGCACCTCGACTTAGTGTCGCAGGCGGCGCAAAGAGGGCTGGCCATTACATGCCAGAAGCCTCTGGCTCCTGACTGGCAGACGGCCTGCCGCATCATTGAAGTTGCCGAGGCGAATTGTGTGCGCTTGATGATCCACGATAACTGGCGATGGCAACCGTGGTATCGTGCCGCAAAGAACATGATCGTAAGGGGAGATGTCGGCGCCCCGGTGAGTTATGGCTTTCGATGCCGTTGGAAAGACGGCGCGGGAGACACGCCCTATCCGAAGCAGTCGTATTTTCGCGATCTACGGCGATTCATCATCGACGAAACGATGGTCCATCACATCGAGACGGCGCGCTTCCTGTTCGGGGATATCCAATCCGTCTACGCTGAAGCCATGCGCGTTAATCCGCGGATCCAGGGCGAGGACCACGCGATCCTGACCTTGCGGCACGTAGAACCCGTCATGGGCTGGGCGGACGGTCATAGCTTCGCGAGTCTCGACCAGGCGGGCCCGTCGATCGACGAAGCGATATTCGAGGGCCAGGCGGGATCGATCCGCGTTTCCGCCGCGGGCGAGATATGGTCGGGGCACACAAAAATCTGGACTCAGGATTTTTCCATCGGCTATCGAGGAGACTGCATTTACGCCACGTTGGCGCACTTCATTCAATGCCTTCAGACAGACCGGCCTTTCGAAACAGAGGCGCGCGAATACCTTGAGAAGACGTTCGCCGTAGTCGAGGCTGCGTATGCGAGCGTAGCCTCCAACCGGCGCATCGAGATAATGGAGATTGTCGCGCGTCCTCCGTCATCTGTCTCACGGGGTCACCTCCATGGCCGAGATCAGCCGTCTGATGGGGATCGCGCCTTCGACCCTGGTGTACGTCGTGGACGGCCTGACGAAAAAGAAGCTTGTTAAGCGCGGCAAGGACCCGAAAGACCGGCGCAGGGAGCCGCTGATGCTCGAGAAGAAGGGGGCCGAACTGTTCGCCAAGTTCCCGAAGATGGATACCAGCGGCACTCTGGTGAGAAGCCTGGAGAGCATGGCGGAATCCCGGCGCCGCGAACTGCTTGCTCTCCTGAATGAGCTGGTGAGAGGACTGACAGGTTCAGAACGGATGTACCTCCGCGCTGAATCGGAAGGGGCTCAAGGGTCTTCGGCTCCTTAAGGGAATGGACAAGCCGCATTAACGGGAAAAGCGAGGAGATGAAGCAATGAACCGCGCTCAATGGGTGTTGATGACAACGTTCGCAGCCATTTTCTATGGTGTCGGCAACATCTGGATGACGCAGTTTGGCTGGCGGCTGTGGCCCTACGTCGCCCCTAATGACTTTGGCTCGTACCACAACGCCTGGTGGGCGATGATTAAGCCGGTTGTCTTCCCGGTGGCGGCGGTCGCATTTTTCGGAGCCATCGCACTGGTTTGGTGGAGGCCCGCGGGCGTCACTGCGTTCCCTGTTTGGCTGAACATCGGACTGCAGGTGTTGATCTACTCTCTGACCGCCGCGTTCTGGGGCCGCTGGCAGGCGCAAACCCATTTTGCGAGACTGGCGGACGGCTCGCTCGACCAGGTGTATATGCGTTCAATGAGCACGCACTGGGTTCGCGCGTCCCTGATTACACTCAGCGGACTCGTCGTCTTCTGGATGGTCGTACAGCACTTATCGAGCAAAGTGCCTAGAGGATGAGGACCCTTGAAAAAGAGAGATTGCAAATCGGCGATGAAAGCAGCGCCCGTGTGATGCTGCTGAGCGCGACTGGGCATGCCCAATGGATCACTTCAGAGGCACTGATCCGCGGATGCTGCAAATCAAAATCGCGTCCTCCAGTTGGGCTGTGGGCAAGGCATCCTTATGGCATTGCCAGCGGCAGGAGATGAGCAGAAGAACGTTTCGGGAACCGAGTGGCCAACTCCGGACAACGCGATCAATTGTTCGGCTCAATGCCGATCTGGTCGTTAACCGCTCCGCGGAGGCGTTGTTTGCATCCAAGGTATCGCTCTGTTGTCTGTACTGAAGCGTGGCCGAGCAAGAATTGAATCTGTTCCAACTCGCCGCCCGCCGTGTGGCATAGGCGCGCACACGAGCGGCGGAGATCATGGGGTGCAATTCGACCCAGTCCCAATTGGGCAGCGTACGTTTTGACAACATGCCAGACCGTCTGCTCGGAGATGTGTTCATGTCGTATAAATAGGGATCAAGCAGAGTCCGGTCGTTTGGAATCGCTTCTTCTGTTTCAGGAGGGTCATTCGTGAAAGTTCACACGATGCGGCGGATGGCATGGTTCGGGCTGGCGGCATCCGTGGCGGCCGTTTCGGCCCAAAAAGCGGATCAACCCGGCCGCTATTGGTGGCACACCGTTCAGGTGCTGGCTGACGACAATATGGAAGGCCGCCTCACCGGGAGCGACGGATACCGGCGCGCGGCCGATTATGTCGCCGCAGAATTCAAGAAGAACGGCCTCCAACCGGCTGGTATGGACGGCTTTTTTCAGCCGGTCAAATTCGACGTGCAGCGGGTTCTTGCCGGGCAATCGAAGGTGAGACTCACGGGCGGCGGTCCGCTGACCCTGGGCCAGGATCTCATTCTGGGCTCGCGACTGCCCCAGCCGAAGACGATCTCCGCGCCCCTCGTCTTTGCAGGCTATGGACTGCACATCCCATCGATGGGATACGACGATTTCCAGGGACTCGATCTGAAAGGCAAGATCATCGTCTCTGTGAGCGGCGGCCCCGCGGATATACCCGGTCCCATCAAATCCAGCTCGCGCGCAGCGCAGGAGATGATTCCCTTCCTCGAGGCCCGGGGCGTGGTCGGCACGATCTCCATCCCCAATCCAAAATCGATGGACATTCCCTGGTCGCGTATGGCGCTAAGTGCATCGCAGCCGGGCATGCGCATCGCAGATTCTGACTTGCAGGACTCGCGTGGGCCCATGTTCACGGCCGTCTTCAACCCGGAGGGCGCAGAGAAGCTGCTGGCGGGCTCCGGCCACAGCCTTCGCGACCTGCTCGCGCTGGCAGATGCCGGAAAGCCAGTCCCCGCATTTCCCTTGAAAGAAACGATTGAGGCGCAGGTCGTCACCGAGACCGAGGCTGTGGAATCGCCGAATATCGCTGGAGTTCTTCCAGGAAGCGATCCGCAATTGAAAGACGAATACGTTGTGTTCAGCGCCCATCTCGATCACCTCGGAATCGGCGAGCCGATCCACGGCGACAAGATCTACAACGGCGCGATGGATGACGCATCGGGCGTGGCCAGCGAACTCGAAGTAGCGCGCGAGTTGCATATAAACGGCGCAAACCTGAAACGTTCGGTGCTATTCCTCGTGGTCTGCGGCGAAGAGAAGGGCTTGCTTGGTTCGCGCTATTTTGTCGCCCGCCCCACCGTCGCGCGCGACAGGATCGTCGCCGACCTCAACACCGACATGTTCCTGCCGTTGTATCCTCTCAAAGACCTGGTCGTATATGGCGGCGACGAATCATCACTCGGCCCAGAGCTGACCGCGGTGGCAGCAGCTGCCGGCGTGAAAGTGATCCCCGATCGTCAGCCCGACCGCAACATCTTCATTCGCAGCGACCAGTACAACTTTATCCGCGCGGGCGTGCCCGCCGTCATGCCTGCTTTCGGAAGCGAACAGGGGTCGCAAGAGGAGAAGACGCAGATGGAGTGGCTGTCGAATCGCTACCATGCACCTTCCGACGATGTGAATCAGCCCGTGGATCTCGCCGCCGCGGCAGAATTCAACCGCATCATGAGGGCGTTTCTTGAAAAGGTTGCGAACGACTCGCAGCGTCCCGCGTGGAACGCGTCAAGCTCTTTCAAGCGGTTTGCCGCGCATTAGCCGAATTGCACTCACTACCAAACTAAAGAACAGCGATCAGGCGCGGAAACGCGGCCTCCCGGACGATCCCGCTCCCATATAAGCGTCATCGGTCTTCCAGTAATCGACATTTTGAGGAAGCTTGCCGATCAATACTCTCTGCCCAACACCGGTCACGCCAAATACAAAGAAATTGACCGGCCAAGCTGCTTGATTCTAAATGGCTTCGCCTAACTTCAAGGTGCAAGCAGATTTGGACCGGTTAATTTTACCCACCCTTCAGTCGTTTTGGTAAACATTCTGAGATGGCAAAGTCCATTGTATCTACCGACTGAATTGGCCACTTTGACGCAAAGTGGGCTTTGCTAAATGCTGGGATCCGGATGATCCCGAGAAGTGAGCTTCGAGGGCATAGATAATCGACGCCGGATCGCCAACGATAGAATCCATTGGACTAAACCGCTGCGCGGTACCCGGTAGATTCAGCAGGACGTAGCCGACCTCATTGCCTAGATAGCCTCCCAGTTCACAGTTTTCTTCACACGAGCTCTTTAGCGAGAGTATGGAGCCGCTGCT
>Ga0206915_1081_pt2 | contig 17181 bp, 13 predicted proteins | sample Alteio_BWOrgHeat_70_FD_152945 | JGI IMG/M metagenome (GOLD analysis project Ga0206915, IMG submission 152945) | Enriched cells from forest soil in Barre Woods Harvard Forest LTER site, Petersham, Massachusetts, United States -... | ecosystem: Environmental > Terrestrial > Soil > Temperate forest >...
GTCCCGCCGGTTTGCCCGTTATTCGTCACAACATAAAAATTCCTCAAATTTCCGGTAAAAGGAATAACCACTTCCCTGGATGTTTCAGTTGAGCTTAATGATGCATCGCCTGGGGCGAGATACTGTGTACCACCGACCGGTACAGATGACCCCGCGGCTGTTGATGTTAAAATGGATAATTTACTACCAGCTGGTGTGATAATCGCGCTTAAGCTGTCCGCCAATTTTTGCCGGTTAACCTTGGTCGTCATTATGGTAGTATCAATGGAAATGGTTTTTGTAGAAGAGGTCCATATTATCGGTGAGGCGCCCGTTATATTAGAGGCTTTCCAAATGCTGTCCCAGGTTCCCCATGTACCTGTTGAACGTGGATTTATCCGGTAATAAATAACATTTGTATTAGCTCTAAATAAAAATTCAGTGGCGTCGGTAACGCCGGCAGTCCATGTTCCTGAAGGGTCTGTAACCAACAGGTTAAGTGTTCCGGTTGCACTCCCCCAGCTTCCTGGTAGTGTTCCTGTTGTTGTTGAATCTACATAATATGCGCCAACATTAGCTGTTGCGGTATCTACATTATGCAAAAAGCCATAAAATTTATTAAGCTTGGGGGAAGCCGTGATGCTGTCAATCCTTTCGTCACGACCTGCCTGTCGCCAAAAATTATTTAACCCGTCCCATACTAACGTTAATGTATTTCGTTGGTCTGTCATCCAAAAGTTACCCATAGCCATATGTATATTGCCGCTATCGCTTTGTATAAATATCTTGTTGCTGCTTGATTTTAGTGCAAGAGTTACGACCTGGCCAGGGTAAAAATTTTGCGCGCTGTCAGCGTCAAAAACATTTTTTAATGTATCTTTTGCATTGGGGTTACTAATGATCATAAAACCCTGGTATGCCCTGATAGCATAATTAGACACCGAGGCGCCTGTGATTGCGTATTTATATGCTTCTGACGTAATAGCTGACGAGGTGTCCTGAATATAAATAGTATTATCGTCTGTAACCACTACGTGCCTTCCATTTCCCGTACTTGACGAATCATTTATTATATGTGCCAATGTTGAACTGCCGGCCAAATGAAATGCATTATTTTCTACTTTTAGTCCGTTTACCATGCTGTAAACTATTGCAGAAGAATAATTAATTCCGGCAAAATAATAAAAATTGCAGTTTTGAATTTGTATGTTTCTGGCATTTTCAATATTTGTGGGTGCAATTCTAAAAGTAGGGTTACCCTTCTCCATATCTACGCCCGTGAATATGGCATTTTCGCTGCCGGTAATATATATGCCCGCGCCCGGTGTATTTGAACCATTAATAACACCTCCGAAAAATTCTGTTCTAAGCGGGTAATTGTTACCGCCGCTGTCTGCTAATAATTCAAAATTATTAGCGCCTGTATTTGCGCCATTACCAGTAATAAAACATCCGTAAAAATGATTATCAAAGTTGCATCCCTCTATTCTTACCCCTGCTAAACCATTATTAAGTATCCAGCAGTTATAGAAATTGAAGTTCTGGTCATGCGCCGAATTAACATTCGCTCCAGTTCCATACATATATATTCCAAAACTGCCGCAAGCAATAATATCCAACTTGTTAAATGTTATATTATTGCAGGGGCTGGTACACTTTGAAAAGTCAATCCCTATTTGATTGGAGAGTGTATCGTTTCCGAATATTTGAAATCCTTCCAAAGTTAAAAATCCGCCGCCCAATGTATCCATGGTCATCACTGCGGCGTTACTGTCGCCACCACCCACCTTTGGGCCTGTCTTAAATGCTGTAGCGGTCATATTTTCCCCAATAATAGATACTTTGCTTTTTAAAGTAAAGTTGCCCTTATAAACACCTTTAGGAAAATATATCCTTCCGCCTCCTATACTGCTGGCATAATTAATTGCTGCTTGAATTGCCGCTCCATCATTTGTATTGTTGCCGACAGCCCCAAACCATTTTACATTTATCATACTTGCCTGGCTGGTATCTCGTATCCAGGAACCGCTAGTATGTCTGCTAAAGACTATACCAGCATTTGGAGTTACAGTTGAGGATGATGAATCAAATACGCCACCACCTGCTCCACCCATTAAAACAATTGTTGCGGTGCCCGTATAAGATTTTAGGGAGGTTGTATCAGATACATAAGCCACCGTTATGGGGTCAGTAACTGATACTGTCCACGTTTTGCCATTATACAAATAAGGCAATGCATCAGTGCCTGTACCTTTATTTAAATAAGCAGAATTTGCTGTGTTTCGTGTCTTAGTTATCAAACCACTGTCTGCCCTGGTTGTATCATTTGCGGACATTAAAGTGCTTGTACGGCTTCCACTCACAGAGTGGCCATTTGTTTGGGAAAAACACATTACATTATTAAGCAGAAATAATATTATAATTATTTTTTTCATAAATATTGTTTTAGTTGTCACGATAAGCAATAGAAAGTAAAGCTTCTTGCTAAAGCGAAATTATGTCGGCTGTATTACCTCAAGGGTTTCGTGCTAACAGCAGCATTTTAATTAGTTATTTGCAATGAATAGCTGTTTATAGCAGCACTCGTCGATGTGCCCGGGTTGGCAAACTGAAAGCTTATCCTATCCCCTGCAGTTACACTAACAACATGGGTTGTGTCGCTATAGGTTCCTGCGGCCCCACTTATTCCTATCGTCAGGGTTGTGATAGCTTCATTTTTTCTTACCGTGCATGTCAAAGTCCCGCCGGTTTGCCCGTTATTCGTCACAACATAAAAATTCCTCAAATTTCCGGTAAAAGGAATAACCACTTCCCTGGATGTTTCAGTTGAGCTTAATGATGCATCGCCTGGGGCGAGATACTGTGTACCACCGACCGGTACAGATGACCCCGCGGCTGTTGATGTTAAAATGGATAATTTACTACCAGCTGGTGTGATAATCGCGCTTAAGCTGTCCGCCAATTTTTGCCGGTTAACCTTGGTCGTCATTATGGTAGTATCAATGGAAATGGTTTTTGTAGAAGAGGTCCATATTATCGGTGAGGCGCCCGTTATATTAGAGGCTTTCCAAATGCTGTCCCAGGTTCCCCATGTACCTGTTGAACGTGGATTTATCCGGTAATAAATAACATTTGTATTAGCTCTAAATAAAAATTCAGTGGCGTCGGTAACGCCGGCAGTCCATGTTCCTGAAGGGTCTGTAACCAACAGGTTAAGTGTTCCGGTTGCACTCCCCCAGCTTCCTGGTAGTGTTCCTGTTGTTGTTGAATCTACATAATATGCGCCAACATTAGCTGTTGCGGTATCTACATTATGCAAAAAGCCATAAAATTTATTAAGCTTGGGGGAAGCCGTGATGCTGTCAATCCTTTCGTCACGACCTGCCTGTCGCCAAAAATTATTTAACCCGTCCCATACTAACGTTAATGTATTTCGTTGGTCTGTCATCCAAAAGTTACCCATAGCCATATGTATATTGCCACTATCGCTTTGTATAAATATCTTGTTGCTGCTTGATTTTAGTGCAAGAGTTACGACCTGGCCAGGGTAAAAATTTTGTGCGCTGTCAGCGTCAAAAACATTTTTTAAAGTATCTTTTGCATTGGGGTTACTAATGATCATAAACCCCTGGTATGCCCTGATAGCATAATTAGATACCGAGGCGCCTGTGATTGCGTATTTATATGCTTCTGACGTGATAAGCGAACTGTCTTCAATATAAATAGTATTATCGTCTGTAACTACTACATGCCTTCCATTTCCTGTACTTGATGAATCATTTACTATATGAGCCAACTTTGAAGTATCGGCCAAATGAAATGAATTATTTTCTACTCTTAGTCCGTTTACCATGGTGTAAACAATTGCAGAAGAATCATGAAGAGGTCCATGCAAATAAAAAGAGCAGTTTTGAATTTGTATGTTTCTGGCATTTTCAATATTTGTGGGTGCAATTCTAAAAGTAGGGTTCCCGTTCTCCATATCTACGCCCGTGAATATGGCATTTTCGCTCCCGGTAATATATATGCCCGCGCCCGGTGTATTTGAACTACTAATAACACCTCCGAAAAATTCTGTTCTAAGTGGGTAATTGTTACCGCCACTGCCTGATAATAGTTCAAAATTATTTGCGCCGGGCTTGGTTCCATTGGAATCAATAAAACACCCATAAAAATGGTTTTCCAGGTTGTTCCCCTTTAGTCTAATACCTGCTGAATCATTGCGGGTTATCCGGCAATCATAGAAATTGAAGTTCTGGTCATGCACCGAATCAGCACTTGCTCCTGTACCATACATATATATCCCAAAACTGCCGCAGGTATCAATTTCTAACCTGTTAAATGTTATGTTATTGCAAACATGGTGACACTTTGAAAAGTCAATCCCTATTTGTTTGGGGAGTGTATCATTTCCCGCTATTTGAAATCCCTCCAATGTTAAAAATCCCCCACCCAATGTATCCATGGTCATCACTGCTGCGTTACTGTCGGTGTTAGTCGTTGTGTTGTGGGCTGACTTAAATGTTGTAGCAGTCATATTTTCGCCGATAATAGATACTTTGTTTTTCAAAGTAAAGTTGCCTTTATAAATACCTTTAGGAAAATATATTCTTCCGCCCCCTATGCTGCTTACATAGTTAATAGCAGCTTGTTCGGCAACAGAATTATCATTAATAGACGGGTCAACTCCAAACCATTTGGCGTTTATCATACTTGCCTGGCTGGTATCTCTTATCCAGGAACCGCTACCAAATCTGTTAAAGACTATACCGGCATTTGGAGTCACAGTTGAGGATGAAGAATCAAATATGCCACCACCTGCTCCACCCATCAAAACAATTGTTGCGGTGCCCGTATAAGATTTTAGGGAGGTTGTATCAGATACATAAGCCACCGTTATGGAGTCAGTAACAGATACTGTCCACGTTTTGCCATTATACAAATAAGGCAATGCATCAGCGCCTGTACCTTTATTTAAATAAGCAGAATTTACGGTGTCTGCTGCCTGGGTGACTAATCCATTATCTACTCTGGGCGTACCATTTGAGTAAAGTGAGGTGTTTGTATGGCTTCCACTTACGCGCCTGCCATTGGTCTGAGAAAAACACACTACATGATTAAGCAGAAATAATATTATAATAATTTTTTTCATAAATATTGTTTTAATTGTCACGATAAACATGTCTCGGCCAAGCCAGTGGAAAATGCAGGAATTCTTTCTATTCGCAGGGCGTCGTTAACTGGTATAACAGCTTTGGACGAGATACTAACTTATCCACCTATTTTGCAGGCCACTTCAGCCTATACCGGCGGTTCTGTAAGCACCTTCATTCTCGTAAATAGCTATTTTGTAACAGGTAACTTGTTACGGCAGAAGAAATAATATAAGGCCTAAAAATCTCTCTGTTAAGTGCAATGGAATATCGCAACCATTTGAAAAAAGGGTTTAAGGCCAAAAATTAAGGCTATTATTAAAGCCTTGCAAGTTGAGAACCGGCTTTACGTAAAACCGTTACTGTATTGTATTGCACAGGAGCTGTGCTTTTGTACTAAATGAAATCGCATATAATGTTCAGGGTTGTTTTTAACGTTAGATAATTTAAAAGTATTGGATATATCTGCACTTAATTTTAGTTGCAAAATTTTAAAACTGGTCAAAAAAAAACGACCTTAATTTAACTATAACCCTCCTGGGTTCGTTTTGGACACCCGGACTTGTTTAGCCCTTGAGATTCAGTTAAAATCGGAAAACTTAGACATTGTTTATCGTTTAAACCGAATCTCAAGTACATTGGACACCAAGTTGCAAAAACAGAAAAGGTTTAAGATTTTGCTATTATTAAAGCCTCGCCACCGAAACCAATATGTATTGTGTTGAATCGCACAAGAGTTATCCTTTTGTGCTGAATGAAATTGCATTTAGTGTTAGGGTTGTTTAGAATATTAAATAATTAGATATTGAAACGGTTTACAACTAATTTTGGCTGCAAATTATTCAAATAAAAATAGTAAGGAACTGGAACAGTTTTAAACAACTGTAACGATGTACACGGTTATGATTTAAATAAATATGGCAGATAAAAAAATGTGGCTATCACAGTTTAGAGTTCGTAAAATTTATAGGGAACAGTTATGAGTTTAGACAGGGGAACGAAGGTTGAATTCAATACTGCTAAGGTAAAATGAAATATTTGAATTTCAAAATATTTTTTAGAAAAAATTTGTGCAATTTAGAAAAAACAAAAAATAATAGTTTTACTATAGAGTTGGATTTTTTTTATGACATTGAAAACGGCACAAATCTGTTATGCATTCATAAAAAAACACCATGAACCGGAAAATGCTGAACCAATAAAATCGCCGACGTACAAAATATACATTTTAAAATTGACGGCCTTTCCAAGTTAACCCATTTAATTTTGCAAAAAGAATATCAACTGGATCATGCAATGCTAAGCGATAAGGTATTAACATTCACCTGACAAACACGCCTGTTTTAATATATTGTTATATAAAAGATAACTTTACTATAAACATTCTTAAGCATAAGTACAAGTTTTTTGCAACCCTGTTTTAGTTATAACAGACTCTTCCTGATAATTATCATAATCAGTATTTATTTCCCAAAGATTATGTTTTTTATCTTGAAGAATATTTTCTGCTGCTAAATGTCCCATTAAAATACTGTGATCCTGGTTATTGTATTTAAGGGCACCGTAACGTCCTATCAATTGCAAGTTTTTTATAGTTTTCAAATAATTCTCAATGGGTGCGAGGTTACTCTTATAATCGGCATCATAAACAGGATAACATTTGGATACCCTGTAAACAAACCCGCCGCTAATAGCTGCAGTTCCAATCAATCCAGTTTTTATTAATTCCTTTTTACCAAGTTCAATAAGGTTTGCATCATCCCATTTCCAAAAATCATCCTCAGCATAACACCAATATTCCAGGGCACAAATGGAACTTTTTCTAATCCATATAATTGAGGCACCCAGTTTCTGAAGTTTGTTAACCTGCTCATTTTTAAATCGTCACTATGAATATATATCCAGTTGTCAGGAAATAAATTAGCGGATTGTATATTTAAAATAATAGTATTTCTGAATTTCAACTGCGACGCTTTGTATTTAATTTCATCCGGAACATCAGGCAACCTATTAACCAATACAGAAAAAGGCATCATAGAAATAATGTGGTCGTAGTGTACTATGGCGCCGTTCTCCAATTCCACAGCATAAGCCGCATAGTTACTAGTGAGTATACGTTTTACAGGTGTTGAAAGAAATATATTACCACCTTGTTTTTTTACAAACGAACACATCCTTTCATATACAATACCTGTCCCGCCCCTGGGGTATGCAAATTGATCGATCAAAGTCTTATGTTTGTGCTTATTATTCTTTATAACGCCATTTACAATCGCATCTCATAAAGACAATTTCTTTATACGCTGAGCCGCAAAATCCGCATTCAATTTGCTGGTAGGTATACCCCAAAGCTTTTCGCTGTATGTTTTGAAAAAAATATTAAACAGCCTTTTCCAAACCTATTGGTAACCCATGTTTCAAAAGTACCGTTATTTTTGATGGGAAATGTTTTTTGTATTATATAACTTCCTAGGCTTCTGACAGCTCCTATCAGGCCAAGGTTCTTTAATGCATTAAAGGGTTTGAGCGGGTAATTAAAAAAATGTTTTTTATAATGGATTCGGGTAAGTCTGTCGACCATTTCATAGTCGTTGCCGACAATTTCAAGCCAAATTTTATTAACTCTGGAATCAGTACTGAAAAAACGATGCGGTCCAATATCTACTTTGTGATTCCACAATTCTATTGTCTTTGCCAGACCACCGACTGAAGAAGATGCTTCGTAAACATCGACATCCTTGATTTCCTTTGCGAGTTGATAGGCCGCTGTAATACCCGCGGGTCCTGCACCTATTATAGCTACTTTCATATGCTTTTTTATTGATGAAATGAATAAACATTATTACATTCTTATCATATTGGAGTTGTCAAGCAAACCCTTTTTGTCCAGTTTCAACAGGCCTGAAAAATTGTTGTAAAAGGTATAAAAGCACCGGGAAAATTAAAGTGATAATAAATAAATGGTATCTGAATACTGAAGGCGCCAACACTATTATAAAACAAAAATTTATAAGAAAGAAAAGAATAAGGCTCTTCAAAAAAGCATTAAATAATCTTCCTTCCTTTTTGTATTTATGTTTTACGTAATAAAATATGACCAGGATCAAGAATAGTAAATTGAGAAACGAAAAAGCGTAGCGCCACGGATCAATAACCAATAAATACACGAATTCATGCCGCCCATACGTTTTATTTGTGTGGTACCCATAAAAAGTAACAGCAACATGGTTAACTGTGTCGCTATTTCCGTTATACTCTCCTAAAGTTTCAAGCGGAGGAAAGAAATAGTCGCCTGCATTCGGCAAAACAAAATATTTCACGTAGCTCCCAGAATGCTGGAATAAGACTGTTTTTCCAAAACTGTTATAAACAGGTCCTAATGAGCACCACGCTTCAAAATAACTTTTGAGCTCATACTTTTGCGCGTATCTATAAAGATATTTCTTTAACGGGCTATCTTTATCCCACAGGTAAAATGCAGTAATGTGTCCCGTGTCGTATTTTGCTCCCCGTAACCTGTAACGAAATCCTCCAGCAGTGCGGCGGAGTATGCCTGGTCCACTTTCACCTGCGCATCATAACCCGGCACGAGGAATTGCCCAATGATGGCAGTATTATTTTCGATCACGGCTTTGCTAAACCGCCCGATGCCTTTTTCCGAAGAGAACCGGTGGCTTTTGTGCAGCTCAATAATATGCTCAAACAAGGGGTGTTGGTCCCTTTCCCGGATAGCTGTATCAGGAATAGCCTTGTCCTCCTGGCCAATAAAGCTGTTGATAAATGCAAGCCTTTCGGGCGAGAAACAATTACGGCTGTTCCCCGCCTGGCAAAGACCGCCAAACAGGCTGCCTGCCTCGACCGAGGCCAACTGGTCCTTGTCGCCCAGCAGGATAAGCGTGGCCCCTTTTTTCACCGCCTCCAGCAGCTTGGCAAACAACGCGACATCCATCATCGAACATTCATCCACGATGATTACGTCCTGCAGTGGGAAATTTTGCCTTTTGCGATATCAATATGTAAAATATTACGTTCATCAATACCATAACTGTAACCGGCAGATCCCGCGTTAAGTATTTTCGAGGAGCTATCGATATGGATAGATTTCAATGATTTAATAATAAAATCATAGATCATGCTTTTTGTTCTAATATGCCACTTGTCGTTTTCATCCCAGATTACCTTCAGGTTATTATACTTCTCTGCGACATCATTAGGGTTAATTTCTTTCATTGATAATAAACAGTTATCCTTTATTGGATCATAAAAAATTTCAATCCCCACATTTCCAAGCAAGAGTATTAAATTTAATAAATACGGTGATTCGGTCAAAAATTTTGTATTAAAAATATAATTTTAAGACTCAAAGTCGCTTAAGCCAAAACAATACCACTATCCAAATTTTCAAACAAGTTCATATTCGGCAAATATTGTTTAGAAAGCAATTGTTCCAAGTATCTTAGTTTGTAAAGGCTTTCAGCATCAATCAGCTAAATTCATAGTTATACCATGAAACAGCTTGCCCTGTTGATTTTGATGAATATTTCCTATCCGGTTGTTTTTAAACAGAGCAAGTTATGCTCGTTTTTTACTATCCTATATGCAACACTGACTGCAAAATTATCCTTTTATTATGGTAATATTGCCCACAAAAATGTGCAATATTTATATTCTTTTAATATTTTCTCTTCATGACAAATTAATAAAATAAGTAGTATTAAAAAAAATCATAGAAAAATTTGGAATTTATAAATTTTCTTTTTACTTTAGTACTATTGAATTCAAACCTTATCCCCTGTTTAAACAAATCAATCCGCCCCTCTATAAATTGCATTTTAAATTTGTGATAGCTTAGCGCTTATTAGTTTATCCAGTCACGCAATATCGAACAATTTCGACTCGTATTGGCAATAATCTTTTGAGTGGTTTTTTGCTAGTTCCGCGTACATACCTAAATTCTATTGATATCCTAAACTCATCCCTAAATCTAAATATCATGCAAAATAATTCCAATCTCTGGTACGGGTAATCAGAAGAGCGTAGAAATATGTTTTACTATCCTATTACTACAACTTTTTATTCTTCATTCAGTATCATCGGATTTACCAATCCGATATTATAAACATTTATTTCAAAACAAGCAAAATATGAACTGCGATTATACGATAAACCAGCAACAAATGTATTGCGAACCATCTTTCAATGTCCGCTTTAAGGCCAACACAAAATCTAATTCAGCTTCCGGAGATAAAAACGGCAATTACATCCACAAAACTGCCCTCATTGGACCCAATGTTATTCTGGGTAGGAATAATTATATTGGACCCTATAGCATAATTGGGTTTCCAGCTGAACACAAAACATTTTGGGGAGAAAATATGCGACCAAAATTCGGCAAGGTAATTATAGGTGATAATAACATTATCACCAGCCACGTGACAATTGATGCCGGTACTGAAAACATAACATTGGTAGGAAATGACTGCTGGATTCTTAAGGGCGCCTATGTGGGCCATGATTGTAATATTGAGGATAATGTGACATTATCGGCGCATGTGTTATTAGGCGGTCATTCAATTGTTATGGAAGGCGTTAATATGGGCCTCGGGAGTATGTGCCATCAAAGAAGTATTATAGGGAGCTATAGTATGGTTGGCATGGGTAGTGTAATTACTAAAAAAAGTACAATTTTGCCATTTGATACTGTAATCGGAAAACCTGCCAGGTTTTTAAAACGTAACATTCAGAAATTATCGCTTTTTACCGATTGTCAACAACTGGCAGAGCACAACCGCTTTCTGCAATTAGTATCCCAAAACCACTAACACATAGATATGATTACTTATGAAATAACTATCTCTCTTGCTTGCTATGGGAGACCTGAAGAGACTAAAAAGACCATAGAATCCGTTATGAGCCAAGATATGAATGGGTGGGAATTATTAATTGCCGGCGACAATTGCCCGCACTTTGAAGCATTAATCAAAACCGGGTGGTTTAATGAATTATGCAAGCAGGCACTTAAAAAAGGAAATGTCATACGTTATTATAACAGGTCGGTTCGTGGTGGTGCGTGGGGAACCGAAATAACTAATGCCAACATCAGAGCAGCAGCCGGAAAATATTTTGTGTTCCTTGCAAACGATGACCGCATTGCGCCTAATCACTTACGAAGTTATTATGATGCTATAACAAATCCATTGTCTTTTAAATATACCTCATTATTTGAGGCGTCGGGCGGTTATGATTTTGTTTATTTTAATAGTTTATTACCGGATGGTCGCATTCGCGAAACTAAACTTAAGCATACTCAGGTAGGACATAGTGAAATTATAGTCAGAACCTCATTTCTGCAGCAAATGCATCCGCACAAGCCACTTTATGGGCAAGATTGGGTATTGGTTAAAAATATGATTAAGGCCGGCGCAAAATACTTTAAGTCAAACAATCAGCCTACTTATCTTATTGGACATATGCCAACACCAGAAGAAATACAGGGTTACAGGCGTACAGGCAGAAGTATTGAAGGATGGCCGTGGTGGAAAAATATAACAAGAGGTATAAGAGAAGGGTTAAAAAATATGATGTCACTAAAAATATTAACGAGATGATAGATATCTGCCTGGAAAACAGTGTATCAAAACAGCGGAGTTCATTTCCCGCTATTGTAAGGCTCTTAGCAATATCAACCGAAAAAATAAAAATTTCGCTATGTCGGTTACTCATTATAGCGAAATTAAATAAAGTAGCTTTATGTAAAACCGTTACAGTATTGTATCCCACAGGTGTTATGCATTTTTATCAGATGAAATTGCATATGTATTCGGGGTTGTTAAGTCATTGAGCTTTGAATTATTGGATTTCGCAGTAATTAAGTTTAAACTCTGAATTTCTGATTACAAGGCAAATAATATCTGGCTTTCATAAAAATTCAAGCTTTTACAGATAAATGGTTCTAACAAGAAATTTGACTTTATCAGCCATACCTAACAAGTGATGGCGATTTTATAGTGTCGCTAAACGACGACAAAATTCACCTATACTATGGTTAATTTCACGACGTAAATAAACCTGTAATTATTTTATGCAATATTATCTATGTTCTTCTATGCAATATATACCTGCGGTACAAGCTTGAACTGCTATTTCTCTTAGTTGGTCTTTTTGGGGGTGATCAATAAAATCAGTTACTTCAATACGATTTTCTTGCCTCTCAAAACCACCTATGCCCCAGTTATAATTCTCCTTGTATACATGTAACAAGCCAATTAAGGACACAATAATTATAGGCCATTTTATTTTGGATTTATCTATTTTAATAAATAAAAAAAAGAAACCAACACCAGTGAGCAAATGGGCATAAATTAAGTAACGGCTGGCGTACGAATCATGTATAGTTTTCGATCTAAATTTTGACGTGACAGCCATAGAGGCCATAACAAAAATCAAAACAGCAATCATGGGCAGAACATTGGACTTAAATTGAAATTTTGAATTAAACGGCAATATCCCCCCGAGCGCTATTAGTACTAGTATACCGGCTAATAAGCCATAATCGTAGGAGAAATGGGCTCCAGCCATGTGAATAAAAAAAGTAATTGCATTATTCGTGTCACCAGCCAAAGAGCCTTGAGGAGATTGGTAATTAACAAAATATAAACCTGTAAAAGTACTAAAAGAAACTAAGCTTGCTATAGTATTTAATTTGTTCCTGCATAGCAAATTGTACAAGACTAGTGCTAAACCTGCAACCATGCCATTGCCACTAGAAAATGCACAAAGCCCCTGAAAAAATATTGCTGGAATCAACCATTTTAAACTTGAAAATGAATAAAACAATAGGCTAAGAAAGAAAAGCATTATTACCCCGTAATTTTGCATCGAGGCCATTGCAAATGTAGCATTTTCATAGCTGCTGATATCAAAAAGGCAAATGCCAAATACAAACGCAGCGATGTACCAGAAATCAGTGATACCTTTTTTAATAAAATGGACGCCAATCAGAAAAATAATTACTAACTGCAAATTTCCAATAAAAATAATATTTCTGAAATTTATCTCATTAAATAATGAATAGTACAGCACATACAAAATATGTGAGGATAAAATACGATGTTCATTGTTCTGACTAAAAAGAAGTGATACCTTATGGGAAAAATTTGCTGATTTGAAGTCAACTAAGAACTCTAAAATAGCACGATAATCGTCGCGGTACGGGATATTTACTCCATAGTTATTCACGAAAGCAAAATATATAATGGCTGGAATGAATAGCCAGAAATAATATAAATATGAATAACGGCTATATGTTGTCTTTTGCTGCATATATGTGAGTTTATAATTAGTTTAGTAATTTAGTAAACGTAAAAGCTAACAGTAAACCTAATTGTGTTTAATTCACCATTTCTTTTTAAAATCTCCCCTGCTAAAGTATTTTTCAATTAGGCAGTACAGAATGATAAAAAAGTATCTGCTGCCCATTTCCCGTATTTTCAAATTTGATGTACCATTTTTCCTGTTTTGCCAGGAATTCGGTATAACGGCATATGAGTATCCTCTAACTATTGCTTTTAACGGAAGCTCCACCGTTAGATTGAAATGAGGTGACATAAAAGGTTTAAGCCCTTCAATTGAATTCCTGGAATATAATTTGAAGGCATTTGTGCAATCGTAATATCTTACCTTGAACGCCCATCCGATAACTCTATTTACAATGCGGTTTATATATAATTTTTTTTTTGGATAACCCGCCACCGTGGTTTTCCCACTAAATCGATTTCCGAAGACACAATCCACTTGCTTCTCCATAAAAACTGAATAGAATTTTATTAAGTCCTTTGGATCATCACTAAGATCTGCCATGACAATTGCAACACACTCACCTGAAAAATTCTCCAATCCCAGGCGAACAGCATATCCAAAACCGTTGTGAGGAGGGTGGTTGGTAAGCCAAGTTAAATTCGGAATGACGGTTTTTAAACCTTCTAATATTTCAATCGTATTATCCCCGGAATTGTCATTTACTACCAACAGTTCATATTCAATATTATTAGCCTTTAATTCCCGGTAAATTGTGTGAAGTGTCTCGGGTAGGTTTAACGCCTCATTGTATGCAGGTATAACAACGCTTAATTTCATCTTGCTAATTATTATATTTACATGCGGCTTTTCAGGCCGTTGAATATCTGATGAAAGGTTGATTGCAGTGAAAATGTGTAATCCCATTTAGGGTAATGATCTTTAAATTTTGAAATGTCAGAGATATACCAAATATGATCTCCTATGCGGCTGTCGCTGCAGTACTGGTAAGTCATCTTATTCCCAGTTATTTCCTGACACATCTTTATAGCCTCAAGTATGGAGCAATTGGAAAATCGTCCACCCCCTGCATTATATACTTCACCAATGCGGGGGTTTTGGTAATAATGCCAAAACATGTTTACTAAATCATAACAGTGGATATTATCCCGCACCTGTTTACCCTTATATCCATTAATTGTATACACCGTTTTTGAAATGGCACACTTTATCAAATAAGATAAAAAGCCATGCAACTTTGCCCCGGAATGTTGTGGACCTGTAAGGCACCCCCCTCTAAACACGCAAGTTTTCATTCCAAAATATCTCCCGTATTCCTGAACCATTACGTCGGCTGCGATTTTAGATGCCCCAAATAGCGAATGCTTTGAATGATCTATACTCATTTCTTCATCTATACCATTATTAAAGTATGGGTGTTGTTCGTCGATTTCCCACCTTTCTTCTAATTCTAGCAAGGGCAAATAATTAGGTTTGTCCCCATATACTTTGTTGGTAGAAGTAAAAATAAAAACAGCATTTGGGCAGTATTGCCGGCTAAGCTCCAATAAGTTCATTGTACCGTTAGCATTGATACTAAAATCGGTTAGCGGCTCATTAGCGGCCCAATCATGACTTGGTTGTGCGGCAGTATGCAGTACTAATTTAATATCGCTGTTATATTTCATAAAAACTTCGCTCAATCCGCTGAAGTTTCGAATGTCAAGGTCATATTGCTTGTAATTAGCAAAATTCCTTTCCAATTGGAGGTTGTTCCATTTTGTGGAGGCTTCAAGACCAAAAAAATATGCTCTTTGGTCGTTATCAATTCCGATAATCAAATCCATCTTGGTAGCAAAAAAACTAACGCTCTCACTGCCAATGAGGCCGCCTGAACCTGTTATAATCGCTATATTCATACATTTAATATTTGACAAAGGTGATTTTCGTTTTCATGAATCCAATCGAAAGTGTCTGAAACAATATTCAGAACCTTTCTTTTAGGTTGCCAGTGTGTAAAACGGGATATTTTAGTATTATCGGTTATATATACAGGTATATCGCCTCTGCGGTCGTCACCTGTTGAGTTTTCCTTTACCCGGTTTCCACTTACTTCTGCACAAATTGTTGTAAGCTCTTTTAATGATATGTTGGATTCTTCCCCTCCCCCCACGTTAAAAGTTTGCCCTTGTACACTGTCAAAATTTTGTATTTCGAAATCTATCAGGTCAAAAAGATCTAAAATGTGCAAAACATCCCTTACTTGTTTGCCCTGTCTGCCAAATCCAAAATAAGTTATGTCCCTTTTCCAGTAATGCCTGGCCAGCCATAATGTTACAACCCCCTGATCTACCTTGCCCATTTGATATGGTCCTGCAATTACACCACACCTGTTTATAACACAGCCAACACCGAAAAATTCCTTAAACTCCTCAATCAGTAATTCTGAGGCTAATTTTGTAGTACCGTAAAGGGATCTTGCCTTATCCAATGGAAATTTTTCGTTTATTCCTTTTATGCTTATTCCAGTTAAATTTTGTTTTTTCGATAGCTCAAAACGAGTATTACTTTCGGTGTAATTAATTTGTTGCAAATATGTGATCGGGTATACACGGCTGGTGGATAAAAAAATAAATTTTGCCTTGTCTCTAACAGCAAGGTTCAATACATTTATCGTACCATTAAGGTTTGTATTAATTACATAATTTGCACCTGACCCTATACCAGCCATGACGGAAGGTTCTGCAGCTGCGTCAATTATAAAATCACTTTTTTCATCGATTTCCAGGTCTTCCTTGTTCCTGATATCTCCATGTATAAATTTTATGCCATTTTCCATTAAGCGAGTAATATTCAATTCGCTTCCCCTTCTTTTCAAATTGTCAATACAAATAATTCGATAAGCAGGGTATTTTGATTTTAAAGAAATAGCAATATTTGAACCGATAAAGCCACATCCTCCAGTAATTAGAATTGTGTACATGATATTTAATTTTGATTATGTAAATTCTAGTATAGAACAGCTTAAAGTTGTGATAAAGAAGAGCATTTGCATCTTGCATGATGCATTACTCCGAATGTCAGTTTGAAACAATAGAAACTGAATTTTTCCAGAAAATAGAAATGACCAAACGGCTACCAATACAATAAATTGAAATGACGTACAATTTTGCTTTAGTAATAAAAATTTTAAAAAAGAGACAATTAGCGCTATGCAAAAAATTGCATTAAAAAATGCTCGTTTTCTTCTGAATACACTTAAAAAACTACAAATTGCAATTTTAGGTTTCATCACATTGGGTTTAGGGTTGAAATTAGCGGCATAACATTAGCACTTACAGTTGCAAACCATACTTGTTTAAATCTGCTGCTATAAGGTTTAGGGTTAAAATTATAACCAAACTACATAAAGTGGTTTTATGTAAAGCCATTACTGTCTTGTATTGCACAGGAGTTGTGCTTTTTTACCAAATGAAATCGCATATAGTGTTCGGGTTGTTTGAATGTTAGAAAATTTAAAAATTGTGATGATCTCTATTTCCTCCTGCTTCACTTAAGTTTTTTTTCGTAATCTTCCGGCCCGGCAAATTTTCTACAATTATTTGTGTATTATTTCCCGACGAAAGAAAGTTATAACTGGATAATATCTGGCCATCAGTATTTCCTGTTGTTTCAACTTGCTTGTGAATTTCCTGATGGCTAAGTATATTACCCTCGGTATCCCATGTTTTAAAATAAGCAGGAGAAATGTCTT
>Ga0206915_1116_pt2 | contig 17112 bp, 15 predicted proteins | sample Alteio_BWOrgHeat_70_FD_152945 | JGI IMG/M metagenome (GOLD analysis project Ga0206915, IMG submission 152945) | Enriched cells from forest soil in Barre Woods Harvard Forest LTER site, Petersham, Massachusetts, United States -... | ecosystem: Environmental > Terrestrial > Soil > Temperate forest >...
TTTGAACACGCGGCATTAATTCAAGGTAATTTAAGTGATCAACCTCCTTTAGTGCGAATTCATTCTGAATGTTTGACTGGCGATACCTTTGGTTCGCTTCGCTGTGATTGTGGAGAGCAACTGCAAAAAGCACTGACTCAAATTGGAAAAGAAAATGGCGTTTTGCTCTATATGCGACAAGAAGGGCGGGGCATTGGATTAGCTAATAAAATTAAAGCTTATCAATTACAATCGCAAGGGTTAGATACGGTCGAAGCGAATCATCGCCTAGGATTTTTAGCAGACCATCGCCATTATGGAATCAGTGCGCAAATTTTACGAACGTTAGGAATAAAATCGATTCGCTTACTCACGAATAATCCCCAAAAAGTTCAAGAAATGGAAAACTTTGGTATTGACGTCATTGAAAGAGTACCATTAGAAATTGCGCCAACCGCTATAAATAGGCAATATTTAGCCACTAAACGGGATAAGTTAGGCCATTGGCTAAGCTTGGATGAAGAAAAAGTAACCAGTAAAAAATAAAATAAAATAAAATAAAAATAGGGGTCGGAACATGCATATGCTGCAAGCAGAAGATATTCCGCAGGGCTTTGAAGTGGCGATTATCGTCAGCCGCTTTAATGAACTCATTACTCATAAATTATTAGAAGGAGCGGTAGGAAGGCTGAAAGAATTAAATATTACTGATCAGCAAATTACCGGCGTTTGGGTGCCTGGCGCGGTAGAAATCCCTTTAACCGCTCAGCGTTTGGCTAAAAAAGGCAAATATGATGTTATTATTTGTTTGGGCGCCGTTATTTTTGGAGAAACAAAGCATTTTGATTATGTTTGTGACCAAGTGAGCCAAGGTTGCCAGCAGGTGGCGTTAACCCATAATATCCCCGTCATTTTTGGGGTGTTGACCACAGATAATATTCAGCAAGCCCTAGACAGAGTGGGGGGCAGCAGAGGTCACATGGGTCGAGCTGCAGCAGAAGCGGCTTATGAATTAGTTTCCGTTTTTCGTCAAATTGATCATTACATTGATCATTAAGGAGAATGTGCGATGCCTTCTTTTGATATCGTTTCTAAAACTGATCATCATGAAGTCACTAATGCAGTTGACCAAACGAATCGTGAGATTAGTACTCGATTTGATTTTAAAGGAACCAGTGCACGCGTTGAATTAACCAAAAATACCTTAAACGTGATTGCGCCCAGTGATTTTCAGTTAAAACAGGTCGATGATATTTTGCGAAATAAGTTATCTAAACGACAAGTTGATGTTAGGGTATTGAATTACAAAACTCCGGACATTAAACTCAATGAAGCGAGACAAGAAATTGAAGTTCAGCAAGGGATTGAAACTGAAATGGCAAAAAAAATTGTGAAATTAATTAAAGAATCGAATTTTAAAGTACAAGCAGCTATTCAAGGTGACCAAGTACGGGTCACTGGAAAAAAAAGGGACGATTTACAAGCAGTGATTGCGTTTTTACGTGAATCGAAGTTAAATTTACCATTGCAATTTGAAAATTTTAGGGATTAAGCAAGTGACTATGGACCGGCAAGCCTGTTTTCAATTTAAAGCAAGTTTTTCTCCTTGCACGATTTTGCAAATGACGCGTTATGACTTAGATGCATTAGCGCAACAATTAGCAGAAACCGTGGGTAAAGCACCGAATTTTTTTCTTGGCTCTCCTGTGATGATTGACTTGGAAAAGATTAAAGCGTCAGGTATCTTAAATTTTGCCAAAATAAAACAACTCTTAACCGAGCATGGGATGATACCGGTTGGCGTGCGCGGTGGGAGTCAAGAGCAGCATGAAGCAGCAGGTAAAGATAATTTGCCTGTTTTGGCTATTGGCAATACAATATCAAAAGAAGAAGGTAAAAAACAAACGGAGACATCTTCTTCGTATGCGACGAAATTAATTACTACGCCAATACGTTCAGGTATGCATATTTACGCAAAAGAAGGCGATCTGGTTGTGGTAGCCTCTGTGAGTCCAGGCGCGGAATTATTGGCAGATGGCCATATCCATGTATATGGTCCATTGCGAGGAAGGGCATTAGCCGGTGTGCAAGGAAATAAACAGGCACGGATTTTTTGCCGAACATTAGAAGCAGAACTGGTCGCTATTGCTGGGTTCTATTTAACGAAAGAGGATATGCAATCCTTGCCAGCAGGGGATGCCATGCAGATTTACTTAGACGAAGATCGGGTAAAAATTGAGTCGATATGATGATCTTAATATGAGGATCTTAATATTAGGATCTCAATATGACTGTGTAACCAGGGAAGTGAAGTTATAAACTCAACATGACATGAGGGAGAAAATAGTGGCAAAAATTATCGTAGTAACATCCGGTAAAGGGGGGGTAGGTAAAACCACTACCAGCGCTTCTTTTGCAATAGGTTTAGCAAACCGGGGTTATAAAACCGCTGTCATTGATTTTGACATTGGTTTGCGTAATCTCGATTTGATCATGGGTTGTGAACGGCGTGTTGTTTACGATTTTGTGAATGTGATCCGCAAAGAAGCTAATTTAAATCAAGCCTTAATTCGTGATAAACATAATCGGGATTTATTTATTCTACCGGCATCTCAAACACGGGATAAAGATGCCTTAACTAAAGAAAGCGTAGAAGAAGTTCTCACCGAATTAGCAAAAACATTTGATTACATTGTGTGTGATTCCCCGGCAGGTATTGAGCGAGGTGCGCAATTAGCCATGTATTTTGCGGACAGTGCTATTGTGGTGACGAATCCCGAAGTGTCTTCTGTTCGCGATTCGGATCGTATGCTAGGTTTGTTAACGAGCAAGACGCGACGGGCAGAAGAAGGCCGCGAACCCATTTCAGAACATTTATTATTAACACGTTATTCTCCTAAGCGGGTGACGCGAGGAGACATGTTAAGTTTATCGGATGTGAATGAAATCTTAGCGATTCCTCTCTTAGGCGTTATTCCTGAATCTCAAGCCGTATTGCGTGCTTCTAACTCAGGGGTCCCCGTTATTTTGGATCAAGAAAGCGATGCAGGACAAGCGTACATGGATGCCGTTGGTCGTTTTCTGGGGGAAGATGTTCCTCACCGTTTTATTGAAGATAAAAATCATTGGATTAAACGTTTATTCGGCTTCAAGGAGAAGGAGGCTGTATGAAAAACATCACCGAAGGAATCGCAAAAAGAATCGTCCATTATTTCCAACGTCCTGCTAAAACCGCAGAATGTGCAAAAGAACGTTTGCAAATTATTATTGCGCATGAGCGAGGAGAGCGAAATAAACCGGATTATTTAGCATTGATGCAGAAAGATTTAGTCGATGTCATCAGCAAATATGTCTCAATTAATAAAGACGATATAAAAATCGATTTAGAAAGAAAAGACGGTTGTTCTATTTTAGAATTAAATGTGACTTTGCCTCATTTGGCAGATACTCATATTTAAACTCTGTTTAAAAAAGCGTGCTTCCCTGTAGGAAAAAGCCGATACAAAAAGTAAGAATAGATTAGAACATTCTGCTTTTTTTGGCTTACCTACAGGGCCTATATTAAAGTAACCTATTGATTTTTAATTTTTTTATTTTCTTCTTCTTTTTGGCATCCCTAAAGTTCAACATCCCATGCTAAAGCAATTTATTTTTAGACTTGGTATACTGATTTTGCGTTAAGGATGACGCTGGTTACTGAAAGGATTCTTGCAACCACTCCTCGTTTTGTATGCCCAAGGATGGATTTATTTTAGCAAGGATTGCTATAATCTGAGTTGAGCATGTGGGGCGGCCTAAAAACCGCCCGTTTTTTTATTTATTTCGAATGACTTTTGTTAATAGTCCTGACTTCTGCTAATTAGTGCAGTTTCCCGCATCCAGCAAAAATTTAACTCATTGTGATTTCAATACTTTTTTTTAAAATTTTCCGCATATCTCAAATTTGGCAGAAGTCAGGAAAGTTTAAATTAACATTGAGAAGTTTTAGTTTTAAAGTCTGCTTGTTGATTTAACATAAGCGCTGAATAATTTAAATGAAATGGACAAAAAATGAATATTTTTGAAAAATTAGTTTCTCTAGAACATGAAGCATCTGAATATGGTTTTCGCTGGGAAAATGCGGATCAAGTTTTATCGCAAATTGAGAGTGAATGCACTGAAATTTCAGAACACATTTATAAAACAAATAACAATGACAAGCTTAAGCTTCAAGAAGAAATTGGGGATTTATTGCATGCGGCATTTTCATTATGTGTTTTTTTAAAATTTAACCCCCAAAAAACACTCGAAAATAGTGTTGATAAATTTGAGCATCGTTTTAGGATATTACAATCATTAGCAAATGCTGAAGGAATAAAAAATCTAGAAGGGCGTTCTTTTAAAGAGTTAATGGATTTTTGGGATAGAGCTAAACAGATCACACAAAAAACACCCTAAATCATTATAAAGTCCTTTAAAAATTAGACCAAAACAGTTTATTTTTGTTCTAGTCTGGTATAATTTGCCAAAATAAATAACTTATTGCGTAGGAGGAGAATATGCTAGATCGTGAAAATAAAGAAGAAAAAAAGGAAGAAAAGGGGAGTAGTTTGTCTCTTGTAAAGCCAACGCGTACCGTTGCTTTTCTTGAAGTCGAGGGTATTTTGATTAAACATAAACGTCTCGAGCAGGAGATAAAAGAAAGCGACCTCAATAATCAATTAATTAATGAATTGTTAGCTGGTGGAATAAAAGATGTCTACCTTTCTATTACGTTTCCTGCTAGTAAGAAAGAAATTGATAGGATAATGCAGCCTGAATCGTATAGTTCAATACAAGTTATTAAGCAAGCTCTTATGGACAAAGGAATTACGGTTCATGATGTTATTATGCCTCCTGACTACAGCCAGGTTGATACATCCATACCAAAAGAAAAGCTAGTTACTGCATACCAGAATTTATATTCTCCTGCTTTGGAAGCAAACCGTCGTCATGATGAAAAAGATAATATTGATGGGAAAGAGGTTACCCAGGCTTTTTGTGATAGTCAGAACTTTAGAGAGCAATGCGGGTTCGCTACCATGCGAGCTGAAAATGAATCAAAAAGTGAAAAACAAAAAAAATATAATACTGAGAAAGGACTTATGTGTGAATTTTTTCTCAAGTATGCGCCCAGTTGGGTAGGATCGGTAATCGCTTTTGATACTGACTGTAAAAGATTAGATGATGTAGTTCATGCGCATTCTAGGTTTTCTTCTCCCATAAAGCCAATGTTTACCTATCTACTAGTTGAGGGTGAGGGTTCCTGTTCCAACGTGATCACACAGCATCAAGAAAAACAAGCTTTATTAAATGCTTTAGAAGAGTATCTTTCCGGAGGATGGTGGAGATCGTTTAAAAACCTTTTTTTAACAAGTGATAACAATAAAAAGAATGCAATAGATAAATTAAAAAACATGATTTATGATCCAAAAAATCAATTGAAAACATCTAGTGACCTCATTGATGAGTGGAAGAAAGACAGTTCTGGAATAAAAAATGCTGCAGGCCAAAACTTAACTAATGCTCAGCTTATATCATTACAACGAAATTGGTTTTTTAGTGCCCAACCTTCGGATCAGACTAGAACGGCCAAATTAATCAGCGATTGTGAGAACAACAAAATAACGAGAAGGAATATATAGGCTAGAATCCTCAATAAAGATCAATTACCTTTTGCAATCAAGTGAGGCAGGGCAGAGTATATATTAGTTAGTAACAAGTTGGTGACTTATATAATCAGCAATAATAGCACTTGCTTGAGTGGTCGGGTGTTTCAAATCAAAAAATAGATAGCCATCGCATACTGGACTTGCATGGTTATCTAAACAAGCATGAGTCACATTGCTCAACTTGTACTGCGTAGGATTGGCTATAACATTATCCAATAAATTATGTATTGAAATAAGATGAGACGGTTCTAAGAGGCTAGGCTGGCCGTCAAGGGTTGTTGTTAAAATGGTTTGTAAGCGAGTATTAAAGAACGTTGTTATCTTTGACATTGCCATTCTGGCTTGTAGATCGGAATAAGTTTTTATAGCAAAAGGTGTTTTAGCCAGATCAGGTAAATCTAAGACGTAAATATGGGTGGAAGATACGCCGAGTGATAAGAGTTTCTTTATCGCGGTTTTTATATTGTCTGCGGCTAATTGTGCAGAAGCCACTAGCTGATCAGGATGATTAGCAGCGTATAAAATATCATTAGCTCCGCTCCAAATAAAAAATAAACTATTAGGATTAGGTACAGATTGCTGCTTTTTTAAATCCAGGCTGTATTGGTTAATTTGCAATTGGAGTCCAGGTACGCAAGTGCTTAAGATATCAAATGTCTTATCTTGTCGTAGCGGGCCGGGTGCCGTGCATTTTTCATTAATCGCTGGTATTTGCATGTCTTGAGGCCAATCTGCAGCGAGGTAGTGATTGCTGCTATCTGCACTGGCGAAAGCATAACTGACATTTTCTTTTATAGGATCAATATTTTTTTTGTTAGAGGGATAGATCTCTTTTTTTGTGAATTGTTGAGCGACGTCATGGATCCACAGATGTCGATGGCCTTTGCTATCGAGGTTGCTGATCGGCGTGCCGGTAGAGTGTATCCAGCTGTTGTTTCCTATATCACTTAAACTATCGCCGAATATAATCATATTGCTGATGGGTTCAGGAGACGCGAGCGCAAAATTAAAATTAATGAGAAAACTGCTTGCTATAAAAATTAAAATTTTTAGTTTTTTATTGATCATAATTGTAAAGCACTCATTTTATTTAATCTAACAACATCATGATCGCTCCCTATTCTTTTGTCAACCAAAGAAAATCCAAAAACAAACTTGAAAAAGTCCATATTAAGACTCATACTAAAGTAATAAAGAGGAATGAGAATATGGCTACATCAGTCGATCATTTATTAGGCAAGTTAAAAGATCCCAAAGCAGAAATGGGATTGGTGAGGAAAGGTATTAAACCAACCCTCATTGAAGCTTTTTTTAACCAAGAAAAATTACCCATAAAAGAAATACTTGCGAAATTAAATATTTCTTCTTCTACTTATTTTGCGAAAAAGAAACACCATAAAACCCTTGATTCTTATTCAACAGAAAAATTTATTCGCTTAATTTCCATCGTTGCTAAAGCAAATAAGATTTTAGGACAAGACGAAGCAAGACGTTGGATTTATAGTAAAATTCCTTCATTAGATAATGAGACACCTATCGATTTACTGGATACGGAGGTGGGCCATCGACTTGTTTTGCAAGCGTTATTGCAAATTGAACATGGCATTTATAGTTAATGACAATTTGGTATCGAGTGCAAAAACATTCTCATATTCAAATCACATTTTCCGGGGAAGGGGGCCTTTATGTCCCCGGCCGTTGGAATTACGTTGGAAGAAAAGTTATTTATTGCTCCGAATCCATCGCGCTTTTCACCTTAGAATGGCTAGCTAATCAAGCCCTTTCTGTCTCTGGCTTTAATTATTATCGCTATTCTATTGATGTGCCCCCTCACTTGGTTGCGAAATATCCTCGCTCCAAATTGCCTTCTGATTGGGCTCAAACCCCTGCCACGGATTCAACTCGACGTTTTGCCGAAGAACATTTGTTTTCTTCTTCTCACCTTGCAATAGCTGTTCCCTCGGTGATGGTTCCCGAGGAATATCATTTAGTGATCAATCCGCTTCATGATGCTTTTAGCGAAGCCGTAAATTCTGTAAAAATATTAGGGCAATATATTGTTCCCGCTAGATGAAGGAATCACGACATTTGGTTGAGGTTGATTCAGTGAAGATGGGGTGTTCGACGATGTATTGTTGCTATTGTTTGACGATACAAAGAGATTTATTTGAGATAATAGGGCGTTTGCAGCAAGGATATTTTTGTTATCAACTACTCCTTGGGATTTTTTGTTCCCCTGATTCTGACTTTCCACAATTTCGTTATACCTTTTTTTTATTTGTTCTTCCTGGATGTTCGCTAAATGTAGTAACTCTTTTAAATACGGCTCAGCGGCTTGTAGATTATAATTAAGATAACTGTGCTGCGGCTGTTGTGTGATTGTTTCTTTGCTGGTATCCTGGATATTTTCGAGTTCTCTGATCTTCTTATGCTGACTCGCCACAAGTTTATTAAGATTGCTAATCTCTTCTTGCTGTTCTGCTAGTTTATTAATAGAAGCTTCTCTTAATGCTTCGATTTCTTGATTCTGATTCGTCATAACTTGGTTAAGATGTGTAATAACTCTGCAAGCGGTTGTTAGACGATCATTAAGAATCTTCTCCTGTTGTTCCTTATTTTTATTCGTATCTATAGCTGCACTTTGAAGTTTTTCAATCTGTTCTTTAAGGTTTTTGTTCTCCTGCTCTAGTTCTTTAATTGGTTGGTCTTCTTGGCGATTCCTTTTTGACAGTATTCTGTTCCGTTCGTTAGGACTTTTTTTTCTTTTATTGTGCGTCTGTGGTTGTTTTTCATCGTTTGGGGAAATGCTGGAAGAATGACTGCTTGATGAGTCAGTAGTGCTTGAGACTGTTGATGATTCTATTGTTAAGATAGAATCGAGGTTAGGAGAATGTGGTGGTGATAGTGATATCTCGAATAGAGATGGAAGAGCTCCAGAGAAAGGAGTGCTATCATTTTATTTTTCTGATAATCCGTTGCTATTAATATTGCCTGGCATAAAGTTTGCTCCCCCAGTTTGTTTTATAATTAATTTGAACACTAATTTTTGACTAAAATGCAGGCGTTTTACTTTTGTTGAGCATAAAAGTAAAGCGTTTAGGCGGAAATTAGTTAGTTTTTTATCGATAATCTCACCTACTTTCTAGATGAAGGAATCACGACATAGTCATAGCGGTAGAAGCCCCTCTTGGTTGAGTTAGCGAAGATGGGGTGTTCGGCGTATTGCTTGGCTGTGCAAAGAGATTCATTTGAGATAATGGGGCTTTCTGACTCTCTAGTATTTCATTAAGACTGTTATGTTCGTTAGCGTTGTTTTGTACCGGATAATTAGACTCGTTCTTCTCCTGTTGCATTGCGGCCATTAAATTTTTTGTAGTATCGCCAGCTTTTTTATGCCGATTTGTGAGCTCATTAATAAGCGTTGCCTGTTGTCTTATTTTTTCGTTGAATGCGTGAGAGTCTTGTAGAAGATGATTAATCTTTGTCCGCTGTTCGATTCCTGCGTGTATTAAATTTTTTAAACTGATCTCAGCCATGCTACGCCAAGTTACGTGCTCATTAATAGTTGTTGTCTGTTGTGTTATTTTGTGCTTGTTGAGAGCCACAGTTTCTGCGAGTTCTTCGATCTCCTTCTCTTGACCCTCCATAACTTCATTAAGATTTTTAATATCTTTTTCCTGTTCTTGTAGCGCATTGTTTTTGATGGATAGAGTTTTTTTAAGATCATCAATAGTTGTTGTCTGTTGTTTTATTCTATGGTTGGATGCCTGAGAGTTTTGTTGAAGATGATCAATATTATCCTGCTGATCGATTGCTACCTTTATTAGCGTTTTTAAATAGTACTCAGCTGTGCTACGCCAATTTACGTGCTCATTAATAGTTGTTGTCTGTTGTGTTATTTTGTGCTTGTTGAGAGCCACAGTTTCTGTGAGTTCTTTGATCTCCTTCTCCTGACCCTCCATAACTTCATTAAGATTTTTAATATCTTTCTGCTTTTCGATTGCTACTTGTATTAAGTTTTTTAACCTGATCGCAGTTATCCTATCCAAATTTACGTGTTCATTAATAGCTGTTGTTTGTTGTGTTATTTCATCGTTGTTGAGAGCCACAGTTTCTGTGAGTTTTTCGATCTCCTTCTCCTGACTCTCCATAACTTCATTAAGATTTTTAATCTCTTTTTCCTTTTCTTGTAGTGTGTTTTGTTTGATAGCTTGAATTTTTTCAAGATCATTGATCTTGTTATTCGTATCTATAGCTGAACTTTGAAGCTTTTCAATCTGTTTTCTAAGGTTTTCATTCTCCTGCTCTAGTTCTTGAACTCGTTCGTTTTCTTCACGATTTCTTTTTGACGGTATCTTGTGCGGTTCTTCGCTAGGGCCATTTTTTCTTTTACGGTGCGATTGTGGTCGCTTTTCATTGCTTGAGTCTGTTTCTTTCTTAGGAGAATTCGGGGGCGATACCGATATATCTATATCGAATAGAGGCGGAAGAGCTCCGGAGAAAGGGTTAGTACCTGGCATAAAGTTTACTCTCTAGCTTGTTTTATCATTAATTTAAACGATTATATTTGATCAATATTAAGGCATCTTACTTTTATTTAGTATAAAAGTAAAGCATTTATGTGGTATTGAATGGTTTTTTATCAAAAATTTGCGTACATTTCAAATTTGTCAGAATTCAGGACCTTGCCCATTCCCGCGAAGGCGGGAAACCATTCTGAAATAATATCCAACAATGATTCATATTATACGACGGATTAAAGGGCTAAATGGTTTCCCGCATCGAGAAAAAATTTAATTCATTGTAATCGCAGAACTTTTTTAAAAAATTTGCGTACATCTCAAATTTGGCAGAAGTCAGGAAAGAATAGGAATATCTTTAAACCCAGGCCTTCGGTCTGTTTTAAGATGTTTTTAGTGAAGTTGTAAATGCTGTCAAAATATTAGGTTGGTATATTGCTCCTGCTAGGTGAAGGTTTCAAAACATTGCCATGGTGGCCAGGAATGGATATAGATTGTGCAAATAAACTTTGTTGAGATAATAGGTTTCGAGTGAGGGTCTCTTGTAAGGTATAGAGGTTATTTTCATGCGATTGGTTTGGCGTATTTTGTAAATTAGTTGCTTCCTTAGCCATTTCCCAGAGTAATTCGTAAGAGTTTTGTAGCTTATTAAACCTGATATGCTGTTGGTTTATGATATCCAATGCAGTTTCAAGATTTTTAAGATGTTCTTTCTCTTGCTGTTTTATTTGTTCGTCTTTTATAGCCAGAGTTTCGTTAAGTGCTTTGATTTCCTCCTCCATTTTCTTATCCAATTCTTTTTTTCTTTTATGGCACTTTTGTGCCGACGCTATCTTGTTAGGCGCTTTTTTTCTTTTATGGCTCAGATATAGCGATATTCTGTTTTGCTTTTCCTGATCTTCGAGTGGCTTCTCGGATAAGGGGTTAGTGCAGTTGCTCGCGGTGGCAATGCTGGGAGAACCTAAATAAGCCGGGTTGTTTTTTTCTGGGGATTGATGAGAGGAGTAGCTAGTTGGCGATGTGCTTGTTGAAGTGGTCTGGATCGTTTCAATTTGCTGGAGTGGTTGAGAGGGAGCAGGATCCTGGGTTGGAAAATCGGCAGATGGATCGTTAGGGGGTTCCGCTGTTTCTGGAGTATCACTGCTTGAGGCGGGTGATGCTGTTATTATAGGTTCATGTGGGACATCGAGTGGTTGACCGAAGTTAAACCTGTCGTCTTGATCAATAGAAAAATGTTGTGGGGATGGTATGTCCGAAAGTTCACCAAAAATAGAAAAATTATCAAGGTCGAGAGGTGGCATAAGATTCGCTCTTCAGTTCGTTATGTAAGTAATTTAAACCATCATATTTGATTAAAACGACGGCATATTACTTTTATTAAGTATGAAGGTAAAGCGTTTCCCTGATTAAATCTAAAAGAAGTTGCGTTGTAAGCAATATCTCACAAAAGCGTAAGATAATTTACGTTTTTAAATCACTTATTTTAACCAACCTTTCATGTTGTTTGTTTTAACATATTGATTAATTACAAGTTATTTAACTTCATTCTTTTTCCCTCCCAAAAAAGTTTCTTATTCCTTGCTTCTCCTATGTCTTAAAAAAATAATTATTATAAACTTCTCTTCAGTCAATGATTGACTATGGTGATTGAAAGGATTCTATAACCACTCCTCGTTTTGCGTCTCATGGATGATACATTTTGCAGGGATTGCGGACTTAAGTTGAGCATTTCGGGACAGCGCTAGCTGTCCCTTTTTTTTAAAAATCAATTGGTTAGCTTTCTAATGCTTTTTTTTGCCTATAATTTGGCCCTTAATGATTCATTAAGAATAAATAAGTATAATTTTTATTAAATAAAATAAAATATCTAACGAGGAGAGGTATTTTATGGCGTTCTCGCAATCGCCTAATTTGTCTAACGGGCTTCCGGAAGAAAAAATCAATAACCCTCTAGAAGGGGGGTGGGAGACTGATTTTACAGAGGTACAAAAAAACGTATCTTGTCTGGGTATTCCAAATGAAGTTCAGGAAAGGTATTTCCTCGGAGAACTAATTGCTCACACACTTGCTTACCAACTTGATTATGATAAGCAGGAACAGAAAAGCCAGAAAATTTTTATTTACCATAAAGAATATGATGTTTCTATTCTTAAGCTTGGTGTTGCCGGTTTATGCGCTGCTATATTGCAGCGTGCTAGCTTCGCTCAAGAAGAGGAAATAGAAGTAAGTATTGTATTTAGAGGTACAAAATGTGAGGCGAGTGTTGTAAGGGATTTTGAATCGGAGCCCGGAGCAGAAACATTTAAACGCGCATCACCTAAGTTAATGAAAGAGATTGATGCTCGAATTAGAGAATTACTTTCAAAAAATAAAGGCAAAAAAATAGCTATTAATTTTTATGGGCATAGCTTAGGAGGAGCGGACGCAGCACATTGCTTAGTTGGTGTTATGAGGGAGATGAACTCGAATAATAGAGAATCATCTTTATGCACTAATAATATAAAAAGACTAAGTTTAACAGTATTTAATGCTCCTGGTGTTTCGCAAGATACTGTACGGGACGCGAACCAACTAGCATCGGCTTTAAAAAAAGCTGAAAAAGAAATTAAAATAACGTGCGATTATTTTCTTGCTGAGGGAGATCCCATTCAGCAGGTAGGTCATAATATTTTTTCTAATATGGATAAAGATATTGTTACCGTACGACTTGTTAAGGGTTGTCATGTGGAAATGGGTGATTATTTAAAAACAAGTGATTATGGTTGGACGCTTGAGGCAGGGTATCGTTTTTTTAATATTCCGAGAGCTAAAAGGGCTCACACGGACCATCCTTTTTCAGAACCTTCAGAATCTCCTCATACGGTACATTATTTTACTAATGAAACGGAAGGAGAAAAAAACGCAATATTTAAAAAGCTATCTAATAAATCTATTTTTCTTGGATTAGAAGCAGTACGGTATTTTAAGGCGTATCTTAAAAATATGCTTGAATGGGGGTTATTATCTGAAAATCTAGCTGAAGAAAAAAGAACATTGGTAGGTGTGGAAGAATTAAAACAAGAGAGCCAAAACAAAGATCAAGATCAAGAGCAAAAGCAAGATCAAGAGCAAGATCAAGAGCAAGATCAAGAGCAAGAGCAAAAGCAAGAGCAAAAGCAAGATCAAGAGCAAGATCAAGAGCAAGATCAAGAGCAAGAGCAAAAGCAAGATCAAGAGCAAAAGCAGGATCAAGAGCAAAAGCAAGATCAACGAGCTTTCGCTCCAATGCTAACGCTAACAGTAATAGGCGGTGGTAATAATGCTAATCTAAACTCCAATGGCAAGAAAAAAGATTATAAGTCAGTGCTTAACTGTATTACTTCTGTTAAAGAAAAAATTCAACGTAATTCTACTCAAGAATACGCATTGCTTTTTACATGTTTATATCAAAAAACCTGCGCTAACTTACTAAAATTTGATCGAGTATCCAGTGAGAAAGATACATTAGTATATTATTCTACTTTTAATTTTAACTTAAGCGATTCAAAGGATGATAATAAAAAAATTATCTTATTTTCACCTTCTTCAGATCTCACGGAAATTAAACCAGGACAAGGTGTAGGGGCTGCTCTTTTAAAAGATACATTATCTAAAATTCGTAGCCTTAATAATTCTCAAGCTATCTATGTAATTCCTCTCGCAGAATCCCAACCTGGGTTTTTTGGAAGGGGAAAAATACGTGAACATTGGACATTGCTTATTATTGAAAACGGCAAAGCGTATTTGATTGACCCAAAAAGTTATTTCGGATCTTTTTTCTATTCTCTAAAACCATTGAAAAATATTTTGAACGAAAATGGTTTTGCACTTGAAAAAGTTCACTATACTGGGCTGCAGAGTTTATCTGATAGTACTCATTGCGGATTTTGGGTGCCATTTATACTTCAACGGATTGTGTATCCAATTCGTGACAACATGAATCAAGTTGGTGATTGGCTAAAATCAGATGCGATTATGAGCTCTTTAAGTCCACGGCCTTTTAAACAAAAATTAATAAATGATTTAAATGCTCAATTCGCGAAACATGTAGAGATTTATAGTGAACAAGTTTCTTCTAATCAGAACATTCGATCAATTACAGGAAGGGGAAATGAAGTAGTCGCTGATAGTAAACTTGGTGAAATTATAATGCTCCCGGAAGAAGAGGAAATAAAAGAAAATGTCGCGGAGGAAAAAAATAATAATAAAGAAAAAACATCGAAAATAAGAAAAGCAATTGTAGCTGTAGCTGGAATGGTGGTAACTGCATTTGTTGGGTTTGTAACATCGCCTTTTTGGGCGCCTAGTCTAGGTGTTGGAGGAATTCTAGGTGCAATAGCTGTTATACTGATAGCCGGAGGGGCGATGGGATGGGGTGTAGCGAGTTGTTGTATTGGTGATGATGGTTCTTCATCTCCATCTTCTTTTCGGAGCAGCGATTCTCAAATAGGGGGTAGCCTGTCGCCGCCTTCTGGTGAGAACAGTAGTAGATTGCCGTCGGTGTCTTCTTCCCTGAGTAGAAGCCCTTTACCGCCTAGCTTCACCCTTGGTGGTCTCCCTTTGCTTTCCCCTCGTTCAAGTTCACCTTCACCTTCAGTTCCCTCTGCTTTACATCGCTCTTACTCCGCGCCTTCGCTTTCTTCTTCGGGAGAATAAAAACAATCATCCCCTCTTTACATGCCTCATCAACCTCTTCTTCTTCTGCACCTGCCGTGCAGTAAGAGGATTTTTTTTATGCCGAAATGGATTTTCCCCACTTTTTAATTCAATTCGTACCGGCGTTCCTACTAATTTCAAGCGTTGTTGAAACGTATTTGCTAAATATCGCTGATACGCAGCAGGTAATGCATCGACTTGGTTGCCGTGGATAATAATTAAGGGAGGGTTATGGCCGCCCGCGTGGGCGTAGCGGAGTTTGATGCGGCGGCCGTGGACGAGGGGAGGGGTGTGGGCGGTGACGGCTTCTTGGAGGATTTTGGTGAGTTTGGGGGTGGTGAGTTTTTTGTTGGCGGATTCGTAGGCTTCGTTGATCGAGTCGAATAGGTTGCCTACGCCGGAGCCGTGGAGGGCGGAAATGTAATGGATTCGGGCGAAGGAGAGGAAGGTTAGGCGGCGGTCTAGGGAGTTTTTGGTGGTGTCTTTTTCGTCGGTGGACATACCATCCCATTTGTTTAAGGCGATTACGATGGCTTTGCCGCTGTTTAAGATAAAACCTAATAAGCGGAGATCTTGATCGGTTACGCCTTCTCTGGCATTCATCACAAATAATACGACGTGAGCGGCTTCGATGGCTTGTAATGTTTTGACGACAGAAAATTTTTCTGTCGCTTCAAAAATTTTGCCACGACGGCGAATACCGGCGGTATCGATTAATGTATATTGTTGTTCATGACGTTTTAGAGGAATAAAAATACTGTCACGTGTTGTGCCGGGTTGATCATATACAATAACTCGCTCTTCTCCTAGCAAACGATTCGTTAATGTTGATTTACCGACATTCGGTCGACCAATAATGGCGAGTTTAATGCGAGCATCATCTTGATCTTGTATTTCAGAGAGAATATTTTTTTCAAATACAGTATCGAGTAGTTCATTGATTCCTGACTTATGCGCAGCCGAAATCGCAAATGGCATTCCTAATCCTAATTGATGAAAATCGGCAGTAATCAATTCGCTTTCTTGGCCTTCGGTTTTATTCACCACTAAAAAAAGAGGTTTTTTAATATGCCTTAATTTTTCTGCAATTATTTTATCGCCTGCTGTTACGCCTTCTTTACCATCGACGACTAACCATAAATAATCAGCTTCACTGATCGCTTGTAACGATTGACTTAACGTTAATTGATCTAATTGATTATTCTCTTCCGTCATGCCGCCGGTATCAATCACAATAAAAGAATAATCATGAATATGCGCTTCACCATATTGACGATCTCGCGTCATGCCCGGGAACTCAGACACTAATGCAGCACGTGACTGCGTGAGATAGTTAAATAACGTCGATTTTCCGACATTGGGGCGGCCAATAATGGCGACAACAGGTAACATAGAAAATTTTATCTCACGCTAAAGAATAAGCAGCTAAATGGCCATCTTTAGTCACAACATATAGAATATTATTTTCCACGACAGGTGTTGCAAGGATGCCTGACTGGTTGACTAATATTCTTTCTGCAAAATGACCATCTGTTTTATTTAACCAGTGTAAATAACCTTCTCCATCGCCTACGACGATATAATTGCCCATGTTAACAGGGCCGGTAATGTTTCGGGCGGCTAATTGAGTTTGTTGCCAAGCTTTATCGCCTGTCTTCGCATCAAATGCCCAGACATGGCTTTCTGCATCACTCACATAGACTTGGTTATTATCCACCGCAATACCGGCATACGAAGAAATATCTCGTCCCCACATTTCTTCTCCATTGGCTAAGTTGAGTGCCACAATTCGGCCTTGATACGTTGCAGCATAGACATGATTATTTAGAACCACAGGATCTGCATCGATATCAATCATTCGCTGAATCGAAAAAATACCTTTCGGATTCGCCAGAGGCGTTTGCCAAATCAGATTCCCATCCGTTAAATTAAGTTTAGCTAGCGTACCATTCGCAAATCCAACGATAGCGGCATGAGAAACAAATTGCGGTGTGCTGGCGGCATGTAAAATTAAAACAGGTTCTGTTTGTTGATAAGTCCATAACTTTTCCCCATTTTTTTCGGCAAAAGCCGTGATTTTACCATCCAGGGATTTAATCAAGATGACTTCTTGGTTGATGGCAGGGGCAGCTAAAATTTCGGTAGGAGCCGTATTTTTCCATCGAGTGCTGCCATCGTGTGAGTTAAGCGCAACAATATCTCCTTGGCGGCTGCAGACAACGAGGGTATCACCCTGCGCAGTAGGACCG
>Ga0206915_1125_pt1 | contig 16899 bp, 13 predicted proteins | sample Alteio_BWOrgHeat_70_FD_152945 | JGI IMG/M metagenome (GOLD analysis project Ga0206915, IMG submission 152945) | Enriched cells from forest soil in Barre Woods Harvard Forest LTER site, Petersham, Massachusetts, United States -... | ecosystem: Environmental > Terrestrial > Soil > Temperate forest >...
GACGCTTAGAGCCCGACCACTGGTCCTGTTTGCGTTAACCGCAAGCCAATCTGGTTGCTGGTTCCCTTGACTTTGAGCCTAGTGCCCATCTGATACCCGGCGGTGACATTCAGATTCTTGTGAATCTTGAGATCTGCCTTTCCCCGGGCATACTGGAAGTCACCGTATCCAAAAAAGTACATGCCTTGAAAGCTGCCATCGATGGAGAGCCGGCTTGAATCGTGGATCGGATACCACCGGCCGGTGGCCCCCAGAACCGGCAAGGGAGCAAGAATGGAGCCGGACGTTTTGCGGGTCGTGGAAACACCATTCACGGACCCGGTTCCGGTGAGCGATCCCGTCGTATTTAGCAGGGTGAAGGAGGTCGCGAGCGCCACATAGAATTGCCGTCTGCGAATGAAGTCCCACTGGTAGCCGGGGGCAAGCGCAAGCGAGTTGAGGTCCATCGTCACCGTGGCCCGGAGATCATACGTCACACCCCGAAAGGTGATGTCGCGACTGAGTGTGCTGGACCTCGAACTATTGATTGGACTCGCACTAAACAGGAGATGGTGCTTCCTCTTGAAGTGCCAGTCGACCCCACCCGTAAAGGTCGAGTAGCTGCCAAACTTGAAATCCCTGGATAGATCAAACGCGACCTGATCAGAGGACGCGTTAAAGGAACCCGATGGGTGGGAATACCACCACATCGCGGTAAAACGCCATTTGTAAGCATCGAGGTCGCCTGTCTCCTGGGCTCCAAGCGTGGGTAATGCAACGAACAGGGAAAAAGAAGCGATCAGGATTTTGCCTCTTGTAGTGCCCATCTTGTTTGCGCTCCCGGATGGAATGTGCAGTACGCAGAAGGTAGCACGCACTGCGACATACTGGGCACTGGCAAAACTCATAGGGAATAGTTCTGGATAGTTCACGAGGACGCCCCGCACATAGCGAACGATTGCGGGCTGAATGTTGCCGTGCATACAGCATATGTTGAGCAGAACCATTCGCATCCAGATTCATTGTGAGATGCGCCGCACTACACTTCGGCCACCAGAGCGCTGGCCCAGCGCAAAAGCGTAAGGTAAAGTCTTGGTTAAGTTCGACACGCCTACTGATCCATGTCCGGGTTGCTAGCAATTCTGATAGTTCACAGACCCGGCTGACGCAAATAATATGATGTCAGTTGTCCTCGGTATCAGTCTCCGTCCGCTTTAGGCATGGGGTCCACGATGGACGAACTGGTGCAAAGCGGCGGATACTTCTCCTAACCCCCTCCGACCGGTCTCCGCGCCCGCTCATCAATCGGTGATCAAGATCGCTGGATCGATCTTGCGGTCTTGACCGCATTCAATACATCCGATTGAAGTCGACGTGCCTAAGTTCGCGCCTTGGCACTGACCGTTCGCCGACGCAGAACTGAATCCAATTCGAAAGAACGATCTGACTGCGTACTTTGTCCGATCGGAGTGAGGAGGGAAAAGATGAAATCACCAGGCAAGCTGGGAATCATTGCTACAGTTTTGTGGTGCTTCACCTGCGTAGTGGCATATGCGATCGCTCAGGATCAAGCTGCGCCGTCGGCGGACGAGGGAATTCCCGCTTCCGCATTAACCACGAAATCCGTAGCGGCCGTAGGGTATGAAGTTGGCTCCGGCAGCACAAAGGTCAATCTGATCGGCACCGAACTGGCGTCGGACGCGACAGGCCAGGCCAAGGTCGAAATCAAATCAAAGGCAGACCGTGCAAGGGTCGAAATTGATGTGAAGGGCCTTAAGCCTGCCTCCGCATTGGGCGCTGAGTTCCTGACGTATGTTTTGTGGGTTGTAACTCCCGAAGGGCGGACAGGAAACAGCGGCGAACTCACGCTCGACAAGAAGGGTAACGGAAGTCTCAGCGCTACAACACCCGCTCAAGCATTTTCACTAATCGTTACCGCAGAGCCATATTTTGCAGTTCGCATGCCCAGCGAAATGGTGGTGATGCAGAGCGAACCCGAGAAAAAAACGGAGGGAAAGATATTTCCAGTGAGCGAATACAAGCTCATGAAGCGCGCCCAATATGAGAAGATGGGAAACCCATTGGCGCTTACTCCCGATCCGAAGATTCCCCTCGCGATCTACGAAGCCCGAAATGCTGTCGAAGTTGCGAAGATGCATAAAGCCGACAAATACGCACCCGAGGTCTTTTCCAAGGCGGAAGGCAGCTTGCAGATGGCAGAGAATGATCTTTCGAGCAAGGCAGATGTAAACAAGATCATCGCTGATTCGCGACAAACTGCGCAGTTCGCCGAGGATGCTCGTGCTCTGTCGGTGCAACGCCAGGAGGCGGAGCGCATCGTACAGGAACGTGAAGCCGCTGCGGCCAAGGCCACGGCCGAGGCTGAAGCCAAGGCGGCTGCCGAAGCTGCCGAAGCCAAGGAGAAGGCGGACGCTGCCGCTGCCGAAGCCAAGCAGAAAGCCGATGAAGCAGCCGCTGAAGCAAAGCAGAAGGCTGATGCGGAGATTGAAGCTCAGGCAGCGGCCAGGCAGAAGGCTGAGCTTGAAAAGCAACAACTTCGCACAAAGCTGCTCGAGCAATTCAATCGTGTGCTTCCTACAACGGACAGCCCGCGCGGCCTGGTTGTAAACATGGGCGATGTACTGTTTGCCACGGGGAAGGCCGATCTTGGGTCCGATGCAAAGATCGCTCTCGCCAAGCTTTCCGGAATCGTGCTGAACTATCCATCCTTGAAACTGGCGATCGGAGGCTATACCGATTCGACTGGTAGTGCCGATTTCAATCAAACACTCTCGGACAAGCGCGCCAACGGGGTGATGGATTTTCTGGTCAGTCAAGGACTGGATGCGAGTACTCTGAGCGCTCAAGGATACGGAGTGAGCAACCCCGTCGATAACAACGGCACCGCCCAGGGACGCCAGAAGAATCGTAGGGTTGAGATCGTCATCTCCGGAGAAGTGATTGGCTCCCAGATTGGCGGAACCCCGGGCGCTACAGGCAAATAGCCTGTACTCGCGTGGCATTGCAGAAGTGCTGTTTGAACGCCGCTGGTCGTGTGGGGATGCAAGTTGCAGTCCTCACCGACACAGGGATCGTCAAGGTTCGAGAGGCGCCGAGGCCCGAGAGAACCGCCTCCCCGCAGTTAAACCATAATTGGAGTCTGAACGAATGAAATCGCTGGCCTCGATTTTGAATCTGGAACAGCGATCCAAGTTATTGCTGGTTTCGATCTTGCTTTTCTTTATATTGCCTCCCTTTTTAGAGGGGAACAACATCGGTGAGGTCGCTCTTATTGGGAACTTGTACCTGACGTTGGTGTTTGCGACGTTGCAGTTAGCCGCGGTTCGCGCTTTGTTCTGGAGCGCGGCCCCAATTGCAGCTACTTCCATTGTGCTTCTTTTGCTTAGCCACTACGTCCCAACAAAGAACCTGCTGATCATGAACTATCTGGTCCTGGCAGTATTCTTGATGCTTGTGTCTGTGAGCCTGTTTACCTACCTTGGTCTGGACGCGGGGATTACGAGCGGGCATCTACATGTCTCTGTGAGCCTGTACTTTTTACTGGGGATGACCTGGTTTGCGTTATACAGCTTGCTCAATACCCTCCGGCCAGGATCGTTTGCCGAAGGGGGCGTGCCTATGATCCGCAATCCCCCAGCGAGCACCATGATTTACTTCAGCCTTTCCACTCTGACAACGGTGGGTTACGGAGATATTGTCGCCATCAAGCCCCCCGCGCGGATGTTTGCCACGCTCGAAGCCGCTTCCGGCGTCCTGTACATCGCGATCAGCGTCGCCCGCCTCGTTGCCTCATATCAATCTGGGCCGCCCGGGAAGAACGGATGATGGAGTTGGGTGGGCATTCGAAGAAACGTTACAGCTGCCTGTTCAAGCGCCTATGCCATTGGGAACTCCCATCCTTCGAGTATCATCAGCGGAAGTGGACGGGGCTGACTTCGACAATTCGCCAGCGTGCCGCTAAGTACATGCATACCTCTCACATCTAAGTTGTGACGATCGGCTCGGGTCGCGACGGAAAGAGAACTTGGAGAGGCAGCCCAGTTCCACGCACCTATCCAATCGGAACAGAGTTCGAACGTCCTATGGTCTGCCCCAATAGTGCTCGCACGTTTGACGTTATGCTCATTGAGTCTAGGGTCCGTTTGGCCTCGAAGACTTACGATTATCCTGGACTAACATTAGCGTGGGGTCGCTCCCTTTGCGCTCAAGAATCAGGGCCCACAGCTCCCTGGGAATTTCCGTTTAAATCGCTAACGTGCTGACTAGCAGATTTGAGAGTTGCTCAACCCGTGATGCGGGCATAGAGTGACGGACGCCGCATGATTCCGGCGCTGCGATCGTATGAGGAAGTGAGCTTATTGGGGGAAGTCATGGCGAAGGTCAAAGAGAAGCAGCACGGCAAGAAGGACAAGACTAAGAGAGCCACCGTCAGCGCCCCATCGGTCACGACCGCCGAAGTCGCCACGGCCATGTACGCTGATGGATCGCCTCTTGACCGAGTGCAATATCTGGAAGCCAAGCTCATCTTGAAACCGGACCGCTTCACTTCCGTGGAGGCTTTTCGCGACTTCGGCAAGATCATGCAGAGTACGGCGAAAAAGGTTGGCGTTGGTTTCATTGAGGACCGTGAGACCGGGCTAAGACCGGAAATACGAGAAATCATTTTTGGCGACACTCCCGACTTCAGACTCTACAACAATGCGTTTATCCTGCGCAGGCGGATCTCCTATGTGGATCGTTTTCCTGTGGGCGACCCCGAAATCGTCTTCAAGTTCCGTCACCCGGATGAGCAGAGGGCAACGGCGCTGGATGTCCGACCGAAGATCGCCAGCAAGTACCGCATCAAGTTCAAAGCCGAGGCCCTTCCGCTGAAGGACCAGGTCGGCGGATATCGCATCCTCTACTCGCACAACTGCCAGTTCGGATTGAGCCAGATGCACGACGCAGACAAGACCTCGATGGCCACTCTCGTGAAAGTGTTCCCGGCGCTTGCCATCATCAAGAAATCCGACGACGAGAGAATAAGCTTGGTGAACGAAGGCATCGTGGAGGAGGTATTGCTTCCGCTTGGTCAACTGGACTTCGGCAAGGGCGTGCTTGCCAAGTGCGATATTTCACTGTGGCGTACACGCGGCGAGCATAAGTCGCTGGTGGGAGAGTACGCCTTTCAGGTCAAGTTCGATCGAAGAGAAGACATAGCCGAAAAGCAGAAAAAGCTGGCGGCCCAGTTTTATATCGCGCTACAGCGCGACGTAGAGGATTGGCTCGCGCTCGGCGTAACCAAGACGGGCATGGTTTACCGTCTCAGGGGGAACGAGCCCCAAAGCCATGAGTGACGCGGCCCTCACGCCCCCCGTCGAAGCCCTGCCAGTTGCACCGGTTGCAGCTCAAGTCTCGATCGGCCAGATATTTCTCGAGTTCCTGATCATCGGAGCTACCAGCTTCGGCGGTGTGGTGCCTTACCTGCGCGGCAGCCTCGTTACCAAGAGGCATTGGGTCGATGACAAGGAATTCGTCGAGATGCTCTCCATCAGCCAGAGCCTTCCCGGCTTGAACGCCACCAACATGGCCATCCTCGTAGGTGAAAAGTTGCGCGATGCGATGGGCTCGATCGCCGCAATCATCGGCATCTGTCTGCCCGGTGCAGTGCTCATGTACATCGTCGGCATCTTCTACCGTATGCACGGTGATCACATCTGGATTACGGCCGCGCTGAAGGGAGTGGCAGCGGCAGCAGTCGGCCTGATCCTGTCTACGGTTGTAAGCATGAGCAAGAAGTCGCTTTCAGGCAAGGTCGACTTCATTTTCGTCGCATTGACGGTGATCGCCGTCAACCGCTTGCATGTTGGGGTTCCACGCACTCTGGTAGCTGTCGGCCTCCTCGCGGTCCTCTTCCATCGGCCCCGTAAACAGCAGAAAGAGAATGGAACTCAATGAACCAGATCCCAGCTCTCGCTTGCGTTTTTGCGTACCTTTCGATCCTCACTATCGGCGGGGGAATGTCCGCCTTTCCGGAGTTGAAGATCCTGACTGTCGAGGTCCACAAGTGGCTCACGTTCTCACAATTGATCCACCTATACAGCGTCGGACAGATGGCTCCCGGTCCAAACATGATGATGATCGTCGGTATCGGACAGTGGGCGGGCGGACTTCTCGGCGCCTTCGTCGTGCTGGTTGCTTTTTTCGGGCCGACCGCGCTGCTAGCTTTCATTGTCGCCCGTGGATGAAAGAGACTGGAAAAATGGCCGTGGCGGACTTCGATTCAACAAGGACTTGCGCCCGTCTCCATCGGTCTCCTGTTGGCCGGCTGCTTCACCATGGCAAAAGGCGCAATCTCCGGAGTTGAAACCGCTGCGATTGCGGTCGGCGTCTTGTTGATCCTGCTGCAGTACAAGATCAATCCGGCGCTGCTGGTGCTGGCTGGAGCCGTCCTCGGAGTGCTTTCGTTCCTGCCCGATTGACGGCGTTTACGGCGCGCCCCGAGCGGGCGATTGCGAGCGTCGGGTGCTGAAGCGGAATCCCGGCTTAGGTTTTCTGAAATGCACTCTTGAAGCAGGAACAAAGGAGTCCAGACATGGCGGATGAAAGCCTTCCAACTCCGCGGCAACTACACCTTAAGGAGAGAGCCTCAGATGAGTTCAGAGCCTTCCTTGTAATCTTTCTCTACCTTTGGGTCGTCTTCGGGTTGCTGTCGATCCACAAGAGCCTCGTTTTGTCACAGCGTCATTTGGATTACCCCGAGCACGCCTTTGCGATCATCAACGCGTTCATTTTTGCAAAGGTTCTGCTTATCGGCGAGCATTTTCACCTTGGAACTCGGTTTAACCATAGGCCGCTCATCTATCCGATCCTACACAAATGTTTCGTTTTCACTATGGTGCTCATTTGCTTTCACATCGTCGAGAGTGTCCTGGTCGGAGTGTGGCACGGGAATACGATCGCGAATAGCTTTCCGCCGATCTTGGGAGGGAGTCTGAAGGGGATCCTGTCGGTGGGTGTCATGTGTTTTGTTGTGTTATTACCGTTCTTCGCATTTAGAGAGATTGGTCGGGTGATGGGCCGAAGGGAGCTGTCGGCTCTGATTTTCACGCGCAGAGGGAGCGACCCCAGGCTAACGTTGTCAGGACGACCGTAAGGCACTCGACGAACTGGTCCTGTCGCGAGAGCAGAGCCCATCATCTACGGAGTTTTCATGTCATTAAAGAACAAAGTTGCCATCGTGACCGGCGGAAACAGCGGTATAGGCAAGGCAATTGCGCTTGAGCTTGCCCATCAGGGTGCAGACATCGTAATCGACTACATCTTTCATCCTGAGGCTACGGAGGACCTCGAACAGCAGATCATTGCGGTGGGAAGGCAGGCAATCGGCGTGCATGCTGACGTGAGCAAGGTCGCTGATCTCGAGCGCCTGATTGGCACTGCAGTTACCAGCCTTGGGAGGCTTGACATTATGGTGAACAACGCCGGAATCGAGAGCCGCACCTCGGTGCTGGACACCACCGAAGAGCAATACGACAAAGTGCTCGACATTAACTTGAAGAGCGCCTTCTTCGGTACGCAACTCGCCGCCAGGCAGATGATCAAACAGGGCGGCGGCGGCCGGATCATCAACATCACGTCGGTGCACGAAGACTGGCCGATGCCCGGCAACACGGCATATTGCCTCTCGAAAGGAGGCATGCGCATGCTAACTAGAACCGCGGGAGTGGAACTGGCTCCGCACGACATTCTTGTGGTGGGGGTTGGCCCCGGCGCAATTGCGACTCCGATCAACGTATCCACGATGGAGGACCCTACGCTCCTCAAGAAGCTGAACGACGCCATCCCGCTGGGCCGCATGGCGAAACCGGAGGAGATCGCCACCGTCGTCGCCTTTCTTGCCGGAGACGGTGCAGGCTACATAACAGCTACCACCATCTTCGCCGACGGCGGCATTATGCAGAGCAGCCCGGGCCTCTAGGATGAGCCGACACTACCGGCCCTGTCGTTTTGTCCCTGTGAACCGAGAGTTCTACTGGTCGTCATATTGAGCCAAATGGATCATCCTTAATTATTCGATCGGGGGCGCGTCTGAGCGTAAAGGCCACTCGAACGCACTTGGGGCTGGGGTGGGTGCTTCACTTTGGCTTGCAAACGGCCCTCACTAAGATCGCCAACAAGAATGGAGGCACAAATGCTCCAGGATCCAGAATCGGCCAGATTAGAAGAGGCGCGTACGGTTAAGACACCGTGGAGAAAATGGGGACCCTACCTGAGCGAGCGGCAGTGGGGTACGGTTCGCGAAGATTACAGCCAAGTGGAAATGCCCGGGACTACTTCACTCGTCACCGGGCCCGGTCCTGCGCCTATCACTGTGGCGAGGATGGTCTTGCTTGGGGTCAGCGATGACAAGCAGTTTCCGGTAACCGGACAAAGCCGATGTCCTTGCTAAGAGAGAATCGATTCGGAATAAGCAAGTCGCTTCGCTGGACCTGCGCTCTCGGCGTAGCTCTGCCTATCCTCTTGTTTGCTGGCTCCGCGGTGCATTCAGTGGCCCAGCTTCCGAAATCTGCGGCACCTCTCCCAGCCAAATCTGAACCTACAGCGCCAATCGATCCGCTCGGACGGGAGACTCCGCGCGGCACGATGATGGGCCTTCTGAAGTACGGAGAACGCCGAGACTACGCGACCGCTGCTCGTTACATGCAACTGGATCCTAGCCACGGCATGGACACAGTGCAACTAGCCAAACAAATTCAGGCATTGCGCACAAAGTTCAAAGACAACCTCGACATATTGAGCGATGAACCCAACGGCTCGGTTGAAGCCGGACTGCTACAGGGCGAGGTGCGTGCCGGAGTTATTGAAGTAGGTAGCACGAGCGTAGACGTGATCCTGGTGCGGGTGGATGATCCGGAGTCAGGAAAAATCTGGCTGATTTCCAGAGAGACGGTGGCGAAAATCCCCGCACTCTACGCCCAAATGGAAAGCCAAAAGCCGACGGTAGAGGATCGAATCGCGGCGGTCGCGCTGAGCGGCCGCCAAGTGCTGGGGACGTCGGTCAGGCAATGGCTCGGGTGGCTGCTCTCGATTCCGACCTCGTGGCTGCTGGCCTGGCTGCTGGCGTTTCTCTTGAGCGTGTCCAGGCGAGTCTGGTGCAAACTGCGGGGGGTTCCCTGCACCACAATCTGGCAAACACCGCTCGGCATGCCACTCCGGTGCATCATTGCGATCCTGATACATGCCTTCTTTGTCCACCTGCTTGAGCCGCCCATTTTGTATCGGGTCTACTACACGCGTTTTATTGCTGCGCTCCTGGTGGCCAGCGGGGCGTGGCTGGTGAGCAGGATTACTGACCGGGGCTTCCACCACGCGGTGAAACACACTCAGGCGCATCGCGCAGGCGGGGAGTCGATCCTGATCGTGATGCAGCGGCTGACGCGCGTGGTAATGATCATCATCGCCGTCGTTGCCGCCATGGCGCTGTTTGGGCTGAACGTGGGGACCGCGCTCGCTGGTCTCGGCATTGGAGGGCTGGCGGTGGCCTTGGCCGCGCAGAAATCGCTGGAGAACCTCATCGGCGGGGTATCGTTGCTGATGGACAAAGCGGTGCATGTCGGCAACTCTTGCAAAATCGGCACTCAAGTGGGGACTGTCGAAGACATCGGGCTTCGCTCTATCAAGCTGCGCACTCTCGATCAAAGCCTGCTCGTGGTTCCGAATGGATTGCTCGCTCAGATCCAGTTCGAGAATTTTGGGCCTCGGCGAAAATGCCTCCTCAGTCTGCGCTTTTCGCTGCGAATTGAGACGCAGGCCGAACAGCTGCGGGCGTTGCTCGATCGCGTGCAGATCATGCTGAACGAACACCCCTTGATCGAAACGGGAACTTCGAGAATTCGCGTGGTGAATTTCGCCGGTGCGGCCTTCGAACTGGAGTCGTCGGCGTTCGTTACAACGGCCGACTGGACAGAGTACACTGCCGTTCGCCAGGAGGTCATCTTGAAGATCGCGGAAATTGTCGAGGCTGCCGGAACCCAGTTCGCGGCACCCACACAATTGACATACGTAGCAAATGATGCGGACATCGACGCACAAAAGACGAATGACATGGCACGTCACGAGTCGTGAAATGCGTGATTCCTTTAGGCAGGCTTAATTTCGCCCGGTACCTCGGTGTTGATATTGATCCATCGGTATCCAGTGGGCCGGGACACTCCGAAGTCACGGCAGAGTTCTGAAACTGACATTTCTTCTTTTTGGTAGCTCGATCATAGGGGACCAATCCTCAGCGGCTCAATTTGCTTTGAAGACAGGGCTCACTTTTGACAGGGCTGGTCATATCTGATCTCATCGTGAGACACACGGCAGCGCACCATGGCCATTCGACGGACGGATTTTGGCCCGCCTCGTTGCGTCATATCAATCTGGAGCCCCTCGAAAGAACGGAAGATAAAGTTCTCGACGTCAAGACCTCGCCGCGTGTCCGTGGACCGCTGATCGCTTTAGAGGGTTCGCTCACCGACAAATACCGCCGTCGCAAACCTCTTAGCTTGGAAAGCGCCCGAAAGAGGAGAAGTTGAATGTCCGTAGCCTCGATTTCGTCCCGCCCAACGTACATTTCCGCGCTGCCATTTCTGGCACTTCTTCTGGTCGCGGCCTGCAGCAAGCAGGCCGTCACCCCGCCCAAGACGGAGCAGGCAACGCAGCCGGCGGCTGCCTCTCCGCAAATAGCGGCAGATGGCTTGCCCGCTGCAACCTCGAATGTTGTTTCGTTGCCGATTGGGTTCACGCGCGACACAGGCGATCTCGATGAGATGGTGAAGAGACGCCAGATTCGCGCCATCGTCATTCTCAACCCAATCGGCTTTTTTTACGACCGGGGAATGCCAAAGGGCGCAGCGTACGAAGCACTAGATGCATTTCAGAGGTTTGTCAACCAGAAGCTGAAGACCGGAAAGCTGCCGGTGGAAGTCACATTCATTCCCATGCGTGCCGATCAGATCGAGAGAGCCCTGACAGAGGGGATCGGAGACATTGTCGCCAATGGCGTTGTGGTGACGCCCGAGCGGGAAAAGCGGGTCGCATTCTCGACACCGTTCCTCACCGATGTAAAGCAAATCATCGTCACAGGCTCAGATCTGGGCTCGGTCTCAACTCTCGCGGATCTAGGCGGAAAAGAGGTGTACGTTAATCCCGTTACTACCTATTATCAGAACCTTCAGACGGCCAATGAGACCCTCAAGAAGTCCGCCAAGACGCCCATTGTGATTAAGGCCGCCGACAAAAACCTGACCGACGACGACCTGGTGCAGATGGTGAGTGCTGGATTGATTCCGGCTACGGTCACGATTCAACAACGCGCCGACCTTTGGTCCCAGGTACTGCCGAATGTGCATCCGCACCCCGACCTTGTGATAGCGAGTGGCCAAAACCTCGCCTGGGCCATGCGCAAGAACAATCCCAAGTTGAAGCAGCTGGTAGACGAATTTGTGGGGACGAACGCCGTCGGATCATCCTTTGGGAACACCCTTCTCCGGCGTTACCTGCAGAGCACCAAGTGGATAAAGAACTCCACATCACCGGCCGAGATGAAGAAATATGAGCAGACGGTTGCATTCTTCAAAAAGTACGCGAGTGAATACGACTTCGATGCCCTTATGATCGCGGCGCAGGCTTACCAGGAATCTCTGCTCGATCAGAGCAAACGGAACCCAAGCGGCGCGGTTGGTATCATGCAGGTAATTCCCAAGTACGCGGCGGCTTCTCCCATCAACATACCCAATGTTGGAACTGCGGAAACGAACATTGAAGCCGGGGTCAAGATGTTGCGCAGCATAGAAGACACCTACTTCAACGACCCGAAAATCGATCGGCTCAACAAGACGCTCTTTGTGTTCGCCAGCTACAACGCTGGACCGAATCGTGTCGCCAGGCTGCGCAAGGAGGCGCCGGGTTTAGGCCTCGACCCGAACACCTGGTTTGGAAACGTGGAGTTGGTTGCAGCTAAGGAGATTGGGCAGGAGACTGTCACCTACGTCTCCAATATTTATAAGTACTACGTTGCGTACACGCTGGCGGCGGAGCAGAGCCAACTGCGAGCGAAGGCAAGCGGGTTGCCGGAGAAATAGGCATAGGATTGAACTCTGTCGGTGCTCAGGCACTCCACTCGCCGCTGATGGCTCCGTGAATACCGGGCAAAGGCTGAGTGAACTTCAAGCGCCCGCTCGTTCGGACGTGACTACCACAAGCGAACCGATTGGCGGGATGCGATGGATTATTAACACCGTGATGTCGTCCTCCTGACCCAAGGTGCGCCATCTCGGCAAGGAATTCGGCAGAAGGATCGGTTCCAAGCAGTGACCGTCCTACTGAAAATCCGGGATTTGAGTGCCGGCCCGACAGGTGCTCCCAGATACGAGCGCGAAACACGCTGCGGCTAGTCTAATTCCAAATCAAGCCGACTTAATGACCATTGCTGGCCAGGGGAACCCATGGCCGGGACTGACGGGAGAGGGTCAAAGGCTGGAGAGCGCCATGATTCAGGTAGTCCTTAAACCCGAGATTGAAGCGCAGCTCGTCGCCGATGCGCACGCATATGGCGTCGAGCCTGTCTATGCGGGCGCGGTTATTGAGCGTGCTTACCGTCGCGGGAACGGAAGACGGAAGGGTCTACGAAGTTCTCAAGAGGTACGGACCTGGCTTGATTCGCTCGCGCAGTTCTCAGATAAGATTCCGTACTTCCCGATGAGGCGTTCACGGGGGAAAGTTTTTATCAGGACCAAGCGATCACCCAGGTATTTCATCTACGATTGAATAGGTATGCTGATCGCGACAATGTTGCTTTCATCCGCGCCTACAATACCTTTTGGGGGTTCATCTTGATTGCTTCCCGTCTTGTTCGCATAGGTGCGCGATTTCATCGAGCGTCGCGAGAGCCTGCTCGAATTCGAAATTGTTGATAGATTCATTGAGAGCATCGAGATGTGAATTCTCGACCGCCGCGGCAGTGACGTCGCGCAAATCCTGAAAGGCTTCCTGGGCATCGCCGTCGCTGGCCTCAAGCAAGGTCCTGAGGCGGCCAACGGCCTGGGTCGCTCTTTCGCCGTCAAAATTCGCGCGGGGCGACTCCACCGCCGGCGTGGGAGCCGAGTCTTGCAGTGCCTTAGCGATGGCGTTCAGATGCACCCGTAATACGATGGCGAACTGATCGAGCAACGCCGGAACCGAATCCTGCGCTTCCTTTATAGCCTTCTCCAGTTTTTGGGCCGCGGACTGGACCTCCGTGATTCCGAGAGTACCGGCAACGCCCTTGACGGTGTGTGCAATGCGCTCAGCGGTCTGGCGGTCGTTGCCATCAAGGGCCGTGGCGACTTCAGTTGCCGCTCCAGCTTGCTTGGCGGCGAACTGGGTGAGCAAATCGCGGTAGAGCCGTCGATTACCCGCCACGCAATTGAGTCCGGCAGCGATGTTTACGCCGGCGATTTGTGGAAGCGCTACCTCACCCACCGGTTTGGCGCCGCTGGCTGGGGACTCGGGAGCTGGTTTGGACTTGGGCGCCGCCCATCGCAAGAGGGTCGAGAACATAGCGTCAGGATCAATCGGCTTGGCGATGTGGTCGTTCATGCCCGCATCGATGCAGCGCTGGCGCTCTTCCACCATGGCATGCGCGGTCATGGCGATGATCGGAAGCTTTGCGAGGTGAGGATGGGTCCGGAGCAGTTTCGTTGCGGTGATGCCGTCCATTTCGGGCATCTGAATATCCATCAGAACAACGTCGCAGGGAGGAGCCTGATCGTTCGCCGTCAGAAACTTGACCGCTTCGCCGCCGTGATTGGCGATGGTGACGATGGCGCCGGCACTCTGAAGGAGCTCGGTTGCAACCTGTTGGTTCATCTCATTGTCTTCGACCAGCAGCACACGGACTCCGGCGGCGTTCTGTTCACCGGCTTTGCCCTTCTTCGTTCGCGATGGTTGATCGCAAGATACGGGTACGCCAAAGAGTTCGACCAGGACGTCGTAAAGCAGAGAAGCGTTCACCGGCTTGAGCAGATAGCCGTCAATGCCGATTTGCTCGGCCTTCTCGCGTATGTCTTCGCGGCCGAAGGCAGTCACCATCATAACTTTCGGAACATTTTTCAGGCGATCGCTGCGCTTGATCACGCGGCTGGCTTCCAACCCATCCATGCCGCGCATGTACCAGTCCATGAGCACCAGTCGATAGGGATCCTGCGAATCAGCGGCGGCAATCTCCCGTACCGCGTCTTCGCCGGAAGCGACCGATTCAACTCGGAGAGCGAAGGATCCGAGCATTTCGGTGAGGATCATGCGGGCTTGCGCGTTGTCGTCGACAACCAGCGTCCGGATGCCGGCGAGGTCGGGGATGAAGCGCTTCCGCTTCCTGCCGGATCCGATGCCGAACCACGTAGTGAAATGGAACTTGCTGCCCACCCCCGGCTGGCTTTCGGCCCAGATCGTGCCGTCCATCATCTCCACCAGGCGTTTCGAGATGGACAGACCCAGTCCCGTGCCACCGTACTTTCGGGTAGTGGATGTATCGGCCTGCGAGAATGCCTGAAAGAGGCGAGAGCTCTGCTCCGGCGTCATGCCGATTCCGGTGTCGCGGACGGTGAATTTCAGCTTGACGCGGTCCGCGAGCCGCTCTTCGACCGCGACCGTGAGCATCACCTCGCCATGCTCGGTGAACTTGACGGCGTTATTGACCAGGTTGATGAGGATTTGACCGAGGCGCAGCGGATCACCCACCAGGTTGGGTGGAATGTCCGGCTGGGCGGAGATTAGGAATTCGAGGTTCTTGTCCTGGGCCTTGTGACCGACGACAATGGAAACATTGTCTAGCGCACTTTCAAACTCGAATTCAGTCTTCTCGATGTCCAGCTTGCCGGCTTCGATCTTGGAGAAGTCGAGGATGTCGTTGATGATGCCCAGCAGGGCCTCGGCAGCGAGTTTTGTTTTCGTCAGATAGTCGCGCTGCTTCGGTGTCAACTCCGTCCTTAGAGCCAGATGCGTCATTCCGAGGATGGCATTCATTGGCGTGCGGATCTCGTGGCTCATGTTGGCGAGAAAGTCGGACTTGGCCTGCGTAGCAGCCACGGCCGCCTCTTTGGCTTGCAAAAGTTCCTGTTCGGCACGTCTTTGATCGGTGATGTCATCGAGGGCAAATTGGAACAATCTCTTGCCCCGATGGGTGAACTCCATCATGTGAACTCTTGCGTCCCAAACTACGCCGTTTGGCCGCTGGTGGCGCCAGTCAAATACGTCTACACCCCTTTCCTCCTGAAGGCTGTAATGTCTCGCAAGTGCGGAAGCCGAATCCGTGCCGTCGTATTGCGTGGGTGCTGACACGTCGAGAGCTGTTTTTCCGAGCACTTCGTCGCGGGAAGAATAGTCGTAGATATCGATTGCGGCCTGGTTGCAATCGATGAAGCGCCCTGTCTCCGGATCTTTCACGACGAGGGGAATAAAGGATTTCTGGAACAAAACTTTGGTGTAGGCTTCGCTTTCCTTGAGGGCATCTTCGGCCTGCTTGCGGTCCGTAATGTCTTTCGTCATGTTGAGCAGGTAGAGCGGTTTCCCTGCAGCGTCCCTGACGACTGCAAAACTTCCATCGGCGATGATAACGCGACCATCACGATGAATGAACTTTTGCTCCCACTCATCGTGGTCGCGCTTGCCTTCGAGGAGTTCCGCATATCGTTTTGCACCGGAAGCGCGTTCGTCCGGGTGGACGATCAGGTCCCAGTTCTCGACGGAATCCAAGTCTTCTTGAGTGTAGCCCAGCATCTGGTGCATGGCGCGATTGATGAAATATTTCGCCTTGGGGACGTCGTAAAGGCTGATGCCGACGGGGGCCTTCTCGAAGATGGAACGGAAGAGCTGCTCGCTATCTTGCAAGGCCTGCTGGCTAAGCCTACGTTCCGTTATGTCTTCCGTCAAGCCGACAATGTACTCCGGTTTGCCGGCTGAATCCCTGAGCAACTGAAATCTGCCGTTACCAATAACGATGCGGCCGTCACGAAGAATGAAGCGTTGTTCATATTCATCTCTGTCCCGCTTTCCCTGGATTAGCTCCGCGTATCGCTGGGCGCACGAGATACGCTCCTCGGGAGGTACAATCTCGTCCCACTGCCCCAGGCGGTTTAACTCTTCTCCGGTGTAACCCAACATTTCGTGGAGTGCACGGTTGGAGACATGTTCCTGGCTATCAATCTTGAAAAGACCGATCCCCAGCTGGGCATTCTCGAAAATGGAACGAAAGAGCTGCTCGCTCGCCCGCAGCCTTTCCTCGGTACGTTTGCGCTCAGTGATGTCAACAACAGTGACGACAGCCCCCGTAATCATTCCGCCCTCTAGAATTGGAAACGAGGAATAGTTAACCGGGATCGGGGTGCCATCCCGTCGCCAAATCACTTCCGTGTCTATGCTGCAACCCTCTCCCTTCTTGAACGCGCGAAAGATGGGACATTGATCCATGGGGTAAACGGAGCCGTCCGGCTTGTGGTGATGCACCAAGTCATGCATATTCCGGCCCAGGGCCTCTTGGGGACGGTAACCGACCAATTCACAGGTAGCCCGGTTGATGAACGTGCAATCACCTTGCAGATCGATCCCGTAGATTCCCTGGCCGGTAGATTCCAGCAACATCTCCATTTGTTTCGCAACCCGGTTTCGTTCCTCTTGTGCCCGCTTCTTCTCTGTAATGTCTTCCATTAATGAAGCAACATATTGCGGGTTTCCCGCGGCATCTCTGAGCAATGAGAACCGCTCATTCGCAGTCATTATCCGGCCGTCTTTGCGGACAAAGTGCTGCTCCCATTCGGCCCTATCACGCTTCCCCTGGACAAGTTCCGCATATCGTTCCGCCCCGGAAGCACGTTCATCCGGGTGAACGATCTCGTCCCA
>Ga0206915_1127_pt1 | contig 16767 bp, 14 predicted proteins | sample Alteio_BWOrgHeat_70_FD_152945 | JGI IMG/M metagenome (GOLD analysis project Ga0206915, IMG submission 152945) | Enriched cells from forest soil in Barre Woods Harvard Forest LTER site, Petersham, Massachusetts, United States -... | ecosystem: Environmental > Terrestrial > Soil > Temperate forest >...
TTTTATTTTAAATCCGTAGTTGCAAACTACCGGATAACGGCAACATCTTTTGTTTTACCAGCTACCGAGAGCAGGGGTATTATGCTTGTGACTTGTTATTTTTGTTCTGATGAATAATTATATCGATCCCTTTTTTTTAAAAAAGGAAATATTTAAACCAAGGACATTATTACTTCAGGAAAACCGAATTTGTGATACCATTTATTTTATAAACACTGGGTGTATTCGTACCTGGTTCGATCAGGACGGCAGAGATATTACTTTGCAGTTTTTTTTTGAAAACGACGAGATTACCTCTCTGGAAAGCCTGTTATACGGAAATCCCAGTTCGTTCAACATTGAAACGGTTGAACAATGTGAAGTTTATACGTTGTCGCGGGTGAATTTCTTTTTGAGCCTGGAAGACAGTAATACCAAACAATGGTTTTTTGAAAAAGCAATCAAAAAAATGTGTGTTCATTCAAATCGTTTGCTGTCTTTATTAAAAAATAAACCGGCCGAACGGTATAAAGAGTTGCTGGAAAATCACCCGCATATTGTAAAAAGAATCCCCCAACACCAGATTGCGTCCTATTTGGGCATTACATCGGTTTCATTAAGCCGGATTCGTAATCGCTACAAAGGCTAATTTCTTTACAATTGTTATCGTTCCGACCGAAATCTATTTTGGACTTTTGCTTTCATTTAAAATTAAATTTTTTGTCATGAAAAGTCACATTATTTTAAAAACGGTAACATTTATAAGCGTACTGGTTAGCGCCGGGTTCTCCGTAATCGGCATTGTTCGTCCCGAATTATTAGTTTCTCCAGCGTCAGGGCACAATTATACTTTAGTCGTTATTGCATCTTATGCTGCCGCCCGATCAATAGCGATTGCAGCGGTTTCCATATTTACTTTATTTGGGAAAAAGAGAGAACCTCTTTATACAATAGCAATTTTGGCAGCGCTAATTCAGTTTTTTGATGCCTTTATCGGCATTTATGAGGGGGATATATCGAGGATTGGCGGACCATTGATTCTCGCTTTTTTGGGTTTTATTTCGATATATTACGCTTTCAAATCACCGGGCACGGCACATATTTAGTTATGCTGCTCAAGTCAGGAATTAAGAACTACGGGTAATTGTAAATGAAAATCTGCCGTTCATTTATTTCCTCTCAGAGTCTGGCTTCGATGGCTCTGTATGTTAGCCTGCCGATCCCGCAAGGCGGGACGATATATTTAGCACTACAGCCCAATAAAGATATACAGTTTGCCAAACTGATAATATATGATCAGCATTAAAGCAAACCACACCGTCCCGCTGAGGCGGGATCCCCGGCCCTTACACGGGCTACTGGAGAGACATTTCGGGGAAAGGAAATAAAAAATATGCAGAACTTCGCTATTAAGTAAACGATTGTAAATATTTGGAATGCCATTTGACGGTAAAATAAACCGGAAAAATCGATTCTGCCGGGATGACGGATATTACGATGGGTGTGATAAAAAGATACGCAAACGTCTTTGCATTCTGACAAGTTTTATCCACCAAAAAATGTAGAAATCGCATAACACTTATTACCTTTAAATATTGCACTACAGCCATACCAACGCGAATAAAAATTATCACTAAACAATATTAAACCAAGCTTTAAATTTTAAAATTATGAGTAATAATGTAGCAAAAACGGATGGAGTGGAAAGCAAAAAGATTGGCAAACACACCACCGGCACACGTGAAGAGTGGCTGGCTGCGCGCCTTGATCTTCTCAAAGCGGAGAAGGAGCTAACGAGGCGCAGCGACGAAATGGCGCTGCAGCGCCAGCAGTTACCCTGGGTACGAATAGACAAGGATTACCGGTTCGACACCGATGAAGGCAGCGCCACGCTGGCGGGCCTGTTCAAAGGGCGCTCGCAGCTCCTCGTCTATCACTTCATGTTCGGCGCTGACTATAAGGCCGGGTGCCCTAACTGCTCGGCTATTGCAGACGGGTTCAACGGTAATGCCGTACACCTGCAAAACCATGATGTTTCGTTTTACGCAATATCGCGGGCCCCGCTGGCGAAGCTACAGGCATACAAGCAACGGTTGGGATGGACGTTCCCCTGGGCATCGTCACTCGATAGTGACTTCAACTCCGACCTTAACGTTTCCTTCAGCGAAGAACAACAACGCGAAGGGGGCATCGAATACAACTACCGGCGCGAGCCGGCATGGAAGGTAAACGGCATCGGTGACTCAATGACGAAGCAGGGTGAGGATCCTGTTTCCCAAATTGCTGCCACAACCGGAACCGACGTGGCTACCTTTACGCGGGAGAGGCCGGGTATGAGCGCGTTTGCGCTGGAGGATGGCGTGGTCTATCACACCTATTCCGCATTTGCGCGCGGATTAGATGGCCTTTGGGGCGTATATCAGTGGCTTGACCGGGCACCCCTCGGGCGAAACGAGACTACCGGTACCTGGTTTCGCCGTAACGACGAATACAAAAAGAGCTGAAGAAGCGGCTGTGTGAAAAAAGCACACACAAACACTCAATACACAACATTCAATAATCAATATTCAAGGTAAATACGCATGGAGTTTTCGCCTTGAATATTGAATGTTGAGGATTGAATATTGAATGTTAAAATATTGCAATGCTTTTGTTTACACAGCGCAAGTATAATATCTCACAACACATGGCTTTTGAGCGAACCTCCCGGCAGGCCTTTTTTGGCGTTTCAGCACTGTTGTTTGCCGCCAGTACGGCGGTTACAATAGTTTGGGGCGTGTCCATGTCAACAATGGATGGCATGCCCATGCCCGGCGGCTGGTCAATGTCAATGACATGGATGGTGGGACAGGATTGGCCGGGCGCAGCACTGTCGTTTCTCGGGATGTGGGCCGTGATGATGGTAGCTATGATGATGCCATCCCTGGTGCCAATGCTGTTTCGCTACCGCCACGCCATCGCAACGAAAGAGAATACACACAAGGGTTGGCTTACCGTGCTGGTGGGTGCGGCGTATTTTTTTGTATGGACCGTTTTTGGAATAGCTGTCTTTCCGCTGGGTGTGGCGCTGGCAACAGCAGAGATGCAGCAGCCCGCTTTATCGCGCGCCGTTCCGATCGCCATCGGTGTGGCCGTTTTGCTTGCCGGCGTGCTCCAGTTCACTCCGTGGAAGGTGCAACAACTTGCCTGCTGCAGGCAGGCGGCGGGCTGCAACGGCGTATTACCGGCCAGCCCCCGCGCAGCCTGGCTACAAGGGCTACGCTTTGGCGTTCACTGCGTACAATGTTGTTTCGGGTTAATTATGATCCTCTTAGTCATCGGCGTAATGGATCTCCGCGCAATGGCCATCGTGGCGGCAGCCATCACCGCCGAGCGCCTTGCACCGGCTGGGGTGCATGTCGCCAAAATCACGGGGATAGTGGCAATTGGCGCAGGATTGTTTCTGATTGTACGGGCAGCGGAAGGTGTATAGCGCGGGTATTGTGCAATTGCAGATATAGCCGGGCAGTATCCAAACATGGAGCCTTTCAGTAGTTACTCCGCCCTATACACCTTTAGGAGAAAGGTATAGCGGGAAATAAGCAATTCATTATATTTGAAACCTATTCGTTGTATATGGAAAATTCAACCCAAATCAATGCATTTGTAATTAACGGCAAAAAATACAATGCGTTTATATTTATTTATCTATTCGTTGGTATGATTGCACTTATATTTTTAGCATTCGCACTGCGCAACTACCTTTTAATATTTGTCAGTGTTGCAATCTTTTTTGGTGTTCCAACTATTTTTGAAAAAAGAATACGGAAGCCATTTAGCAAAAAGGCCCAATGCGTGTTTTTTAATGACAGGTTTGTCATTACATTGTATAACATAAACAACGTCGACACAGAAACAGAAAATATGTATAAATACAATGAAATTGGCAGCTTTAATACAAGCAGTGCTCCACGTAACGACCTTACTTCATTAAAGATATACTTGAAGGACGGCAGTAAAATTGGATATACTTTTTATGGCCAAATACGCAACGGCAAAAAAGACATTAACGGGCTTTTTTTTGATTATATAAAAGCATATAATAACACTCATCCTGAAAATAAAGTAACTATACACCCCGCTTATTTTGCCACAAAAGCAAGCCGTGGTACCGTAATAACAGCAACTGTATTGTTTGTTATTGCAATAGCTGCTGTTTGTATTTTAAAGCCTCAAATTATTCCTTTGGCACTTATTCCTGTATTGGTGTTCTATGTACTTGTGTGGGGCGCCGGGTTAAGCTACAGAAGGCAAATGAAAATACTGGCTGCATAATTATATATACCCTAACAGCCTTAATTTGCACACAAGGCTATTAGACAAACACTGCAGGAAAAGCAAAAAATAAACTGCCGCTTACCTGCTTGTTTAATTTTTACTATACTTTATTTTCATCAAGCTTCTTTTGAAGGTCTTCAGTTCGCTGTTTAATTATTTCATCAAATTTATTTGGATAAGGGGCGCCCAGGAACCCCGGAAATGTATTTTGTTTTGAATATACTATTCCCTGGTAAATGGCCACATGCATGAAGTAATCTTTCATAACGTTACTTAAGTCAGCATCAAATTTGGCTAAATACCGGTTATGCATAATAACATCCATGATCTCCCGATGATTTTTTAATATGATATTTTCTTCTACATAAACGCCAATATTTTTTTCCAGCGAATTCATATCGTTGCGTTTTTTAAGTATCAGGCTCCAGATAGCTTCATTTTCTTCCAGCCGGGTAAGTATAGGCCAATAGAAATTCTTTAACTTATTTTCTATCAGGTCTCTTTTCCGTTTGCGCCTTTGTACAATTACTTCATACGATGATTTTAAGAGGTACCCGATAACCCCTATAAGCGCCGGTATAAAAAGTGTAACTAAAATATTTGTTGCCTCAGTATTATTACCTGCATTTCCTTCGGCAAACGAGGCGGGGATGAGTAAAAAAAGCAGCGGTATGGTTATAACTATTTTTCTCATAGCATATACATTTTAAAATGGTTTAGCATTATTGTTTTATTGGTGTTTTTTATTAACCCCAATAAGGTACTAAATCGTTTTGGTATTTCATAATTTTAAGACGGGTAAATCCCTGATAACAGCGGTAGCGCCTTGCCTGTTGGGATAGTAGCGGGTTGGACAGATGGCCACAGCGCCGCTTCACCATGACGATACCTTTCTGCGGGATTGGCACCATTTTATATTCCGCACGGGTGTTTAATTTACTCCATGATGACTGTACTTATTATCACCCGCGCTGGCGCAGGTCTCCCGACCTGTGCCTACAAATTACTTGATTTAATTTTTACAGGTTTACAAATGCGGTGCCCTAATAAAGGGAAGATAAGTAACAGGAAAGCACAGGTCGGGAGACCTGCGCTAGTTTGGGCTTTAATGCGTTTGGCCATGACGATACCTTTCTGCGGGATTGGCACCATTTTATATTCCGCACGGGGGTTTAATTTACTCCATGATGACTATACTTATTATCACCCGCGCTGGCGCAGGTCTCCCGACCTGTGCCGAGAAATTACTTGATTTAATTTTTCCAGGTTTACAAATGCGGTGCCCTAATAAAGGGAAGTTAAGTAACAGGAAAGCACAGGTCGGGAGACCTGCGCTAGTTTGTGGCCATGACGATACATAATCGTTCCGGCTAATGCTATTTACTTATTTGGCGTTCGGGGGGCGGGGTAATTTTTATTGTGTATGCGCTGCGTATATACATCATCCCAATCTATAAAGGGATAGATATTGTACTTCTTCGCATCTTCATCAAACAAAGCTTTTAATGCCTTTAATTTATCGGGGTATTTTTTTGCAAGGTCTATGCGTTCATTAAAGTCTTCGTTAAGATTGTACAGCTCCCAAACATCTTTGCTGTAATCTGTAACAGGCGGTTTTGGGGCATCAGCAAAACCATTTTCCTGCAAATAATCGGGATGGTGCAGTGTTTCTGCTTTCCATCCGTCTTTATAAATGGAACGTGAGCCAAAAATGTAATAATACTGCTCAGTATGCTTTGAAGGGGCTTTGGCATTGTCAAATGTATATACGAGTGAAACGCCGTGTAAGGGGTCCTGTTTTACACCACGGATATATGCCGGGAATTTTATGCCTGTATATTCAAGCGTAGTAGGCAGCAGGTCAATTACATGGCTGTACTGGGTGCGTATGCCGCCTTTGTCCTTAATTTCTTTTGGATAAAATACGATAAGCGGGTTTCGCGTGCCGCCTTCTGCATTTGCATCCTGTTTCCAATATTTAAAAGGGGTGTTGGCCGCCTGTGCCCAGCCCAGCGGGTAATTGGTTTGCGCTTCCGGCGTGCCTATTTTGTCAATTGCTTCTTCATTAAGTTTAAGATATGCCTGTTCTGTAAGGGCCCTGTTGATCCTCGGTAAATTTTTTGGATATATTTCGCCATCTTCAGTGCCCTCTTTACTGGCCCCGTTATCGCCTATCATCACAAATATGATGGTATTATCTAATTGGTTTATTTCTTTTAAATAATGCACCAAACGGGCTACTTCATAATCGGTGTAGGTAAGAAAACCCGCGTACACTTCCATAAACCTTGCATAAAGCTTTTGCTGCTCTGGTGGTAATGAATTCCATGCAGGTATGCCGGGGTTGCGTTCGGGTAATTGGGCATAGTCCGGTAAAAGCCCCATTTTCTTCTGATTTGCAAAAACCTTTTCCCTAAAAGCATCCCATCCATCATCAAACTGGCCTTTATAAGGGTCGCTCCATTCTGTTGATACCTGGTGTGGTGAGTGAGTTGCACCCGGCGAAAAATAAAGGAAGAATGGCTTATCGGGAGCAGCTTTTTTTTGCTTAGCGATATAGCTGATGGCCTTATCGGTTATTTGGTCGTTAAGATGCCTGCCGTCCGGTGCAACATGGGTGTTGTCTTCAATCAGGTCTGGCTTATACTGGTCTGCTGCAGAAGGAAGAAAGCCAAAAAAATGGTCGAAGCCTTTGCCTGAGGGCCACCGGTCGAAGGGGCCGGCATCGCTCATTTCCTCATCGGGCGTAAGGCCCCATTTACCCACACCAAAAGTGTTGTACCCGTTATCCCGCAGTATTTCGGCGATAGTGCCTTTACTGGAAGGTATGCGGCCATCATACCCCGGAAAGCCGGCAGACAACCAAGTATGCGCAAAGCCGCCCATGTGCACGGAATGATGATTGCGCCCCGTTAACAGCGCTGATCGTGTGGGCGCACAAATACCCGCATCGTGAAAATTGGTATATCGCAAACCGTTATTGGCGAGGCTGTCGAACATGGGGGTTTTTATTACGCCCCCAAAAGCGGAGCTGGCGCCAAAACCCACATCATCCAATAATATCCAAATAACATTGGGCGCGCCTTTTGGCGCTTTTACGGGCTCCGGCCACCATTCCTTCGACTCTGCCAGTGTTTTACCCACAACTCCCTTATAGGTTTGATTGTTTTGGGAATGAGCGGTATTGAAAGCCAGGGTGCATGCCGTTATTGTTAAAACAAGCATTATTTTATTCATGTTGTTCCGTATCATTCTTTTGCTTTTTTGATAGATGGATATTAATTGCAGAAGTAAAATTAGGAAACAACAGGTATTATATTTTAGTTGCGCTAACTAAGCGGTTTTTTTGTTTTGGAGTGGTTATAAATATTTAAGGGGCTTTTGGGACTCCCGGGCAATAACATCCTTGTATTATGGTTCCGCTAATCGCCAAAGCCCCCTTAAATTAAGGCCACTTCCAATTTCAAATAACCTTAATGAATTGTTGTCATGGTGCCTTCAAAATAGCCTTCAAGAACGCATACAGGATAAGTGGTGCAGTCGCGTTTGGTAAAAAATAAACGGTTATTGCCTGTAGCGCCGTCAAATCTTCCGGTGCCACCTGAAATGATATAATCCTGATAGACCAACCCTGTTGCAGGGTCAACTGCCTGGTCAGTCTGTGCAAAAAAGATCTTGTCTCCGTTATTATAGGTATCCACATCCTGGTGCAGAGATGTAGCGCAATCAGAATACGCCCATGTAAAAGACCCTGAATGAGAGGAAACGCCCGTGCCCTTGCCAACAAACAGCGGAACCCCTGCTCCGCAAGCGTTAGACGGGGTAACAGTGTTCGTTCCGGAGATGGTGCCTTTTACTTTAACCGTATGTTTTATTGTATTAGTTCGTAGGGCATCTGTGGACACCTGTGCTTTTGCAGCCTGCATCGTATTGGCGGCATTCATATCTTTTTTACAGGCAGCGAAGAGCATAGTTGCAGCGGCAAAAATTGCAATCGTTTTCATTGTTTTCGGTTTTGGTACTGTATAAAAGTAGTCATTAAAAAAGAAAGATAAATATTTTTATTGTGGTGTTTTATAAAACAACTAACGGTAATGCCGGCACCCCACTGTTGCCACCCTTTGTGCAAGGCTATTACAGAGACATTGTATGAAAGGGGATAGTACAATTAAACATTTCATCCTTTAATAAAACGTAAATTTAGTACCTGCACCCTGCCGTTTACTGCATCTGAATGTTTTATATAAATTTAACCTATCCATTTTCATCTCTAACCACTAACTTCATCACATATTTTAAGTTTAAACCACTGCACAATTACAATGGCCGGGCATTGGTATCAACCTTTAATAGTATAACTAATGGAAATTGATATTAACCAGCAGGCAATTGCCATAGGCGATAAATATAAAATTTTTACCGACGGGCAGCAAACGCATACCGCATCAAAAGGGATATTTCAACTGCTTGCTGAAATAAACCTTTTTGACAATAGTAACGGGAGGCCAAGAATGGCCATCAATAAAAGGTTTGCGTGGTTTAAAGCAAAATATGATATTACCCGTTGGGACAATGTAATTTATCAGTTCAGAACAGTTTCTTACTGGAGGCCGCATTACCAGTGCCGTTGCGGCAATGATACCTATGATATTTATGCGCACAGCGGCAGGAAATATTCTATTTATAAAAATGGCAAACAGGTTGCATGGTGGAATAAGAAAGCGGTAACATGGTTTGACGGGGACAATTATAATATGCTAGCTGATAAAGATTGTGATGCAAACCTGCTTATTTCGTTTTGTTTGATCATCGACAACTTCTCGAGCAATGATGAAAGAAATAAGAATACCGTAAATTTTAATTTTGGAAATATCTTCCAGGCAAAAAAATTCGACGAAAACTGGCAACCAAAATATTGAGGAAGGATTTCATGAAAAAAATAACCCTTCTAATCGTGATATTGTGGCCCAAAACGAATAGTACCATTGCCGCACCGTAACACAAATATTTTTTAACGGCTGATGATAAAAAGTAATTTTAGTGTAAGTTTGACACTCATATTCAACTATACCAAACTTAAAACGATGGCTTCCAATTTGAAAAAACTTCTCAGCGCAACGCTGTTGATTGCCCTGTGCGTAACAATTACATTAACCGTACATGCGCAATCTTCAGCAAGAACCATTGCACTGTTTACCAAAGACTGGAAATTTTATTTAGGTGATGATGCAAATGCAAAAGATGCAGCATACAACGACGCCTCCTGGCGCAGCCTTGACCTTCCCCACGATTGGAGCATCGAATTACCGTTTAATGAAAAAAGCCCTGCGGGCACGGGTGGTGGTGCACTTGACGGAGGCATTGGCTGGTACCGCAAAATATTTACTATTCCTGCATCTTCAAAAGATAAAAAAATATTTATTGATTTTGACGGCGTCTATCGCAACAGCGAAGTATGGATAAACGGGCATTACCTCGGGCTTCGCCCGTATGGCTTCAGCTCCTTCCGTTATGAGCTGACACAATATTTGAATTATGGCGGCAGCAATATTATTGCGGTAAAAGTAGATAATTCAAAACAGCCAAACTCCCGCTGGTACAGCGGTTCAGGCATTTACAGGAATGTTTGGCTGGTTACTACCAATAATATTTTTGTTGGCCACTGGGGCACACATGTTGAAACGCAGAAAGTAAGCAGCCAATCCGCAACAGTGCTTATCAACACAAAGATCAACAATGCCGGCAGCAACAGTGCGGATATTACGGTAAAGACGTCTATCTATAACGACGCTTCACAATTAGTAAAAAGCGATGAAACAAAACTCAGCATCAGCGGCGATGATAAAAACGAAGTAGCACAGAAGATGATTGTTACAGATCCGTCTTTGTGGTCAATAGAGCACCCGCATCTGTACAAAGCCGTTACCGAGTTAATAGTTAACGGTAAAGTGATGGATGAGTACACTACCAATTTCGGCATCCGTTATTTTAGATTTGATATTGACAAGGGATTTTTTCTTAATGGCAAGCATGTAAAAATTTGGGGCGTGTGCGATCACCACGATCTTGGATGCCTTGGCTCTGCCATTAACACACGTGCCTTGCAAAGGCAACTGGAACTGCTGAAAGAAATGGGCATTAACGGCATGCGTACATCACACAACCCTCCTGCACCTGAGTTACTCGACCTGTGCGATAAAATGGGTTTTATAGTAATGGACGAAGCATTTGATATGTGGAAACAGGGAAAGAATAAATATGATTACCATTTGGATTGGGATGCATGGCACAAAAAAGATATGGAAGATTTTGTTACGAGGGACAGGAACCATCCATCGGTAATTATCTGGAGCATAGGCAACGAGATACCTGAGCAATGGGCAGGTAAAGATGGAAAAGATACAGCAGGCACTGTTATAGCGCGTGAGCTTGGTGGCATCATTCATTCGCTGGATACAACAAGGCCAATCACCTCAGCGCTAAATGACCCTACTCCAAAAAATGCCATCTTCAGATCCGGCATGATCGACCTCTTTGGTTACAATTATCATCACGAACAATTTAAAGACTTTCAAAAAACATATCCCGGCGTTAAATTCATCGGCACAGAAACCGTTTCTGCCATTGAAACAAGAGGCCACTACGATATGCCTTCTGACAGTATCCGCCGCTGGCCTACCCGCTGGGATAAACCCATACAAAGCGCCAATGCAGACCTTACCGTTTCTGCTTATGATAATATTTCCGTGCCCTGGGGTTCAACCCATGAAGAAACCATGAAAGAATTTTTGAGATACCCTTATGCAAGCGGCATGTTTGTATGGACTGGTTTTGATTACATTGGCGAACCAACGCCATACCCATGGCCTGCAAGAAGCTCATATTTTGGCATTATTGACCTGGCAGGCTTTCCCAAGGATGCATTTTATTTATACCAAAGCGTTTGTACAGATAAACCCGTGCTGCACCTGTTTCCGCACTGGAACTGGGCACCCGGCCAAACCATTGATGTATGGGCTTATTATAACGACGCTGATGAAGTGGAATTGTTTGTTAACGGCAAATCAATGGGTGTAAAGAAAAAACAAGGCGAAGAACTGCATGTTTGGTGGCGCGTAAAGTATGAGCCCGGCGAGATAAAAGCAATATCAAGAAAGAATGGAAAAGTGGTATTAACCAGCGAAGTAAAAACAGCAGGCAAGCCCGCGAAGATTGTTTTAAGCCCCGACAGGAGCCATATTAAAGCGGATGGCGATGACCTTTCTTTTGTTACAGTAAAAATTGAGGATGCTGATGGCAACCTTGTACCGGATGCAGCGAATGATGTGAAATTTTCTGTAACAGGCGAAGGCAGTATTGCGGGTGTTGATAATGGCAGCGAAACAAGCCTGGAATCGTTTAAAGCAGACCACAGGAAAGCATTTAACGGGTTGTGTTTAGTGGTAGTAAGATCAAAAGAGCAGGCAGGCAAAATAAATATAACTGCCACCGCAGACTGGTTGCAGGGTGCAAGTGTTGTTGTAGATACCAAATAACGGGCATTCACCATTATGAAAATGTATAAATATTTACAGGCATGCATGTATATGCCTGTGCTGCTTTGTTTACATGCGCAAGCGCAAAAAGCCGGGATAGAAATAAACCAGTTGGGCTATTATGTGCATGCGCCAAAAATTGCCGTGATCGTTAACAATAGTGCAGCAACTGGTTTTTATATTATTTCGGCTGATAAAAACGACACTGTGTTTAAAGGTGTGTTAAGCCCTCAACAACAATCTGCTTATTCATCCAACAAAACCAATATAGCAAATTTTACCGCATTGCAAAAGCCGGGAGTATATGAAATGTTTGTTCCCGGCATTGGCAACTCTTACACTTTTACAATAGGCAATAATGCATTGCATAGGGTTGCGGTTGGTTTATTAAAAGGATTTTATTACCAGCGCGTATCTATGCCGTTAGAGGAAAAATATGCAGGCCTGTGGCATCGCCCCGCAGGCCATCCTGATACTGCTGTGTTGGTACACCCATCTGCGGCAACTGCGCAAAGGCCTGCGGGTACTATCATCTCAACACCGGGTGGCTGGTACGATGCCGGGGATTACAATAAGTATATTGTAAACTCGGGCATCAGTACCGGAACACTTTTGTCTGCCTACGAAGATTTTTCCACTTACTACGATACGTTGCACGATAATATTCCTGAAAGCAAAAACAATGTACCCGATATATTAGACGAGGCTTTATATAATGTACGCTGGATGCTAACCATGCAGGACCCCAATGATGGCGGCGTCTATAACAAATGCACCAATGCCGCTTTTGACGGAATGGTTATGCCCGGCGTAACAAAATTGCCCCGTTACGTGGTACAAAAGGGGACAGCGGCAACACTTGATTTTGCAGCGGTAATGGCACAAACGGCGCGTATAACAAAAAAGTTCAGTAAGCAATTGCCCGGCCTTAGTGATAGTTGTCTGCGCGCTGCAGAATACGCCTGGCAATGGGCTATGAAAAATCCGGCATTGGCATACAACCAGGATGCCATGAATAAGCAATACGATCCTAAAATAACAACCGGGGGCTATGGTGATAACCGCTTTGGTGATGAATGGTTTTGGGCTGCCTGCGAGTTGCTCGCCACTACGCAGGACAAACAATATGCCGATACGGTGATCAGTAGCGTAAACGTACCATTCACAATTCCTTCCTGGGCAAGTGTGCAGGCACTGGGGTATTATACTTTGTTGCGGGAGGGGAAAAAACTGCCTTCAAACATTCCCGTTGAAAATATTAAACGACGTTTACTCGCCTTTGCTGATACAATGATAGCCAACGGCGGCAATAAAGCATTTGCAACAATTTTGGGGCAAAGCAAAAGAGATTTTGTCTGGGGCAGTAATTCTGTTGCGGCCAACCAGGGTATTGCATTGATAAATGCTTACCTGGTAAGTAAAGACAAAAAATATATTGATGCCGCTCTCTCCAACCTTGATCACATACTCGGCAGAAATGCCACCGGTTATTGTTTTGTAACAGGCTTTGGCAGTAAAAGCACTATGCACCCGCATCATCGGCAATCAGTATCAGATGGTATTGATGATCCTGTGCCCGGCTTAATGGCAGGCGGCCCAAACCCGGGCAGGCAGGATCACACAAAATATGAATTCACTGAACCGGAAACGGCATATAACGATAACGACGGCGCCTACGCCAGCAACGAAATAGCCATCAACTGGAATGCACCTGCGGTATATTTAGCCAACGCCATTGAAGCGTTGCAGTATAAAGCAGGCTATTCAGGAAAATAATTGCTGATTTTGAGATTGAGAGATTTTGTGATGTAAGAAATGTAGATATCTTGGAAGCTGTTTTAAATTTTATGAATAAATATCTCATGTTGGCTACACTTTGGCTAAAGCCGTTCGCATCTTCTTCAATTAACCCCAGCTTTAAAGCTGGGGTTATATAAACCGGGTGTATTGGCTTTAGCCCAAGTGTATTTCAAAATAGTCCCTGGACGAAATAAAAATGTGATTGCTGATTTTGAGATTGAGAGATTTTGTGATGTAGAAGAAATCCCAATATCATTCAATCCCGAAATCTCAAAATAAGAAAGTGTATTTTTAACCTTCCAAATACTTGTCATGAAAAAATTAGCGATTGCCATTTTACTTTTTTCTTCAGTTAAACTCTGTGCGCAAAAATTTGAAGGCGTTGCCTTAACGCCGCCCATGGGCTGGAATAGCTGGAACACTTTTCAAACAAAAATTGATGAAAAGCTGGTAATGGCTACCGCCGACCTTTTTGTATCTGCAGGTATGAAAGATGCCGGTTACACCTATATTGTTTTGGATGATGGCTGGATGACGATGGACAGAGATAAAGACGGCAACCTGGTTCCCGACCCCGCAAAATTTCCGAATGGCATGAAAGCTTTGTCCGACTATGTTCACTCCAAAGGATTAAAGTTTGGCTTATATAATTGTGCGGGCACCAAAACCTGCGCCGGCTACCCGGGCACACGCGGTTACGAATACCAGGACGCACGCAACTATGCAGCGTGGGGTGTTGATTACTTAAAGTTCGACTGGTGCAATACAGACGGCATCAACGCCAAGGAAGCATACACTACCATGAGCAAAGCACTAAAAACAGCGGGCAGGCCGATTGTTTTTAGCTTGTGCGAATGGGGCCAGAACAAAGCCTATGAATGGGCTGCGCCTGTTGGTGAATTGTGGCGTACCACAGGCGATATTGGCGTGGCATTTGACTCGAGCAAATCTTTCAATGGCTGGACACCCATGACCGTAATGCACATCGTTGATTTTGAAGCAGGCATACGCCAATATGCAGGCCCCGGCCGCTGGAACGACCCCGATATGCTTGAAGTGGGCAATGGCTTAACAGTAAGTGAGGACAGGGTACATTTTAGTATGTGGTGTATGCTTGCGGCCCCATTAATGATGGGCAACGACCTGCGTAAAATGAACGATGAAACCCATTTTATATTAACCAACAAAGATGCCATCGCTATTGACCAGGACGCCCTGGGCATACAGGCTTTCAGGTACAGCAATAAAGACAGTGTTGAAACCTGGTTTAAACCGTTAAGCGACGGCGGCTGGGCGGTATGTTTTGTAAACAGGAATGATAAACCCGCAAAACTTTCCTTTAACTGGAAGGGCGAAGATGTAAAAGACAACCTTTTCTCCAAACAACTCAGCGCTTCTTCAATACAATATAAAATAAAAGACCTTTGGTCAAAAAGAGATATAGGCACAACGGCAGATAAATTAGAATCTGTGGTTCCGCCGCATGATGTATTAATGTTAAGGCTAATCAAATGAAGAGTTGACAGATGATAGATGACGGTTGACAGAAAAAAGTCAATGGTCAATAGTCATTAAGTCATTGGTGCTAAAGGATTCGTCATTGCGAGGCTTTTTAAGGGCTTTGCGCGAAGGTAAAAGCCCTGCCCGTTCGGTCAGGCGGGCGTGGCAATCTGTTAAGACCTGCGGGAGCAATTATTGTTCTGAAACTGCGGGTCGATAGATAGTAAAAGATTTATACATTGCATATACCTTTTCCATAAAAGATTTGACGGAGGTTTATTATGCCCGATTCACTACATGTAAATAACAAAGCCATAAAGCAAAACACCTACGATGCCATTGTAATAGGCTCGGGCATCAGTGGCGGATGGGCTGCAAAAGAGCTCTGCGAAAAAGGCCTTAAAACGCTGGTGCTTGAACGTGGCCGCATGGTGGAGCATATAAAAGATTATACCGATACCAGTACCGACGAATGGAACCTGCCGCACCGCGGCGCCATTACACAGGAAGACTATAAGACCAGCCCCATACAAACAAAGATTTATGCCTACCACGAAGTATCAAAACACTTTTTTGTAAACGATACGGAGTGCCCTTACACACAAACAAAACCTTTTATCTGGATACGCGGCTACCAGGTGGGCGGGCGCTCGCTGGTGTGGGGCAGGCAATGCTACCGCTGGAGCGATCTTGATTTTGAAGCCAACGCAAAAGATGGCCACGGTGTTGACTGGCCCATACGTTATAAAGACCTAGCGCCCTGGTACGATTACGTAGAACCCTTTGTAGGTATCAGCGGCTCGGTGGAGAACATTCCGCAGTTACCCGACAGCAAATTTTTGCCACCCATGCAGTTGAACTGTATGGAGGATTATATGGCTAAGCGGTTCCAGGATCTATATGGCGGCGCCCGCAAGATGATCATCGGCCGGGTAGCCAACCATACCGCTAAAGTGGGGGATCGCGGCCCTTGCCAATACCGCAATAAATGCGAAACAGGCTGCCCGTTTGGGGGTTATTTCAGCAGCAACTCCGCAACGCTGCCGGCTGCTGCTAAAACAGGCAACCTAACCATAAGGCCGCATTCCATTGTAACCGAAGTGCTGTACGATAAAGATAAAAAACGCGCAACCGGCGTACGCATTTTAGATGCAGAAACCATGCGAACGGAAGAGTATTATGCCAACATTGTTTTCATAAATGCATCTAACATTAATACAGCGTGGATACTGTTACACTCAATATCAGATGCATTCCCTAATGGGTTTGGCAACAGCAGCGGGCAGGTGGGGCATAATCTGATGGATCATCACCTGGGCGCGGGTGCCAGCGGCCAGCTTGATATGTTTGCCGACAAATACTACTACGGCCGCAAAGCGAATATCTGCTACATGCCGCGCTTTCGCAATGTGGATGCAAACAGCAAGCACCCGGACTTCCTGCGTGGTTATGCCTTCCAGTGCGGCGCAGGGCGCGGTGGCTGGGGGCATTATACCGATGGCGAGGCGATAGGCCCTAAATTTAAAGAAGCCATCAGCGAGCCCGGTATATGGCATCTTGATATGGCCGGCTTTGGCGAAACACTGCCTTATTACGATAACCAGGTAACGCTGGACACAACTAAAAAAGATAAATG
>Ga0206915_1076_pt2 | contig 16591 bp, 13 predicted proteins | sample Alteio_BWOrgHeat_70_FD_152945 | JGI IMG/M metagenome (GOLD analysis project Ga0206915, IMG submission 152945) | Enriched cells from forest soil in Barre Woods Harvard Forest LTER site, Petersham, Massachusetts, United States -... | ecosystem: Environmental > Terrestrial > Soil > Temperate forest >...
GGATTATCAGCAATTGACACCGCGGGAACAAGAATTGGTTTTACATTGAAGGTTAGCACATTGCTGGTCACATTTGCCAAAGTAACACAGGGGGATGCATTGCTGGTTAAAATACATCTTATACTATCGCCAGTTTTTAAAGTACTGTCAACATAAGTTTGGCTGTTGGTGCCAACATTCACTTTATTTTTCTGCCATTGATATACGGGTGCGGTACCTTCATTCTTAGGATTCGCTGTAAAGGTTACCACCGTGCCGGCGCAAAATCCTGAACCAACATCGGCAGTAATTTTCACGGATGGCACCAGGCAATAAGTAAAGCCTGCACGTGTTGCTGTGCCAGCCGGCGTTGTTACAGTTACATTGCCGCTTGTACCACCACCTACTTTGGCAGTTATTTGTGTTGCAGATACAATGGTAAAGGAAGTGGCAGCAGTACCACCGAATTTTACAGCAGTAGTGCCTAAAAACCCTGTGCCATTAATAGTTATTATGCTGCCCGTGCCACCCGTGGTTGGGTTGAATGAGGTTATGGTAGGGGCAACTGCAGCTGATATTTCGCGGATGCGGTTATTTCCTCGATCTGAAAAAATAATATTCCCAGTTGGATCTACTGTTATTTGTATAGGAACATTTAACTCTGCCGAGGTTGCAGGGCCACCGTCCCCACTAAAACCAGCAACACCGGTACCCGCTATGGTAGAAATAATGCCGTTCGGGGTAACTTTGCGAATGCGGTTATTGCTACCGTCAAGAAACAGCAGGTCACCCGCCTTATCAAGGATCACACTGGCCGGGCCAAATATCTCAGCCGCGGCAGCAGCACCTCCATCACCACCAAAGCCTGCTGTGCCTGTTCCTGCATAAGTGGAAATAATACCGCTGGTTGCAACCTTTCTCACGCGGTTATTTCCATTGTCGCCAATATAAATATTACCGGCAATATCTACTGCAACTCCAAAAGGGTTGTTTAATTGTGCCGAAGTTGCGGGTACGCCATCGCCATTATAGCCGGCGCCTAAAGATGGTTTGCCTGCCACCGTAGTGATAATCCCGTTCTTATCTATTTTTCGGATACAGTTGTTGTGAAGATCTGCGATAAAGAGATTGCCATTGCCATCAAGAAATATCCCGCCGGGATTGTATAATTCTGCCGAAGTAGCCGGGCCACCGTCGCCGGAAAACCCCCCGGTATGCGTGCCTGCAATAGTTGATATGATACCATTGGTAGCTACTTTACGAATAACGCTGTTGCCATTATCTGAAATATAAATATTGCCTAAACTGTCAACAACCACGCCTTCGGGATAATACAAACTTGCCGAAGTAGCAAGCCCCCCGTCACCGGAGTATCCCCCAGCCCCATTACCGGCTACCGTTGTGATCACTCCATTTAACGCCACCTTGCGAACACGTTGATTTGCATGATCTGCAATATAAATATTGCCGGCTTTATCTGTAGTTACCTGGTATGGGTCATTTATTTCGGATAAGGTAGCCTGAACATTATCACCATTGTACCCGGGGGTGCCCGTTCCCGCTATGGTTGTGATTATTTGTGCTTTAGTATCGCATATTGTAGCAATACACAAAAAAGAAAGTAGTAAATATTTCATTTTTTATTTTTTTAAAGATTCAGGAATTATAAAGGCAAGATGTGATTTTAGGCTTATTGCAGACGTCCCTAATCGTTTTTTTGTCATTGCATTGCAGGTGCCTGCCAGGAGTTGTGAAATTTGTTTCATAGAAAGAGTTTAGCTGATTGTAGTTGTTGCGGGTATTTTTGCTAAGCTATTTACTCGCAGATCACCAATGATACGGGGAACAGGCTAAAGAATTATATCCATCATAAATATAATTCAAAATTATTGAGGGATAACATTATTTTAATGGGCTCAAATAAAAAGGCCCGCAGCGCTGTGTTACTGCGAGCCCTTTACTTTCTATAGTTTAATTCTTATTCTCCTATCACAAGTTGCTTAGCCCTTTGGCCATTCTCTTTATCAATAACAGTGATGAAATATACACCTTTGGCATATTTACCAGTATTGATGCTTATAGTGTTACTGCCTTTTACACTTATACCATTTTTTATCTCCAGTACATTATTTTGGGCATCAGCAATGGTAACTACATATTTGCCCGGTTTGGTTACTGTAAATACAAGGTTGGTATGTGAGCCTGCAGGGTTGGGATATATCCTGATGTTTTTATCATCTCCTGCCACTACTTCATCTGTTGTTGCGCCTGCTTTAAAAACAGTTGATGGCGATAAGCTTACTGCCTTGGTGCTTGCTGTAGCTGAACTTCCGCAACTGTTGCTCGCTATCACAGACACATTGCCTGCTGTATTGCCCCAGGTTACTTTTATTACATTGCCCCCCTGGCCTGAATCTATGGTTGCGCCTGTTGGTAAGGTCCAGATATATGTCACTCCGGACACTGCTGTTACACTGAAATAAATACCTGACTGCCCGCTGCTTACAGCCGAAGGGCCCGTAATAGCTGAAGGTTTGGCAGGCACCGTATTTACTTTAAATACTAATTTATTGCTGTTTACAATGTTGGGATAATAGGTGTTGCAAGCTGTAGCAGAGCTTACAAGCAGGCATTGAATATTATCTCCGCTCTTCAGGCTGGAATCAGAATAAGTATTGCTGTTTGTCCCAACACTTACCCCATTCTTTCTCCATAAATAGGATGGTGTTACTGTTGCAGTAAATGTAACGTTTGTTCCGCTGCAAATGGATGTGTCTTTATTGGCTCCAATGGCTATATCGGGATGCGGTGTATTTACCGTCATTTTTATAACATTGCTTGTAGTTGTATTGGTTGTTTGGCAAGCGGCATTGCTTGTTAATACCACCATAACAGAATCGCCATTATTAAGTGTATTATCAACATAACCTGCGCTATCAATCCCTACATTTACACCATTTTTCTTCCACTGGTATGCGGGGCTTGTGCCTCCGTTTGTAACAACCGCGCTGAACTGCACTTTAGTACCGGCGCAAATAGGTGCCGACGGATTATCAGCAATTGACACCGCGGGAACAAGAATTGGTTTTACATTGAAGGTTAGCACATTGCTGGTCACATTTGCCAAAGTAACACAGGGGGATGCATTGCTGGTTAAAATACATCTTATACTGTCGCCAGTTTTTAAAGTACTGTCAACATAGGTTTGGCTGTTGGTGCCAACATTTACTTTATTTTTCTGCCATTGATATACGGGCGCAGTACCTTCATTCTTAGGGTTTGCTGTAAAGGTTACGACTGTACCAGCACAAAATGAGGGGCTAACATCGGAGGTAATTTTTATAGAAGGTACTAAGCAATAAGTAAAGCCTGCCCGCGTTGCTGTGCCAGCCGGCGTTGTTACAGTTACATTGCCGCTTGCACCGCCGCCTACTTTAGCAGTTATTTGTGTTGCAGATACAATGGTAAAGGAAGTGGCTGCAGTACCGCCAAACTTTACGGCAGTTGCACCCGCAAACCCTGTGCCGTTAATAGTTATCATGCTGCCCGTACCGCCTGTGGTTGGGTTGAATGATGTTATAGTGGGAGCGACAGTGGCTGATATTTCCCTGATGCGGAAATTATTACGTTCGGCAATAAAAATACGACCCTCTGCATCGGCCTTTACCCTTACGGCAGTATTTAGTTCTGCTGCTGTAGCAGCCTCTCCGTCTCCATTATATCCTGCTACACCGGTACCGGCAATGGTAGTAATAATACCATTGGCAGCTACCCTGCGAATTTTACTGTTACTAACATCTGCAATAAGCATAATTCCGGAGGCGTCAATATTTATTCCGATAGGCCCGCTTAATTGTGCTGACGTAGCAGCGCCGCCATCTCCACCCGATCCTGCAACACCCGTGCCCGCAAAAGTTGTTATAATGCCGTTCTTATCAACCTTTCTTACACGGTTGTTTCCATTGTCGCCAATATAAATATTGCCTGCTACATCTACAGCAACCCCATAAGGGTTATTTAATTGCGCGGTTACCGCCGAAATATTATCCCCATTATACCCAACAGCGCCGGTTCCTGCAACCGTAGTTATTATACCGCTTTTGTTCACTTTGCGGATCACGTTATTGCGCCAATCAGCTATAATAACATTTCCGGCAGTATCTGCCGCCACGTCATAGGGGCCGCTCAATTCTGCAGAAGTAGCGGGGCCATTATCGCCGGTGTACCCCCCCGTGTTATTACCCGCAAAGGTTGTAATTATTCCGTTAATGTCAACTTTACGTACCACCTGGTTACCAAAATCAGCGATGTAAAGGTTACCTGCTTTGTCAAAAGCTATCGCTTCAGGCTCATATAATTCCGCTGACGTAGCGGCACCATTATCACCACTATAGCCACCAAAGCCGTTTCCGGCAATAGTAGTTATAATGCCGCTTGTGTTCACTTTGCGAACACGGTTGTTGTAAGTGTCCGCAATATAAATATTGCCTGCGGCGTCTATTGCCACCCCATCCGCTAATGCTATCATAGCGGCAGTAGCTGAACCGTTATCGCCGCTATAACCCTGGGTTCCGTTGCCTGCCACGGTACTTATAGTTTGCGCCTCTGTTTTACAAAGGGCGGCACTAATTAATAACACAAGTAATAAATATTTCATATGGAGTTTTTTAAATTTTAATATTAAAGTAGTTGGTGGGCGATTATTTATTAAGAAATAAATCAATAACTGTTTTTACGAACAATGAGCAATAATTTGAAATATAAAAATAATTTAAGTAGTAATACGCTTTTGTAATTACTTTATGTGATTTTAAGCAGGACAAGGGTTAAGTTTTTATCTTAATTTAAGGTGGATAGTTTTGCAAGAAGATGTAACGTATTGAATTTTCGCATTATAAAAAGGTTTCCGCCAGTGAGCGGTTTTTTTAAACAGACACATGAAACTATTAAGTATTATCATTATTACATACAACAGGGCAGCGGATATGCTTGAATTACTGCATGACATCATCTCCCTTGAAAATATTCATTTGCTTGAAGAAGTAATTGTACTCAACAACAAATCAACGGACGATTATACAGGGGTTAGTGATTTTATAAGCCTGAATAAATCAATAAATTTCAGGTTGATTGATGCCCCGGAAAACCTTGGCGTTTCAGTCGGGAGAAATTATGCCACAAAATTTGCAAAGGGGGATATTTTCGTTTACCTGGATGACGATGTTAATATAAAGGACAGAGGCATTTTACAAAAAGTAATCTCGTCATTTAATAAGCCTCAATTAGATAGAAAATTAGGCGCAGTTAGCTTTAAGGTTTTGTATAGTATAAATGGCCAGATGCAGGTAAATGCTTTTCCGCATAAAAATTTTATAGCATATAAAAATAAAAGTGAATTCTTAACCTATTATTACGCCGGGTGTTCCCATGCAATAACAAAAGAGGCATGGGAGTTAACCGGGGAATATCCCGCAGATTTTTTTTACGGGATGGAAGAATACGATTTCAGTTATCGCCTGCTGGATAAAGGCTATTGTATAAAATATGATGCTTCAATTGTCATCTACCATAAAGAGTCCCCCCTCGGCCGTAAACCCAAACCGGTAAAATTGAGAATGATGTGGGTAAACAAAACCAAAATCGCCTGGCGTTATCTGCCCAAAAAATATTTTTACTCTACGGCCATCATGTGGAGCGCACAGTTTTTATTGAAAACAAAATTCAACCTGCCAAATTTTTTCCAGGGATGGAAAGAAATATTTAGTATCCCCACGACAGAAAAAAGAAAGCCAGTCTCAGATACAACATTGCAGTACCTCGGGAAGGTTGAGGCGCGGCTGTGGTATTAGATTGAAGGTGCATAAAATCTTAACTTTATTTCACTTTATACCTTTACAAATTCAGTACCTTTGCGGCTGAGTCCACCGCTACCATTAACACCACTTTTTACATTAAAACAACGGGAAAAACATGAAAACACTAACATTCACTTCATTTGCATTACTAATAGCTTTTGTTCTTTTTATTGGCTGCAAAGGATCCGGAGACAAAACAGCAAATAAAGATTCAACGGCTGTTGTTGCAAAACCGGTTCCGGGTACACCCATTAAATACGACAGTACAAAGCACTATATTTTCTTAACCTGGGACGACGGCCCCCAGCCTCCGGGTACCACTAACTGTAAAAGGGTTTTTACTGAGCAGGGCATAAAAGCCACTTTTTTTGTAGTTGGGTTTAACGCCCCCAGCCCATCTAAACTTAGAATTGTAGAAGGTCTGCGCAATAGTTATCCTGAATTCCTTATAGCCAATCACAGTTATTCGCACGGTTTTAATAATAAATACAAAAGCTTTTACGAGCATCCCGACAGCGCCATACAGGATTTTATGAGAAATGAGAAAATGCTTAATGTGCCCGTTAAGATCATCCGTTTGCCGGGTAATACTGCCTGGGTGGGTAAAGGCGAAATGAAAGGGCCTAAATCTACCATGCCTGTTTGCCAGCGTTTACAGGATCTTGGGTATAATGTTATTGGATGGGATATTGAATGGCAGTTTTATAACAAACCGCATTTTGGCTCGGTGCCTAAACAAAGCGTAGACCAGATAATAAAAGAGATAAACGACAGTTTTGACAGCGACCTTAACAACGAGCCTAACACTGTTGTTTTATTGGCGCATGACCGTATGTTTGAAAAGCAACAGTATGTGGACTCATTGACCAAATTTGTTGCTACACTTAAAAAAGACCCGCGTAATGTATTTGAGACCATTGACCACTATCCCCTGGTGCAAGGCGGTGTAAAATAAATAGTTGAATCATCTACTTTCACATAGTTGAATAATAAATAATCCTGCCCCGGGCAGGATTATCTGTTTTCGAAACTAAATCGTTTATAAGTAAGCGCTTTTCATCCTAATTTCGTTCCCGCAGAATAAAAAACGCGAAGCATGGCAGGCATACTCGATCTTGTTGGCAATACGCCATTAGTTGAATTAAAGAATATCCCCGTTAATAAGAACGTTACTATTTATGCAAAGCTGGAAGGTAATAATCCCGGAGGAAGTGTAAAAGACCGCGCGGCTTATGGCATGATAAAAGGCGCTCTTGACCGCGGCGAACTTAAACCAGGCATAAAGCTTATAGAAGCTACCAGCGGCAATACCGGTATTGCGCTGGCTATGATAGCATCGTTATTTGGCGTAGAGATAGAATTGGTGATGCCGGAAGATGCTACCCGTGAAAGAGTATTGACAATGCAGGCATTTGGCGCTAAAGTAACTCTTACGCCAAAAGAAAAATCAATAGAAGGCTCTATTGATTATACCAATGAACAGGTAGCAAAAGGTGGTTATTTAATGCTAAACCAGTTTGCAAATCCCGATAATTATTTAATGCATTACCGCACTACAGGCCCTGAAATTTGGCGGGATACCAACGGACAGGTCACACATTTTGTGTCGGCAATGGGCACCACCGGAACTATTATGGGCGTATCGCAATACCTGAAGGAGCAAAACCCTGCTGTACAAATAGTAGGCTGCCAGCCAACAGATGGCTCACATATACCCGGCATACGTAAATGGCCGGAAGCATACCTGCCTAAAATATTTGACCGGAAAAAGGTTGACCGTACAATAGAAGTAGATGAGCAGGATGCGCGTACCATGACAAAGCGGCTTGCACGTGAAGAAGCTGTGTTTGGTGGCATGAGCAGCGGCGGCGCGGTATATGCTGCTGTTGAACTTTCAAAAAAATTAACAGCAGGTGTAATTGTATGCATTATCTGCGACCGCGGCGACCGTTATCTATCTTCCGACCTGTTTGATTAATACAATTCTCATTTATCCTGTTACCTGAATTTTTTTGGAATGGCCATTGCATTTTATAGTGCTTACCAAAATGCTGTAGCTTATTAGCGGATGAAACGCTTTTTAAAATTCTTTTAAAAACTTTCTAAAATATTGCTTATCTTATCCTTTTTAAACATCCCCAAAAATGAAATATTGCTTCAAGTTCTTCACTCCTTTTCTTGTATTAATTTTTATATCCTTAAGTCAATCACCGGAAGCAGGAGCAACAAAAAAGCAGTATGATGCTAATTTTTTTGCGGCCGATAATCCCGGTATTCAATACACAGGAAGGATTGATTTCTCCAACCCTAAAAGGCCGCGCTTCTGGCAACCCGGTGTGTACATTAAAGTGGGTTTCACAGGCACAACTTGCAACATTATAATAAATGACGAAGTGCTGTACGGCAAAACACATAATTATATTGAAGTAGCTATTGATGATAATCAGCCTGTAAGAATACAAACAACCGCTAAAACCAACACTATAAAAGTTGCTGATAACCTTGATGATGCCAGGCATACTATCATTATCTGCAAGAATACCGAAGCAAGTATAGGCTACCTGGAATTTGTTGGTATCACTTGTAAATCTTTGTACAAACTTCCGGAGAAACCTAAAAGAAAAATTGAGTTCATTGGTAATTCCATTACATGCGGGGCCGGTAGTGACCAGTCAGTAAAGCCTTGTGGCAAAGGCGAATGGTACGATCAGCACAATGCTTATATGAGTTATGGCCCTGTAACCGCACGCATGCTTGATGCCCAGTGGCAGTTAAGCGCGGTATCAGGCATAGGGTTAGTACACAGTTGCTGCAAAATGGATATAGTTATGCCACAGGTGTATGACAAAGTAAATATGCGTACCGACAGCTTAGAATGGGATTTCACAAAATATATTCCCGATGTTGTTACTATTACACTTGGCCAGAATGATGGCATACAGGACTCTGTAATTTTTTGCTCAGCCTACGTAAAGTTTATTCAAACCATCAGGAGTAAATACTCCGGTGCACAAATTATATGCTTAACAAGCCCAATGGCAGATGCTGCGTTAACTGCTGCAATGAAAAACTATCTCACCGGAATTGTCGCATATATGAATGGCACGGGCGATAAAAAGGTACACAAGTTCTTTTATTCTCAAAGATATAGCCATGGTTGCGGCGGCCATCCCGATCTTACAGAACATACTATAATTGCCGGGGAACTAGCAGCATATATACAAACCCTTATGAAATGGCGATAGAATAATTGATACTTTTTTAAATAATTTGTTATGACAAAAGGCGAAATTTTATTTCATGAATTAGCCAAAGAAATACCCGGCGTGAAAGAGGGTAAAATATTTGGTTCATTATGCATTAAAACGCCAAATGGTAAATCAGGAGCAATGTTTTGGAAGGATTGTATAGTGGTAAAACTGAATAACGATCTGTTGAATGAAGCCCTTGCTTTGGAAGGAGTAATATTGTTTGAGCCAATGCCAGGACGGCCAATGAAGGAATGGGTTCAAATTCCTTATAAACACAAAGAACTGTGGAAAAAATTTGCATCGGCATCTGTGGAGGCAGTGCGTAAATTAAAAAAATGAATTATTCGCTGCTGGGCTTTGCCAATAAAATAAAAAGTTCACTGAAAATGGTTTTCAGCAAACTTTTTCAAAATTTCACATTCAGCGTTAAATAAATTTCAGCACTTCCTCTCCCATCGCATCTGTACCAAGAATATTTTCAGCAACTGTAGAATTATCAGCAATATCCCGTGTTCTAAAGCCGGCTTTTAGCACCTGGTCAACCGCATTTATAACCGCTTCTGACTCTTCTTGCATTCCAAATGAAATATCAAGCAGCAATGCCGCTGAAAGTATAGAGGCTAGTGGATTCGCGAGGCCTTTGCCTGTTATGTCATGTGCTGAGCCGTGAATGGGTTCGTAAACACCGGTGCCATCACCTATAGATGCGGAAGCCAGCATACCCATTGACCCTGCAATTTGCGAAGCTTCGTCAGTAAGGATATCCCCAAAAAGATTTGCGGTTACCACAACATCAAAATGGCGCGGGTCTTTTATCAGCAACATGGCTGTAGCATCCACAAATTGATGTTCCACCTGCACATCAGGATATTCCAAAGCAAGTTTCTGTATCACTTCGCGCCACAGGCGGCTGGTTTCAAGTACGTTTGCTTTATCAACAGAGCATAATTTCTTTTTACGGGTGCGTGCTGCCTCAAAAGCCTTGCGGCCTATACGTTCTACCTCGTAGCGGCTGTATTCAGCAACATCAAAAGCGGTATCGCCGTTGTTCTTCCTCCCCTTTTCGCCAAAGTATATATCACCTGTCAATTCACGGAAAAAAAGAATATCAGCGCCTTTTAATATCTCAGGCTTAATGCTCGATGCCGAAAGCAGTTCGTCAAATAGTTTTATAGGGCGCAGATTGGCATACAAGCCGAGCTCTTTCCGCATTTTCAGCAGGCCCTGTTCAGGGCGTACTTTTGCAGATGGGTCGTTATCATATTTAGGATGTCCCACTGCACCAAATAATACGGCATCAGATTTTCTCATTTTTTCTAACGATTCCGGCGGCAAAGGATCTCCTGTCGCTTCAATAGCTACATGGCCGATCAATGCGGTATCGTAAGTAAAAGTATGATTGAATTTTGCCGCTATTTTATCAAGTACTTTTTTACCAACAGCGGTTACTTCCTGGCCAATGCCATCTCCCGGAACGATTAATATGTGTTTTGTCATTTGTTATAAATTTATGTTTCTTCTGTTATTGTCCATAGCCCATAGTCCATGGTCCATAGTAAAGAACGATACGCTTTTTGCTGATTTGTATAAATTACGGTCATCATGGACTATGGGCCATGGACTATGGACTACTTGATCAAATTCAGCATCTTCTGCGTGGCCTTTATCGCGGCAACTGTTTGGTCACTATCGAGGCCGCGGGTTTTAAATTCCTTGTCAGCATACTCCCACGTAATAATGGTTTCGCACAGTGCATCAGATTTACCACCCGGCGGAATTCTTACCGCATAGTCAATCAATAAAGGCAACTCCATTTTCTTTTGCTTGTACACTTTTTTCAAAGCATTCATAAAGGCATCGTATTGGCCGTCGCCCTGTGCATGCTCTTCAAAAGATTCGCCGTTAATGGTAACCTTCAATGTTACAGACGGCCTCAAATTTTTTGAGTGAGTAAGCACATAATTTTCAAACTGTACTTTTTCTTCAATGGTATTGCTGTCCAATACATCAGAAATAATGTACGGAAGGTCTGCCTGTGTAACTACTTCTTTCCTGTCGCCCAATTCAATAATGCGCTGTGTGACCTTTTTAAGGTCGGCATCTGAAAGTTGAATGCCTAACTCCTGCAGGTTGTTTTCAATATTAGCCTTTCCGCTTGTTTTACCTAATGCATATTTGCGCTGCCTTCCAAACCGCTCAGGCATCAGCTCGTTATAATACAGATTGTTCTTTTTATCGCCATCAGCGTGTATGCCTGCTGTTTGGGTAAATACATTCTCGCCAACCACGGGTTTATTAACGGGTATCCTAAAGCCTGAGAATGCTTCCACCAGTTTACTTACAGAATACAAAGACTTCTCAATAACAGAAGTTCTTACATCTTTAACATAATCATTCAGCACCGCTATCGCACTTGCCAGCGGTGCATTGCCTGCCCTCTCCCCCATTCCATTCACGGTAAGGTGAATACCACGTGCGCCAGCCTTCACTGCTTCCAAAACATTTGCAGTGCCAAGATCATAATCGTTGTGCGCATGAAAATCAAAATGTATCTCCGGATACCTGTTTACCAATTCAGAAACATAAACAAATGCTTCTGACGGCACCAATACGCCTAATGTGTCGGGAAGAAGGATTCGCTTAACAGGTTGTGCTTGTAAAAAATCCAAATATTGCAACACATACTCCTTGGAGTTGCGCATGCCGTTGCTCCAGTCTTCAAGATACACATTGCATTCCAGCCCTTTTTGTTTTGCAAGAGCAATAACGGCAGCTATTTCATCAAAATGTTGTTTCGGTGTTTTCTTTAACTGGTGTGTTAAATGATTTAACGAGCCTTTGGTGAGCAGGTTCATCACTTTAGCGCCTGCTTTTTCCATCCATTGAACAGAAGTATCGCCGTCAACAAAAGTTAGCACTTCAACACGCTCAAGGTATCCATTTGACGCTGCCCAATCTGTTATTTTTTTTACTGCCTGGAACTCACCTTCCGACACCCTTGCTGATGCTATTTCAATCCGGTCAACTTGTACCTCAGTAAGCAATAGCTGCGCTATTGTTAGTTTTTCCGAAGCAGAAAACGATACCCCGCTGGTTTGTTCGCCATCCCTTAGCGTAGTATCCATTATCTCTATATATCGTTGCTCTTTCTTCATTTTTTCAGCGTGGCGCTGTGCAATTTAATTTACTTTAAATATCTATGGCCGGGTGGTCATTACTGGTACACTGTGGTTTCTGCAAATTTTCTGATATCGTTGCCCATTGCCTGCAGATAATCAATGTCATCAAACCCATTCAGCATATTATGTTTCTTATATCCATTAATCACAAATGATTCATGCTCACCTGTAGCAAGTATGGTAATGGTTTGGTTTGGTAAGTTTACTTCTATCTGCGCATTGGGATCAGTCTCTATCGCAGTGAATATTTTATTTAAAAATTCAGGGCTTACCGTTACAGGAAGGATGCCAATGTTTAAAGCATTGCCCTTAAAAATATCCGCAAAAAAACTGGACACCACGCAGCGGAAACCATAATCGTAAATCGCCCATGCCGCATGTTCGCGGCTGCTGCCGCTGCCAAAATTTTTGCCGCCAACCAATATTTTGCCTGAATAAATTGGATTATTCAAAACAAAATCCTGTTTCGGTGTATCGTCAGCATTATAGCGCCAGTCCCTGAAAAGGTTATCGCCAAACCCCTCGCGTTTTGTCGCTTTTAAAAAGCGGGCCGGTATTATCTGGTCGGTATCAACATTTTCAATCGGCATCGGTACGGCCGTGCTTGTAAGTACTGTAAATTTATCGTAAGCCATTGTGTTGTTTTCTGTTTAATGTTCGATGTTTTGAGTTCATAGTTGATAGTTCATGGTTCATAGGGAAAACTGATAACTAGTTAAAAGCATCTTACCATCTATCAGTCATTTGCCTTCTTCCTTAATGACTCATTGACCAATAACCCAATGACTTTTTTTATAAAAATTCCCTGGGATCTGTAACCACGCCGGTAATTGCGGTTGCTGCAGCAACCAGCGGGCTGGCAAGCATGGTACGACTGCCAGGGCCCTGCCTTCCTTCGAAATTGCGGTTGCTTGTACTAACTGCGTATTTGCCTTTTGGAACTTTATCATCATTCATCGCAAGGCATGCAGAACAGCCTGGCTGCCGTAATTCAAAACCTGCCTCTGTTAAAATATCTAAAATGCCTTCTTCTTTTATTTGTTGCTCTACGATATGTGAGCCAGGAACAATCCATGCGGTTATATTATCCGCTTTTTTACGGCCTTTCACAATGGATGCAAACGCCCTAAAATCTTCTATACGGCCATTGGTACAACTGCCCACAAATACAAAATCAACCTTCTTGCCAAGCATCGCATCGTCCTCGGAAAAGCCCATATAGTCCAGCGATTTTTCGTAGGAAGCAACACCGCCCTGCAAGCTTGCACCTTTAGGTATATGGCTGCTTATACCCATGCCCATGCCCGGATTGGTGCCGTACGTTATCATTGGTTCAATATCAGCAGCATTAAAGGTATATTCAAGATCAAAACTTGCATCTTCGTCTGTTTTTAATGTTTTCCAGTATGCTAACGCCTTATTCCATGCCTCGCCTTTAGGCGCTTTATCACGACCTTTAAGGTAAGCATAGGTTGTTTCATCAGGTGCTATCATGCCTCCACGGGCTCCCATTTCAATGCTCATATTGCAAACGGTCATGCGGCCCTCCATGCTCATGTTTTCAAATACTTCGCCTGCATACTCTACAAAGTAACCGGTAGCGCCACTGGCAGATATTTGCGAAATAATATACAACGCCACATCCTTAGGTGTAACCCCCTTGCCTAATGTGCCGTCAACATTGATGCGCATTTTTTTAGCCTTGGGCTGCATAATGCACTGCGATGCCAGCACCATCTCAACTTCTGACGTGCCAATGCCGAATGCTATGGTACCAAATGCCCCATGTGTACTGGTATGAGAGTCGCCGCAAACAATGGTCATGCCTGGCTGGGTAATCCCATTTTCAGGCCCAACAACATGTACTATACCGTTTTTAGGGTTTCCAAGCCCCCAATGAGAGATGCCATATTTTGCTGAATTGGTTTCCAGCGCTTTTAGCTGGTTGGCACTCATTGGGTCTTTAACAGGCAGGTGCTGGTTAATGGTGGGGGTATTGTGGTCAGCAGTAGCAAACGTACGGTCAGGAAACATTACTTGTACATCCCTGCTCTCCAGCCCAAGAAATGCAACAGGGCTTGTAACCTCGTGAATAAAATGCCTGTCAATAAAAAGAATATCCGGGCCATCTTCAATTTTGCGTACCACGTGTGCATCCCACACTTTATCAAACAGCGTACTTGCGTTATTGCTCATTATTCAAAATTTTATTGCATTGCTTAGCCAAATTCTAAAAAAGTTTTGCAAAGGTCAGAAAAACATAGCGAAAAAGCTGGGTTAAGATGAATTTTATTTAAATAAAGGGAGATTTTGAAGATATTAATGTATTCAATCCAAAGCAAATCTATTGCTATTCTATATCTTCCGTGAATGAAAAGGGACGATTCGCTCTGGAAAGCCATTCTTGAAGATGTTTTTGACGATTTTCTTATTTTCTTTTTTAAAGAAGATGCGCTCCAGTTCGATTTTGATAAAGGTTTTGAATTTTTAGACAAAGAATTAGAACAACTTTTTCCACCAGTTGAAGAAAATCATTCCTCCAGGTTTGTAGATAAACTCGTAAAGGTATTTACCAAAAAAGGCGTTGAAGAGTGGGTGCTTGTGCATGTGGAAGTACAGGGTTATAATGATAATGAGTTTTCAAAACGCATGTTCACCTATTTCTACCGTATATTAGATCATTACAATAAACCGGTAACATGTATCGCAATTTTTACAGATAATAATAAAAATTTCAGGCCACAGCAATACAATTATAATTTTCTTGGTACCGAAAACAATTTCAGTTATAATATTTACAAGATCATAGACCAGGATGAAGCCGAGTTAAATAAAAGTAATAACCCGTTTGCAATGGTTATACAAACAGTACTTATTGCATTGAAAAAAGGACGGCTAAAAGACGAAGAATTGTTTGAGCTGAAAATTGAACTTGTTAAAACACTGTTACAAAAAGCTATATCAAAGGATAAAATACGTGCTATCATGAGTTTTTTGCGCTATTATGTACGTTTTGACAGCACAGAAATTATTGCTAAATTTGACCTTGAAATTAGCCTGATAACTAATAAACATACAACTATGGGTATTGAACAATTTTTATTACAAAGAAGTAAAGAAGAAGGGAAACTGGAAGGGAAAGTAGAAGGGAAGGAAGAGGGGAGACGTGAAAAGGATATCGCTTTCACTAGAATTCTTTTAGCTCAAACTGATTTTAGCATTGAAAAGATAGCAAATATGGTAGGAGTAACTGTTTCTTTTGTGGAAAAAGTGAAAGCCTCATTATAAAGCAAAAGATTTAAGCGATACCCCAACAAAACACCATAAATAGTTCAGCCTTATTCAATACCTTGCCTGCAAATAGGTTGCATGATTCCTTCATTTAATGAATTCAAAAAGAAAATAGCAAACCCCCGCTCCTTTCGGCTTTTCATGCTTACCCAATTGCCATCTGCTTTTTTTGCAGGGCTGAGAATAGAACAACTTGATGAAACGCAAATCGTAATAAGCGTTAAACAAAAATGGTTTAACAAAAACCCGTTTCATTCCGTTTATTTTGCCATTCTATCCATGGCTGCAGAAATAAGCACCGGACTGGCGGGGTTTAGCGCCATTTATAAACGCAACCCACCCATAAGTATGCTGGTTATTTCAAATGATGGGAAGTTCCATAAAAAAGCCACCGGGAAAATATTATTTACCTGTCGTGATATAGCCGCTGTGCATGCAGCAGTGGAGGAGGCAATTACTACCGGCAAGGGAGTAATAATAACCTGCCACACAACAGGCACCAACGCATCCAACGAAGTAGTTGCAGAGTTTAATTTCACCTGGGCTTTATTGCTGAAAACCTTCGTGAGCATATAAGCGACCGGTCAAAAGAAAGTGAATATGTCATTAGTTATATTGAAGGGCTAAAATCAGACACTGCGAATTTAAAGCATGTAATAGATTTTGGTAATAAGGTGAACACCGGACTTGACAGTATTATTACAATGTCCAGAAAGAATATGAGCGATATAACCAACCAACGTTTGTTTTATACCTTTGCTTATAGATATCTTTTCCAGTACACAGTATTTAAAAGCGACGATTATGTGATGCAGCAGCTAAAGAATTCCGGTGGGTTAAGGCTTATTGAAAAAGACCATGTTGCCGACAGCCTTTCGTCCTATGATGCCTCTACAGAAGGGACATATTCCCAGGCTGATGTTTATATAAATGTTTTTAAAGACATAGTGAATATTGAACAAGAGATGCTGGACTTTACACTTTTAACTGATACTTCATACATCAAGAATTTTACACCCACCCAAAAGCAGTTACC
>Ga0206915_1133_pt1 | contig 16212 bp, 16 predicted proteins | sample Alteio_BWOrgHeat_70_FD_152945 | JGI IMG/M metagenome (GOLD analysis project Ga0206915, IMG submission 152945) | Enriched cells from forest soil in Barre Woods Harvard Forest LTER site, Petersham, Massachusetts, United States -... | ecosystem: Environmental > Terrestrial > Soil > Temperate forest >...
AATGCCACGGCGCCATTAGCGCTTTTATCTGTATAGCCCATAAAACCTAAACCCCAGGTATCTGTAGCAGGTATCTTGTTCTTGAGGATCTGAAAATCAACAGAGGCGGTACCTGTTTCGTATGCCCTGTTTATGGTAGGCCATTGGTTACGGTAATTAGCAGCGAAGCGAACGGTTCCGTCGAACTCGCCTGTGAATGCTGGATTAAGGGTTAGCGGGGAGGAATAAAATTGAGAGAAATGCGGGTCCTGCGCTATACAATTTCCTGCAAACAATACAAACATCAACAAAAAAGGTACTCTCATTCTGCAGTTTTTGGAAACCCTAAAATAATAAAAATCTATCAAATACAAATTAAAAATCAAAGGATTAACATTTCCGTTCAGCTCTGTATTTTGCTGCCATAGGCAAGGTCGCCTGCATCGCCAAGCCCCGGAACTATATATCCTTTGGCCGTAAGTTCATCATCTATATCCCCGCACCATATCTTTACCTTACTCCCTATTTCACGTAATACATATTCTATCCCAACCGTGCATGCAATTGCACATACAATGTGAATTTGCGATGGCACACCTTCATTTTTCATGGCCGCAAGTGTTTTTATCAGCGATGCGCCGGTGGCAAGCATCGGGTCGCTTATTATCAATATCCTGTTCTCTAACGACGGGCAGCTTATGTATTCAAGGCTTATATCAAAACTGCCATCGCGGTGGTGCTTGCGGTAAGCGCCGATAAAACCGTTATCTGCGTTGTCAAAATAATTCAGCAGTCCCTGGTGTAACGGCAAGCCTGCCCGTAATATGGTTGCAAGTACCGGTTGTTCGGCCAATACTTTGGCTGCATTAATGCCTAACGGTGTTTGCACTTCAATTATTTTATAAGGCAGCTCTTTGCTTATTTCATAGGCAATAACTTCGCCAAGGCGTTCAAGGTTCCGGCGAAACCGTTGCCTGTCTGCCTGTATATCAACATTCCTCAATTCACTTACCCAGTTTGAGATAAGACTGTGTTTTTGGCTTAGATTAATGACCATGCCGCTAAGATAACTAAAGAACACAGAAATCCGTTGCATAAAATAAATAAAAACTCACCTGATTTTATCACAACTTTGCCGCCTAAATAATACCTATGGTTTACCGCGTTTTAGGCATAATGAGCGGATCTTCCTTAGACGGTTTGGATATAGCATTTACCGAATTTGATGACAGCGGCGGTAAATGGAGTTATGCTATTAAGGCTGCCAGTTGTTACACTTACGGGGATGATTGGCTGCAAAAGCTGCAGGAGGCTAAAAATTTAAGTGCGTTTGACTATTTAATACTGCATGCTGAATACGGCAAATATATTGGGCAACAGATAAACAGGTTTATTGAGGCGAACGCGCTGCATCACCAGGTGCAATTGGTTGCATCGCATGGGCATACTATTTTTCATGCGCCGGGCAAATATATGACTGCCCAGCTTGGCGATGGCGCGACAATTGCTGCCGAAACGGGTATAAACGTCGTGAGCGGCTTGCGTGCAATAGATGTGGCGTTAGGCGGCCAAGGCGCCCCTATTGTACCGATGGGTGAAAGATTATTATGGAATGATGTAGATTATTTTTTAAACATCGGCGGCATAGCAAATGTATCGTGCAGAAAACCCGGTACTTTTATAGCTTACGATGTTTGCCCCGCCAACAGGGTGCTGAATATGCTTGCAAACCTTGCCGGTAAAGCTTTTGATGAAGACGGCGATATGGCAAAAAAAGGCAGTGTGGATATAGATTTGCTGATAAAGCTTAATGGCCTTGCCTACTACAGGCAACCTTATCCAAAATCGCTGGCAAATGAGTTTGGAACAGAGGTAGTTTATCCCATGCTGTTGGCGGCCGAGTTGCCGGTAGAAGACATGTTGCGCACATATACTGAGCATATTGCAGAGCAGGTATGCGGTGCTTTTTTTGATATGGAGTTAAGCAATGGCAAGTTGCTGGTTACCGGCGGCGGTGCTTTTAATATATTTTTGATTGAAAGGCTGCGGGCCCTTTTGCAGCACCTTAATATAGAAATTATTATTCCGGAAAATAATATCATTCAGTACAAAGAAGCAGTGGTAATGGGCCTGCTGGGAATATTGCGCTGGCGGGAAGAAAATACGGTGATGAGCAGTGTTACAGGTGCATCAAGGGACAGCATTGGCGGTGCGGTATGGATAGGGCAGGAGGCATAAAATGCATCTATATGCAGATATATAAACTAATGTAGCCTATCCGGCAAAGTTATTAAATGCATAGAAGGTATATCTGCGACAGGTGCAAACAAAGTGGAAGTTGATGTAAATGGATATGCAACGGGCAGCTATATTATAACCATAACAGGCGATAATGTAAGCAAGCGAAGTTTGAAGATAGTGAAGGAATAAGATTGATTGAACCTTGTATAAAATTTCATTGAAAAGTCCGCTTTTTGAAACCTGGTTTCCCTTTTATTATCTTCTTAAAAAGGCAAAATCATCCTCATACAAATATTCCTGCCCATATTGTATATTCCCAGGTGTCCGTTGGGGGAACCGGTATAGTATTCAAAATATTGAAGCCTGCTTAAGTGCGATTGGTAAGCTGTATTAAATACATTGTTCACCGTTAACTGAACTTGCAGCAGCTGTTTGACCGTATAACGTATATCGGCATGAACCGATGCATTAAATAAGGTGTAGGCAGGTGTTGGTGTTTCTGTATTATACAGGCCCAGGTAACGGTTTTGTGCCGCGTTACAATCCATTTCTGTTTTAAAAGAGATCAGTTGTATTATCTTCTTTTCTGAAGATATGCCGTAGCTTATACTGCTCAATAACCTTGGGGGCGGGATAAAAGGAAGATACTCTCCATTGGCGCCCGCCTTCCTGTATTGCGGGTTATGGTTAATGCCGTAAACAGTTGAAAAAGCATTATTGAAATGGAAGCCTTTCCAGTTTTCAGGATGAATATTAAGGGTGGCATCCATTCCATATAACTGTGCATTGGTTTGTTGAAATTGAAAGGTTTTATTACCGGGCACAATAACTATGGGATTGCCATTTTCATCTACCTTCTGCGCTTCGTATATGTAATGCTGGATACTGTTGTTAAAAACACTGGCGTTAAATGATAGATTGCTAAATTCGCCCATTACCCCCAGGTCTTCCTGTAAACTAAATTCGGGCACAAAGTCCAGGTTACCAATATAAACAATATGAGCGCCTGGGTCTAACCCGTTAGAGGCGATTTCAGTGATATTGGGTGATCTATAACCTCTCGCAATATTCGCTTTAAAGCTCAGGTTGTTATTCAGCTGGTAAGTGGTACCTATGCTTCCTGTAACGCCCTGGAATTGTAAATGGAACGGGCTGAAATGCAGGGTAGTACCCGCTGAATCATTTAAGGGCACCTGTTCGTAAAACCCGGTAACAGCATTGGGCTTAATGTACATTCCATCACCATTTTCATTGCGGTGGTCATACCTTATGCCACCATCTATCGTCCATCTGTCCCGTTTCCATTTTACATACCCGTATGTACCCATATCAAACAGGCTATAGGCCGGTATCGGAAAATCGGTGGCTTCCTTATTAGTATTGTTTTGGTATATTCCGTTCACTCCAAAAGAGGGTTCTATGTTCCAAAAAGAAGGAGCATTATATCGTACCCCATAATTTAAAGTATTCAACACAATGTATTCCCCTGCCTTGTCAGGATCTGTCGGGTGGTTGTATTCCCTGCGTATATTCTGCTCCATCCCTAACAGCACTTTCAGGTCGTTTTGCCCAAACTTGTAATCGTTATTAATATATGCCCTATAGTCTTGTATCCGCTGCGATAAAGGGCTGATCGTATAAGAATTGAGTATATTACCCGCAACTATTGGCCTGTCTTTTATATTATCCATTTCGGGCTGAATCGAATTCTCGCCGGGAGATTCATATACCTGGTAGGTGAATTGCCGTGTGAGGGAGTCCCTGCTACCATCGGGAATACCCTGACGGTTATCGTAAAAAGTAAAGTTAAGGTGCGAATAGCCCCACTTACCCTCGTACCCGATCAAGGCAGATGCATTGGCCATCCTGAAACCGGTATTATATACTCTTCCGTCTATTGGGTTAGTATAGTTTTTGGCTATCCTCTGCGAACCCTGTAATTCCCCTAACCAATGCCCATTTCCATAAGAGAGCCTGAGGGCGTTAGCGATAAGCCCGTTATTCGTTTGATATTCCGACTGGTATCTTCCATGCAGTACACCATCGGTTTCATGCGGTATAGCAGGGAATAAACTTAACACTCCTGCTATGGCATCCGAACCATACATCAAACTGGCAGGCCCTTTTATTACTTCTGCCCTTTCAATAATGTAGTCGTCCATAGGCACCCCATGTTCGTCGCCCCATTGCTGTGTCTCTACCCTCATGCCATCATACAGCGTCAATACCCGGTTATACCCCAACCCATTAATAAAAGGCTTTGAAACATTGGGCCCGGTTTTTACCGCTTCAAACCCAGGCGCATTTTTAGCTAAGGCATCTATTACATTGTCTTCCACAGTCTGCTCAATTTGCTTTGTGGTAACAACTTCCACCGGAACAGGATTTTCCCTGATAAGAGTGGCCTTTGAAACCCCCGTAACAACTACCACATCGCTCAATCTTCCTTCAGCGGGCTTTAAAAAAACAGTGTATATGTTTTGCGATTGTATTAACCGGATAGTATCTGTTATATAGCCTGAACAGGAAATAGCCAATAAGGAATTTTTGAGTAATGATGGGATAATGATAGAAAACTTTCCTTCTGCGTTTGCGGTAAATCCCTTATTGCTTTCTACAGGCAATATGCTGCACCAGGCAAGCTTTTCTTTGCTGCCGGCATCATACACCTGCCCTGTGATTGTTCGTGTTTGACAAAAGGCTACTGTAGAACATAATAAAATTATCAGCACCAGTATAACTCTCTTCATGTTCAGTTGCATTATTGCGCTAAGATAATTCCATAGATTGATATATCAAATTAATATTATTAGGTATGCCTAATTTTTTAAATAATTAATATTTATATTACCTTTAAGGCAACACTTAAAAAAATGCAGACATTTTCAGAAGAAAATTATCTCAAGATCATTTATAACCTTGACAGGCAGGGAATTAAAAAGATAACCCCGACAGCCATATCGGAAGCGCTGAATAATAATCCCGCTTCTGTTATTGATATGCTGAAAAAATTAGGTGACAAAAAATTGCTTAACTATGAAAAGGCCAGGGGAGCAAAACTAACTTCAAACGGAAAGGCAGTTGCCATTGCCGTAATACGAAAGCACCGTTTGTGGGAAGTTTTTTTACAGGAAAAATTAGCATACGGATGGGACCAGGTGCACGATATTGCAGAGCAATTAGAACATATTCAATATCCAGATCTTGCCGACAGGTTAGACAAATTTCTGGGCTTTCCCAAGTATGACCCCCATGGAGACCCGATACCATCAGCAAGCGGCGAAACGGCGTCTATGCAAAGGATAATGCTTGAAGAAGCTAATATTGGAAAAACGTACAAGGTTGCAGGCGTAAAAGATACCAGCCCTGAATTTTTGCAATATTTAAAAAAGCTGGAAATAGGCATTGGCACTGAAATAACGGTAATAGAGAAAATTTCTTTTGATCATTCCATTGTTATCCGTATCGGCAAAGCTATCCAAACTACCGTATCAAAAGCTTTCTCACAAAATTTATTGATGTTTGAGTAGTTGGTTTTTTATCAGAATACGGGAAAATCAGGCAAGAAGCAAGAGACAATTTTATTGAGAAGTTAGGTTTTTAAAACTTGGCCTCTATGTTTAAACTCCATTCGGATCGATATATCAGTATCAAATAAAAATAAGATGTTTCTCCTAAACCCTTATCCATTCCATATTTTCCAGTTCTCTTCGGCCTGTATCACCAGCATATCGTAGCCATTTTGAATGGCTGCGCCTTTTGCCTGGCCAAGCTGCAGAAATTTTGTTAGCGGGGGATTATAAACAAGATCAAACAGGTAATGGCTGGGGGTTATCTTGTCGTAAGGTATAGCAGGGGCTTCATCCGCTTTTGGGTATGTACCCACCGGTGTGCAATTGATGATAACGGTGTATTCTTTCATCACGTCGTCATTCAAATCTTCATAGCCAAGTATATTTTTTTCTTTATTTGCGTTCCTTGATACAAAACGGTATTGCAATTCCAGTTTTTGCAGCACATATTCCACCGCTGCCGCGGCGCCGCCGGTACCAAGTATCAGCGCCTTTGTATGCTGCGTTTGCAGGTGTTTTATAAAAGTGTTTTCAAAACCAACAACATCGGTGTTATACCCGCTCAGGTCTTTGCCATCTATTTTAACGCAGTTGCATGCCCCTGTTTGTTTTACGGCATTTGACTGTTCCGCCAGGAAAGGGATGATTGTCTTTTTATAGGGAATGGTAATGGCAAAGCCTTTTAAAGAAGGGTGCTCTTTTAATACATCTTCAAGGCCTTCGATTGACGGAATGGAGAATGCATGAAATATTGCATCCTCAATACTTTCATTTTGAAATTTCTCTGTAAAATATTTCTGTGAAAAAGAATGAGATAACGGGTAACCTATCAAACCATATTCGCGCATCACTACCTGTTTTCTTTGTTGAGATAAAGGTCAAAAGTATCGCCCCTAAGCCCTACACGCATAGCTTCCAGCGAAATTACTTCGGCGGGGGCTATATTGCCAAGGTTTACATTACATCCAAGCAGCTCAAGAAAATATAGCTGCTGTGCTTTTTGCGGGGCTTCCCAAAGTATGCGTTCGCCGGGTATTTGTGTAAGTATTTCCTGCACCAGCCCTTCGCGTACCTCGCCGCTGCCACGGTAAATACCCACATTGCCTGCTTCGCGTGCTTCGGCTATTACATAGGCAGAACCTGCTTCCAGTTCTGCTTTCATAAGTTCTATCCATTTATAGGGAGGGATGATATGCTCCGCATCTTTACTGCCTACTTCGCTAAGTACGGTGGCATGATTGGTTAGCTTTTCAATATAGCCGCATTTCTCCGCATGGGGGATGTTTATAGATCCATCGCTCACCTCAATATAATCTATCTTATAATCTTTGCAAAGGGCAATATAATCGTCAAACTGGTTACGTATTAAAAATGCCTCAAACAATGTCCCCCCAAAATAAACAGGCATGCCATACGACTGGTAGGCTTCAATTTTTTCGCGCAGGTTTGGCGTTACGAAAGATGTGCCAAAACCCAGCTTTACAATATCAACATGCGGGTTGGCAATACTTAAAAAATTATGCACTTCCGTAAGGCTAAGCCCTTTATCCATTACCATGGTTAAGCCATTGGTTCTCGGCCTTGCTGTACGGTCAGGCATTTGAGTAAGATTAAAATTCATCGTCTGTAAGTATTTTAATGCCTGCAAAAATAAGGGAACGGGTTATAAATAAATATGTTCTTAGTTAAATCGGGCATAAAGTAACAAATGTCCATAGTCCATGGCCCATGGTCCATAGTTAAGAACCGTAGGTATATTGTTCATGGAAAACAACTAAAGGCATATCAATATTGATCCATATAAGGTTGTCCGGTAAAGATAAACCTGCTGACTTTTAACGATGGGCTATCGACAATGGTCTATGGACGACCTTGACTGAATAGTCCATATTAAAGAATTTAAAGCGTATTGTTTATGGGTAGCGGGCAAAAGCCTATTGGTATTGAATCCATTTAAGATTGCCTTTTAAAAATAAACCTGCTGACTTTTAACGATGGACAATGGACCATGGACAATGGACCTTCTCCCCACAACCCTACCCCAGCTTCCTGCCTTTCTTATACCTCGCCAGCATGTCAACCACCTGGCTGTTTTGAAGGATGGATGGGTTTAGCTCAATAAGCTTTTTTACCAGTTTTGGGGCTTTGGTTAAACCGTGCTCAAGCTGCAGCAATGCCTCTTTTGGCTTGCCCATTGAAAATAAGGCAGCACTGTATAAAAAGTAAAAAAGGGGTTTGTTTTCTGTGGCTTTTAGTGCATCCAGACATTGTACGCCGGCTTCTTCAAAATATCCTGCTTTGTACAGGCAGCACACGAGGGCATCGCGGGCGGCTACGTTCCTTGGCCGGCTGCGCACGGCAATGCTAAAGCACTGAATAGCTTCTTTAAAATTACCGAGTTGCATGGCGCATTCTCCCATGGCCATATTGTATTCAGGTGCATTGCGCTGGGCGCGCATAGCTATTTCAAGCTGCTTTATGGCGCTCTCCCACTGCTCTTCGTTAATATAGGTTAGTGCAATTTTATAATTAAGCTTGCTGTCCTGCGGGTTCATGTGCGATGCCTTCCTGTAATTAAAGCGAGCCTGCGCAAATTTGCCGAGGCGGTGGTAACAATGGCCAATGGCCTCATATATCACCTCTTCAGGGCGGGTTAATTCAAGCACTTTCTCCAGCGCCTCAATAGCCTCTTTGTATTTGCGCATACGTATGTATGCATCGCCCATGTTACGGTAGGCATAATCAAATTTTTCATCAATCACCACAGCATATTGGTAGGCATCAATGGCTTTTTCGTATAGCTTTAAACCCTGGTACGACGCGGCAAGGTTAAACCATGCTAACTCGTTATAAGGATAATCTTCAATGATTTTTTGGTGCAGCCTGATGCTTTCTTCGTTCCGCCCGGTAAAATCTGTCCAGAAACATATTTTATACAATGCCTCCTCGTTGGTTGGCTCCTGCTCCAGTATCAGCTTTAAACAGTCAAAAACCTTATCAAACTCTTCGTAATCGTCATAAACATCAGCAAGTTCAAATAAAAGGTCAATCCGCTCCTCACCGTCAAATAATAAAAGGGCCTCTTCTAATATTTCCACCGCTTTCAACTGTTGGTCCAGGGCGAGGTAAGCATCTGTTTTTAAAATATAAAGGTTAATGTCGGTGCTGTCATACAGGGATGCCTGTTCAAGCGTTGTCAACGCATCGTTATAACGCCTGGTGGCAATTAAAAGATCGGCTTTTTTAATAAGTAATTGAGATGAGTAGGGAAAATAGTCAAGCCCGGTTTCGGCGGCTTCAAGTGCCTGTGCCAGGTCATCCTCGTCGTCAAAATGGTCAATTATTTTCTCAAAAGCTTCTTCCTCAAGAAAAGAGTGGCTTTTTCCGGAGCGGAGGTTAGTGTATTGTTTTAATAATTCTTTTAGTTCTTCCTTGTCTTCCCGATATGGATAATCCTGCATATTATAATGTTAAGGAAAAGTAATACCAAAAATTGAAATTTCCAATTTTTTGAAGTAACATTTTAATTATTAATGCGTTTTAATAAAATAAATTTGTTAATAATAGCGAAAAAGTTATAATTTTGTGTTAATGAAAAGGAGGTTCCTATATACCAAAATGATTGCAGCAGCCGTACTTATACTATGTGCTAATGTATGTTTTGGCTCATTTACAGGTACTTCCATTGACGAACATTCAAGTAAGTTCAGCCTTAAGAACTTAAGCACCCTTTCAAAAAACTATTCCCTTACTTATTTAAAAATTGGCAACCTGCGCTTTGTAGGCAACCAACAGGTATCTCAGCAAAAAGTAAATAACACCGTTGAAGTTCAGTCAATGATGAGGATACAACGCGGAAATACCACATTTGTTTATCCTTACAAATATAAAGTTCAGGTGCCTAAGTTTAAAACCCCTGCACCGCCTTCTTTGCCTTAGTACCCTCCTTTTTCCAACACATAAAGCATAGGTTTAGCTGTAATTTTCAATTTTATCATTTTTAAAATATCTTTAATTCTCAGGTTGGGATTTGGTATTTAATTTTTGGGACTTTGTACTTTGGAATTTAGATTTTGGAATTTTAATTATTTATATCCCGGTATCCTGAAGATGGTATTTGAAACTTTGACTCCGGCACGGGGCTAAAATTTATTTTTGTGGCGGTATAGGCTATTTCGGTTTTATTGCTTTTGCCCGATATTTCGTATTCCAGTACAAAGCCCGGTATGCCTTTAAACTCGTAAGGGTTTTCTAAAGCGGAGGGCATCATACCCGGAGCATAAAAAAAAATGAAAGAAGTACCGTCTTTTAATTGCGCTATGCCTTTTTTACATGGGTAACCTAAGATTGTTTTTGTTTCCGCAGTAAAAGAAACATTCATACCATCAAAACGGCTGTTTTGTTGTTTCCATTTTTCGGGCGTAAGGCGTTGCATATATTTATTATTCTGTAACTCTTTCAATATAACAGCTTCTCCCGTTTTGCTGTCATAAAATGTAGATTGCCGGTAATCTGTACTGTTAATATCAGTTCTTGTAAGATCGCCTTTTATATAAAGTGTTTTTACCGCTCCTGAAAGATTATCATTAGTTGATGATTCGTTGCTGGATATACTAAATGTAATGGTGCAATCCCCCACCACTTTTGGGTCTTGCGCCCGGGCTAAAATAAAAGCTGCCGTAAAAACTACAGATAGAAAAAATATTTTCATTTACATTGCTTGCAGGTGTTGTAAATGTATGCTATTTCTGCAAGAAAATGCCTGTAGCCGGTAAGAAACATACAGGCCGTGCATAATGTTTTCGTGTATAACACCTGCGCAGGGCAATCACTCCAGGTACATCTTTAATGCCTTGCAGTTGTTGCCGGTTTTAAGTTTGGTAACAGCCTTATCCTTAATTTGCCGTACTCTTTCGCGGGTTAAGTTTAAACGCCTGGCAATATCTTCAAGGCTGAACGACTGGTCGAGGCCAATACCAAAAAAATAACATACTATATCTTTTTGCCTGCCCGTTAAAGAGTTAAGCAACTGCTTAATTTCATATTGTAAAGATTCATCATGCACAAGCGCCCTGTCTGCTGTTTCCGCATTAGGGTTTTCCATGGTATCAGCTAATGTTTGCTCCTCCCCATCCCCACCTATTGGTGAATCCATGCTTATATGCCTTAACGCCATTCTTGTTGCAAAAAATACCTCCTCAATATCTATTTGCAACATGTCTGCTACTTCTTCAGTTGTTGGTTCACGCTCGTATTCCTGTTCCAGTTGCTGGTACATCTGGCTTATCCTGTTTGTAAGCCCTATTTTATTTACAGGCAGCCGTACTATTCTGCTCTGCTCGGCCAGCGCCTGCAAAATACTTTGCCTTATCCACCAAACAGCGTACGAAATAAACCTGAACCCTTTTGTTTCATCAAAACGCAGGGCAGCTTTTATTAAGCCAACGTTGCCCTCATTTATAAGGTCGCTAAGCGATAGGCCCTGGCCCTGGTATTGTTTTGCAACAGATACAACAAAACGCAGGTTTGCGCCTACCAGTAAGTTCATGGCAAGCGCATCCCCCTGCCTTATACGGCCGGCGAGAGTAACTTCTTCTTCGGGGGAGATCAGTTGCAATTTTCCTATTTCCTGGAGATACTTTTCCAGGCTTTGAGATTCACGATTGGTAATAGATTTCGTGATCTTCAATTGACGCATGCTCATTGTGCGCTCTTTAAAGGGTGATAAATTGTTTATGCGGGTGTTTTATAAGGCAAGTATCTCAATGGAAGGAAATATGCTGAAGTATCAGCAAATTAAGGAAAAATTAAAAAATAGCAAAAAAAATTATGCTGCTACTTTAAAAAAAGGATTATTTGCACTTGTAACCGTTCAAATTCAGTATAAATAAGCCTGAGCAGGGTGGTTTGCAGAAAAAATGTTTTGGCGGAGTGAATTATTTAATATTATTGCAGCCATCAAACGTTGGAATGAACAAAAGATCACTAATGGCAAAAAAACAGCTTTTTACTTTAGAATACTCAGTTAGATGCTCGCCACCGATATTGTACGAGTTTTTATCAACCCCCGCAGGGTTGCAGGAATGGTTTGCAGATAAAGTTGATGAATGGGAGAATGTTTTTAGTTTTTCATGGAACGGTACTGTTGAAAAAGCAGCCGTAATTGATAAGGAACAGGATAAATTTATACGGTTCAGGTGGCTTACTTCAACAAAAGACGAATACTTTGAATTTAAAATAGAAAAAGCAGAAATAACCAATCAAACAATACTCGTTATTAAAGATTTTGCCGAAAAAGGAGAAATAAAAGACCAATCCCAATTATGGGAGTACCAGGTGAAAGATCTTTTTCACCGTTTGGGCAACTAATTTTCAAATACACTCAGCAATTCGTTATACTGCTTTGTAAAAAAAATGATGGCATCATCCCACTGATGAAGCGGTATTTTTTTTGCCAGTTTTATAAACCCTTTATCAAAACCATTATTCAAAATAATATCACCTGCTTCTTTTAGCGGTAAATAGTTATCATTTTCAAAATGATGCTGCCATGCATCGGTATTTACACCTATGTGCCAGTCATGCCCACTGTTTTTCTCCATCCATGCCTGCAAATTTGTTTTATACAAAGCAAGAAATTTGCCCGAAAGGTGCAGGGTAATGCTGAAAAAATTACCCCACCAAAATAAACAACGTATGGCCAATACATCTTGTTTTGAGTAAACCCTTGGGTAGTCAAGCATTACATAAGGCAGTCCTATATACTGCTCGCCTTTGTAAATTTTGGGCGAAACAGAAAGCAGCTCAGAAGGCAACAGTTCTTTTTTATCCGCGCTGTACTGCTGAAATTCATCACTCAATGCCCCGAACATTTCATATACTTTTGAAATAATATTGTTCTTTGTTAAAATAATTTCCTTATCTGTAACAAGCGCCAATTCAGTTTTTGAAAGCTTTACATTTGCAAGGCTCATAATAATTTACATTAAACAAGTTACAAGGTGGCAAAAAAACTTGATATACTCATCATACGCGCATTTATAGGCCCCTTTTTCGCCACTTTTTTAATAGCCATCTTTGTATTGGTCATGCAGTTTATATGGCTGTACCTTGACGATCTTGTGGGCAAAGGGCTTGACATGTTCACGCTGTTGCAATTGATTGGTTTTGTTGCCGCCACAGCAGTGCCGCTTGCATTGCCCCTTGCATTGCTGCTTTCTTCCATCATGACGTTTGGTAACCTTGGCGAAAGTTTTGAGTTGGTTGCTATAAAGTCTGCAGGTATCCCACTATTAAGGTTTATGAGGCCTTTGTTTATAGTGGCTATTTTTATAAGCGGCATAGCTTTTTGGTTTGCCAATAATCTTATACCCGTTGCCCAGCTAAAGCTTAATGCCCTTAAGTATGATATTATTATAAAAAAACCCGCGTTTAATTTAAAAGAGGGTGTTTTTTTTGATAAGATAGAAGGGTATGTTATTAAAGTGGGAAAAAAGGAAAAAGACGACAGCACCATCCGCAATGTGGTTATTTACGAAAAAAATTACGGGCTACAGGATAACCTGCTCCTTGCTGACCATGGCGTAATGAAAGTTACAAAAGATAAATTTCTTGAATTCAAATTATACAATGGCTGGCGTTACCAGGAAGACGGCGGCCGCTTTAACCCCAATACTCAGTTCATCCGCTTTGGCTTTAAACAGTACATAAAAGATTTTGACTTAACCACTTTCGATTCGCATCATACTGCCGACAGCTTGTTTAAATACGACCCAAAAATGCTTACAGTGCTTCAATTAAATAAAGCGCTTGACTCTTTGGGTGACGTTAATGAAGAATTTCATAAAGAAACCCAGCGCCAGCTTTCTACTTTTCTGCGTTTTGTAAAACAGGGTAATTATAAATGGCCATCCCCAAAAACGATACATATACCAAAAAATACAACATCATTTGACGCCTTAATTCCCGATAGCCTTAGGTCAAACGTATATGACAAGTGTATAACAACACTTAGCTCTGTTAAAAGTAATCTTGAAATATCCGCTAAAGATTATACTGGTAAAAAAGAATTGGTAAGATACCATTGGATTGAGTGGCACCGTAAATTTACCCTGTCAGTAGCATGCATCGTTTTATTCATGATCGGCGCACCGCTGGGGTCAATTATAAGAAAAGGCGGTTTAGGCACCCCGCTTGTTTTTGCAATAATATTTTTTGTGCTCTTCCATTTACTCAATACGTTTGGTGAGAAATTCGCCAAACAGGGGGTAACCAGCACATTGGTAGGCATGTGGCTTTCAACTGCGGTGCTTATTCCCATTGGCATATTTCTTACGGTAAAGGCCATGCGCGACAGCCAGTTGTTCAGCAAAGAATTTTATTTCCGTTTATTTAAAACCATCAAAAGTTTTTTAAAAAGGTTGTATTTAATAAAATCTTCAACATAAAAAACGCTCAATATGAAAAATTTCCAAAACCCACTCGCTGACAGGAGAGAATTTCTTAAAACCAGCGGCAAGGCCGGGTTAGCCGCAGGCCTTTCTTTAACCATACTGCCTGCCCTTGCGAAAGAACACCACAAAAAAGGCCATACTAATCTTGCAGACAGTATTCCGTTCCATCAACAACCACTGGCTTATGATTATAAAGCCCTTGAGCCTAACATTGATGCAATGACAATGGAGATACACTATACAAAGCATGCTGCCACTTACGCCAAAAATTTAGCGGATGCCTGTGCCGCGGAGCATGTAGATACTACAACGGCAACGCTGGAAGGCTTGCTGGCAGGTGTATCGAAGTACACCCCAAAAATGCGCAACAATGCAGGCGGCCATTATAACCATGAGCTTTTCTGGAAATGTATGACACCAACTTTCGCAGGTAAACCAACAGGCCAGTTATTAGCGGCTATTGAAAGAGATTTCACTTCGTTCGATGCATTTAAAATACAGTTCTCCGATGCTGCTAAAGCACGTTTTGGCAGCGGCTTCGCATGGCTTGTTTTAAACGGCGATAAAAAGCTTGTTATAGGCTCAACCCCCAACCAGGACAACCCGTTGATGGATGTTAGCGATCTTAAAGGCTTTCCTGTATTTGGCTTAGATGTATGGGAACATGCATATTATCTTAAATATCAAAACAAAAGGCCTGATTACATAACCGCCTGGTTTAATGTTACCAACTGGGATTATATAGGGCAGCGGTACGAAAGTATGGCGTAAATATGAAAGTCCATAGCCCATTGTCCATAGTCCATGGGAAAGCCTGCGGATGGGGTTAATAACACACAAGCCGCTTTCCGTGACTAATCTACGCTTGTACTACCATGGACTATTGACTATGGACTATGAACATTACCGTTTTACTGACTTTCTTAACTACTTTTACCTTGACATCCGCCCATCAAAATTTTCGTGTGCAAAAATGGATAACCGCCTTATCGGTTATATTGTTTGCAGCAAAACTTGTAGCTTATTATCTTACCCATTCCCTCGCTATTCTTTCTGATGCGCTGGAAAGTATTGTAAATGTAATTGCGGGTATCATTGGTTTGTACAGTTTGTATGTGGTAACAAAACCAAGGGATACAGACCATCCTTATGGCCATGGCAAAGCTGAATTTATTTCTGCCGCCGCAGAAGGCGCGTTAATAGTTGCCGCCGGTATTTTAATTGCTTATGAAACCGCAATAAACATTATTCAGCATAACGTTATACAAAGCCTTGACAACGGACTGATATTGGTTGCAGCAACGGCCTTAATTAACTACGCCGCAGGCTTTATTTGTATTAAAATTGGCAGAAAAAATAAGTCGCTTGCATTGCAGGCCAGCGGTAAACATCTGCAGATAGATACTTATTCAACCCTTGCTATTATTGCAGGCCTTGTTATCATCCTCTTTACCCACCAGTATTGGCTTGACAAAGCCCTGGCCATTTGCATGAGTATTTTTATTATTTACAGCGGCTATAAGATCATCAGGCAGTCGCTTGCAGGAATTATGGATGAAGCTGATATAGAATTGCTGGGCAAAATGATCACCCTTTTAAATGATAACCGCCGCGCAAACTGGATTGACTTGCATAATTTACGCGTTATAAAATATGGCAGCTTGCTGCATATTGATTGCCACCTTACATTGCCCTGGTATCTTAATTTAAGAGAATCGCATATAGAAATTGATGCTTTAGGCGAATTGATAAAAAAAGAATTTGGGAATACGATGGAGATGTTTGTGCATACCGATGGCTGCGAACCCACCGGTTGCCCTATTTGTATTAAAACAGACTGCTCCGTTAGGCAACATCCCAATGAAAAAAGGATACACTGGACTTTGCAAAATGTGATTGTAAATAAAAGGCATGAAATAGACACCCCTTCCGCCCTCCCGAAATAAATTCGGGACAGGCTCTAAATG
>Ga0206915_1134_pt1 | contig 15614 bp, 10 predicted proteins | sample Alteio_BWOrgHeat_70_FD_152945 | JGI IMG/M metagenome (GOLD analysis project Ga0206915, IMG submission 152945) | Enriched cells from forest soil in Barre Woods Harvard Forest LTER site, Petersham, Massachusetts, United States -... | ecosystem: Environmental > Terrestrial > Soil > Temperate forest >...
ATCCACGTCACAGAGCGCGACAATGTTTTCACCGGCACAAGCATTGTATCGCTCCGGCCTTTGCCACCCCATTGCGCCTATGGAAGCGATGTTCAATTTACTGTTTAGATTTTGGCCGCGCAAAAGCGTCGGCACACCAAACGCGAGCGCGCCGACGGCCAGAGAGGTAGTTCTTATAAAGTCGCGGCGGTTGACACCGGCGGACGAAACTGATTCAAGAGAATTGAACAGGGGTATTTTTTTGGCTGATTGCGCATTCGCAACAGGATCGACTGGCCGGGGGGAGCGCGGCGGGGCGCAACGCCGTGCGGGGCGCTTCCGGCACCGCCCACAGCGTACTGGAACTGGTGATTGGCACCATTTTCGCCACATACCGTTCCAGGTTCTCTGTGGCCGGGATACGGATGGCGTACTTCACACCGCGGCTTCCCAGCGCTTAGTAAAGGCAATCACCCTGTATTGCGGGCCGCGTGGGGCGAGATCGATTGGTAAACGACCAACAACTCTTCAACCCCGGGAAACCAGCAGCTCTTCCGGCTACCAACTCAACGGATGGAATTGATCTCGGCGACCACAGGTGAAGCGTTGCTCTCGGAATGCAGGCGCACTGCGGTTATGCCTGGCGTCCAGGCAGATACTGTTCGAGAAAGCGTCGCGCCAGGACAAACCCGTCTTTGCGCTGCTGCGGAAAATCGGGAAGGTCCGCAGTGCGCGGCACATCCCAGAATTGGTCTTCGTGCTCCACCGCGATGCCGCCGTTGAAGCGGATCTGCAGCAGGACCGTGAGGAATGCCGTCCAGTTGACAATCCCCTGTCCTGGGATCCGATAACGCCACCATCCCTGGCCGGCAATGCCCACCTGCTGCAGTACAGGCTGAGTGATCTCCGTATCCTTGGCATGCACCGCGAGGATACGGTCTTTGAACTGCCACGCCGCACTGACCGGGTCAATGTACTGCCGCACGAAATGCGAGGGATCGAATTCCAGCCCCAGCCGCTTGCTTGGGACGCGGTCGAAAACGGCTTGCATCGCTGCAGGAGTGGTCGCGAAATTGATACCGGTAGGATAGTTCTCCCATCCCATCCCAACGTCGAGCTTCTCGCAAACAGGCAGGTATTTTTCGCTGAAGACATCGGCGAAGGCCGCGGCTTGATCCTCCATCCGGACTCCCGGCTGGCCGCCGCTGAAGGTGCCGACAAACTTGGAGCCCAGGCGATGGCAAAATTCCAGGGCGCGAATAAAATCGGCCTGCGCGGCCGCGCGCTTGCCCGCATCGGGATGCGTGTGGTTGGGTGCGAAGTACTCAATGCTGACAATGCGAATGCCCGCGGTGCGCGCCGTGGCCAGAATCTGATCGATCGCGCTGTCGCTCAGGTTTGGATTGAAGTCCGTACCAGGCGTGACCACGACGCCTTCGTAACCGGCCTGCGCGGCAAAGGCGAGCTTTTGCGGCGAGTACGGCGTGATGATGGAGAGCTTGGGATAGGGCGTATCCGGCGCCATACCCGCTGGTGCCGCAGGCGCTTGCGCTGCCGGTGTCGGGACAGCCGCTGTTCCCGCCATGCCCAGAGCCGCCGCGGATGTGCCGCCTACCTTCAAAAAATCTCGCCGGTTCCAAAACGAGTTTTCGCTCTCCATATCGTTCGTCCTATCTGGCGCAGCAAATTCATGATCTGTTCAGTCGTATGCTTCTCGCCCTTTGCCATCTTTTCCTCCTTTGTGTCCAGCCTCTCTCATGAGAACTGGTACAAAAGGAGCCGGCCGCTTCATGCCCTTCTGACAAAGGAATATAGTACGCCTCTCATGGCCACATCATGAGCAAACAAGAGGCATGAGCCAGTTGGAGCGACATCGTCGCCGTGCGGATCTCCTTCACGCCCCGACTTTCCGGCGCTTCGTAAATCTCTGGCTTGGCGAAGGCGCATCGACGCGAAACACCACTTGCTTATGCTGCCGCTCAATCTCGGGCAGCAGAAGCGCTTCCCTGCCCTTATTTGTCAATTGTCGCCTTCCGTGGGGGAAAGACGGAGTTCTCGCATGAGCTTAATGAAGCTTCCGAGGCATGCCTCGGACCCTATCTGAAGATACAACTGGAATCGATCGAAGCAGGCCTATGCCTGAACTGTGTGGGTGTGGGTGTTGCACTCGTTAGCCCGGATAGGGCTCATTAGGCTTCACAATGCGGATGCGATGATCGGAGAACTTAAAGTGGGCGCCCGGCAATTCGATCTTGGGCATGTGGCATGTGACGCAATTGTTCTTCGACACTGGACAGGCTTTGGCGTCGACCTTTCCGCCGCCGTGGCAGGCCTGGCACTTTGCGTCATAGTCAGCCGGCTGTGCGCTGGCTTCAGTGTGCGGGTCGTGGCAGGCCAGGCAACTGATGCGCGCGTCGTCGGGATCGTAGCATCGGCTGCCCCAAAGCCGGTAAGGCTGGAAGCGAATGTTGTTGATACTGTGGTCTTCCTGCATCAGGATTTCTACCCAGGTACGGTGGCAGCGGCCGCAGAAGTTGGATGTCTGTTCAGCGCTGAGATCGCGCAGATCGCCTAATCCGGCGGGTACGACGGCCTTGCCGCTCCCCCGGGCCATGGCTGCAACATGCGCCTCAGTGGCTTCGTGACAATGACTGCACCGGACTCCGGGGGTCATCTTGTCCAACGTAAGCTGTTTCCCCGAGACCGCATCGGTTGCGTGACATCCGAAACAGCGCAGCCTCTCGTCCTGGCTTATCAATCGGCCAGCAGCTTCATTGAGGCCGGCCGGGTGAGTAGTTTGCCCACCGAGCGTTGGTCCAAGACCGTTGAACTCCCGGAACCAACTCATGCGGCTCTCATAAAACTTGCCGTCTTTCTCGAGGATGTAGGTCTGACCCAGGGCCGAACTGGCGCCCATGGCCCAGCGGATGGGCATCGTGATCGTGGCCGTGCCGTCGGTTACAGAGTAGAGGCTTTGATCACCCTTGCGTTCGATGCGATACGAATATTTGTCATTGGTGGCTGTGAGGAGTGGGTGGTCGATGAGAATGCGGGCTTGCTCAACGGTTTCGAGCGCGTGCGCCATATGAGTGGCGGGCTGCGTACGCCCCTCTGCATGACACTTGGCGCAAGGCGTAGAGCTCTCCTGGCCGGCTTGCGCCCAGATGAATGCGGGAGCAACAAACAGCAGCAGGAGTCTCGATAAGATACGGTCTGGCAGAATCATCACGGAAGCATCAGCGCGGGTCCCTACTTCTATATCGACGCAACGCCGACTACTGAAGTTTACCCTCGCGGCTGTTTGGCGTTGTTTCGCCTCTGCTTCGGCCGTCAGCTTCTGCACGCTTCAACCACGCGACGGTATTCCCGCTAACTGGGGCACACGCAACCGTGGCCTGCGCTGTGCCATTTGAACGGCAACTATAAAACAGTTCCCACGGAAACCCATGAGACACCATTTCTTTCTCTTGCTTGTTCTTATGGCCCCAGCGTGCCGCGCACAGGAAGCCGATCCCGCTGCTCCGCCCGCACCCGCGCTAGCCGCGGCCCCCACGCGCACCGATTTTCATATCCGCTATATCAACGGATCGAACGTGTATATCGATGGAGGAACAACCTCGGGTCTCACGGAAGGTACCGAGCTGATTCTCAAGCAGAGCACAAATCTATCCGAACAGGATCCGGCAAATGCCGCCATCGAGCCCGGAGTCATTGTCCGGCTCAAGGTGATTTCAGTCGCCTCAACCTCTGCGGTCTGCGAGATTAGCGCGACTAAACGCGACCTTGCTCAGCCATAACTGAACTTCGCCCGCCACACTTAGAATGCGAGGAGATCGTGTCTGAATTGAAGTGACATCTCGTGTTGATCTCCGGACTATCTGGGTAACAGCGTCTGAGCCAATATTACGCTGAACTGCAAACACAACAGTGCTTAAGGCTCTCGCCTTTTAACGTGTCCATCCGGTTACAACTTGACTGTGACCGTCTTTACCTCCGTATACTGCTGCAGAGCATACTCACTCAGCTCTCTTTCGCCATGTCGTACACCTGCCAGCCAGAGCAACGCAGGCATCCACGTTTCAGGTTAAGCAGGTTTACGGCGAGCGCCGGGATAATTGGGTCGTGGTAACATGAACGCCTTACGAGGTGAAACACTCAGGACCCGTGCGCCATGAATTCCAGCCGTCGTAGCTTTGTCCGACTCGGAGTAGGGGCCGTTCTCTCGGTTCCCGCGAATCGATTGATAGGGCAGCAGGGTATGGGTGGTCACACTGTCAAGCCCATGCCGAGAGGTGCGCCCTCGGGTCGTCCCTTCAACGCCCATTTCATCGACGTTGCCGCAAATGCGGGTTTGCGCGCACCGGTGATTTATGGCGACGGAGACACAAATAAGTACATTGTCGAATCGACCGGATGCGGCTGTGCATTCATCGACTACGACAACGATGGGTGGATGGATTTGTTTGTGCTCACCGGCACTCGCCTTGGGGGAGTTCCCGCGGGCACGACGAATCGACTCTACAAGAACAACCGGGACGGCACATTTACGGACGTCACAGAAAAGGCCGGTTTGCACTCGCTCGGGTGGGCCTGTGGCGTGTGCATCGGAGACTACAACAACGACGGTTTTGACGATATGTTCTGCACCACCTACGGGCAGAATATCCTTTACCGAAACAACGGCAACGGAACGTTCACCGATGTCACCAAAGAGGCAGGACTTTGGAGCGACCAACTGAGGTATGGCGCGGGCTGCAGCTTTCTGGACTATAACCGTGACGGACATCTTGACCTTTTCGTTTCGAATTACGTGGGCTTCACGTTTGAAGGCGCAGGCGTCCCCGGCGAGAACCCGTATTGCCGCTGGAAAGGGATCCCCGTCGAATGCGGACCTCGCGGGCTCAGAACGGGCAAGCATTCCCTCTATCGAAATAATGGCAATGGAACATTTACCGAGGTCACCAAGGAAGCACGCATTCATCAGGCTCCGGCGACCTATGGCCTGACAGTCGTAGCGGCCGATTTCGATGAGGATGGTTGGCAGGATATCTACGTCGCTTCTGATTCCACTCCGAGCCTTCTGTTCGTGAATAATCGCGATGGGACGTTTCGCGAAGAAGGAGTCCTGCGAGGCGTAGGGCTGAGCGAAGATGGCATGGAGCAAGCAGGCATGGGAGTCGGCGTCGGCGACTACGATCTGGACGGACACTTAGACCTTTTCAAAACGCATTTCCTGGATGACGCCAACATTCTTTACCACAACGACGGAAAGGGTAATTTTGATGATGCCACGCGAGCCGCTCGCATTGGAGTCGAAACCCGGTACATCTGTTGGGGAGCAGGCATTGTGGATTTGGATAACGATGGTCTTCCAGACCTTTTCATGGTTACCGGACATGTCTACCCGGAGGTGGAACGAACTCTGCCGCAATATCCGAACAAAACACCACGCGCCGTCTTTCGGAATCTGGGCGGCGGCATCTTTGAAGAACTTATCGAGGAGGCCGGCCCGGGTGTGGCGACGCCCCACTGTAGCCGAGGATGCGCTTTTGGAGACTTCGACAACGACGGGGATGTAGACATCCTCATCATTAATCTGAATGAGCCTCCCTCGTTGCTACGCAATGATCTCAGCGGCAAGACTAATAATTGGATCAAGGTGAAGTTGGAGGGCGTAAAGTCCAACCGGAGTGCCATTGGAGCCAGAGTTCTCGTGCATTATGGGAATAGGACACAGGCGCAAGCTGTGTTGAGCCAATCCAGCTATTTTTCCTGCAATGACCCACGTTTACATTTCGGCCTGGGGACGTGCAGTACCGTTGACATTGACATTTATTGGCCCAGCGGGCTCCGCGAATCCTTCAAGCTGATTCCTGCGAATCAACTTGTCACGATCAAGGAAGGGGTCGGGCCAGTGGCCGGCCACGGCTGGTCCAAAACATAAGAGATGGCCGGTTCCGAGTGAGCTCCACAACCAGGCCGGCTTTGCTGGCGCCCGTCGATGCCGCCGGCGCGACGTTCAAGCATGACCGCAGCTTTGCGGAAGCCCTGCCGACGGCTGATTTCCCTTCCGTCAGGTGGGCGACGCAGAGCGCGGGACAAGCAGGTTCGATGTGGATCCTGCAATCAAACACCTAGTTTCGGATTGGGCGGTCACATATCGCAGCCCCTTGATCTAAAAGATGCTTCTAGTTTAGCGATTTACCGATTCTTTTCTTGACAACGCTCATGTACTCCGCCTATATACCCTGTCCAACGTTTGGCAACAGTACCAGATGTGTGTCTCTTGGAAAGAGGAGGGAAAGGACGGGAGGAAACTGATGAACATTCGGAGGTCGGGAAGTTTTCTAGTGACTGTTCTCCTCTGGGCGGTCACTCCTACAGCTCTGTTTGGCCAGAACGTAAACGGAAGAATTTCCGGAACCGTCTCAGACAGCTCCGGCGCTGCAATTGGCCAGACTACCGTGACGTTAACCAATCTGGACACCAATGCAAAAAACCAGATTTCAACTGACTCATCCGGCAACTATTCGTTTCCGAATATCTCGCCGGGCCGCTACAAAATTCAAGCAGAGAAGAGCGGGTTTAAGAATTTCATACGTGAACCCATCATTGTGGAGATCGAAAGCGGACTTAAGATCGACATCGCCTTGCCGGTTGGTGCGGCCACGGAGACGATTGAGGTAACCGGTCAGGCGCCCTTACTTCAACCGGAAACGAACTCCCTGGGGCAAGTCATCGAACAACGAACCGTCACTGATTTGCCTCTCAACGGTCGCAACCCGATTGCCTTGACGCAACTCGTGCCCGGCGTGGTGCCCCAGGGCCAGCCTTCGGCCGGGAACTCCTCGACCGGCAACCCCGTGGGCGCCAATCCTTTCGCCCTTGGAGATTTTCAGATTGGCGGAGGCATGGCCGGTCAGAGCCAGATTCTGATTGACGGTGTGCCGACGAATGGCGCCTACCTGAATGTGGTCACGGTGATTCCGACGCAGGACGCCATCCAGGAATTCAAGGTCCAGACCAACAACCTGGGGCCGGAATACGGCCGGTTTGCCGGCGGCGTCATCAACCTTACGACAAAATCGGGGACCAACCAGTTCCATGGTTCGTTCTACGAATTCATCCGCAACAAAGTGCTGAACGCGAACGACTACTTCGATAATCACAATGGCGTCGAGCGTCCTCCCTTTACTCAAAACCAATTTGGAGCCAACGGCGGTGGGCCGATTGTTCGCGACAAGTTGTTCTTCTTCGGCGCCTGGGAAAGCTTTCGGCTGCGCAAGGGGAATCCGTTCCAGACATGGGTTCCTACCGATGCAGAGCGTAACGGGGACTTTTCCCAAGGTGGAACGAACCCCGGGGGCGCGGTATTCAACATCTACGATCCGACGACCAGCGCGGATTGCACTGGGAGTAACGCCAGCCCCTGCCGCACCCAATTCGCATACAACGGCACGCCCAACGTCATTCCTCCGGGCCTGATCGACCCCACCGCGGCGTATATGATGAAGACTTTCTTCCCGGAGCCGAACATTACCCCCAATGCAAACGGCAACTTCGCCGACAGTTACAGCTCCGGCGGCGACGTAAATCAGTACAACGGGCGCATCGACTACAGCCTGAGTCAGAAGCAGAGGATTTTCGGACGATACACCTATTCGCATGTCCTTTCGCTTCCCGATGCACCTTTTGGCCAGATCTGCACGGACCGTTGCACCGAAACCACCACGGCGAACCAGGTTTCCTTGGGTGACACGATCCAGCTTTCAACCAAGTCGATCCTGGACCTGCATTTCGGCTACACGCGCTACGTTTATCTGCGCGTACCTCTCAGCGAAGGCATCGACTTGACGCCGTTTGGCGCGAACTGGGCGGCGCTAACCCCTGAGATGACCTATACCCATATCCCGCAGATGTGCCTATCTTCCGCGTCAGGCGACAACCGCTGGGGCGGCGGCTGGTGCGCACAAGGTACGGGCAGCGGCATCGGCGCGTATGACGATACCTACAGCTTCGACCCGTCGTTCTCTGAGATCTTCGGCAAGCACACTCTGAAGGTCGGATTCGAATACCGAATCCTCCGCAACAACTATTACCAGAGCAACGATCCCGCCGGCCTGTTCCAGTTCAACGCCAAAACGACCGCGGCGAACCCGAACAACACCGCCCTTGGCAACATCGGTTCGCAGGCATCGGCAGGCGGGAACGGCGTTGCCTCGTTTCTTCTCGGCTACGGGGATAGCGGCGGCGTTACCGAGCCTGCCAAGACAGCCGATCAGAACCTTTACACGGCGATTTATGCCGGCGACACCTGGAACCTTACCAGGAAAATCACGCTCAATCTTGGCGCTCGCGTCGACCTGCAAGGCAATTGGACCGAGCGCTTCAATCGCATCGTCGCTGTGAATACGGCCGAGGCCAGCCCATTGCTGGCGATGAGTGATGCCGTGTCCACCGCTTTTCCCGGCCTGAAGGGCGGCTACGACCTGGTGGCCTCAAGCCGTCATTCAAGCCGCTCTGCGTTTCCGTCCTGGAACCACGTGAGCCCGCGTGTCGGACTTTCGTATCAGTTGGGTCAGAATATGGTGATCCGGTCCGGCTACGGGATGTTCTACCTGCCGGTGGACGTTCGCTGGGATGATGCACCCCACAACCTCTTTATCAACTCCTTCAACACACCCTGGCTGACTTACTTGTCCGACGGAGTCACGCCGAAGTTTCCGATTTCCAACCCGTTCCCGGCTTCTGTAGGCGGAATCATTCCGCCCTTCGGCCGAAATCAGGCGTTGATCGATGTTCAAGGGAATGGAAATGCAGCGGCTGGGTCCAACTTCCCGGCTCCCTATGTTCAGCAGTGGAATCTGGACATTCAGCGCCAATTCCGTAGCTCCCTGCTGGTCGACATCGCCTATGCTGGATCCAAAGGCACGCATTTGCCCATGCACGGTCAGGATCTCGACCAGTTGCAACCGCAATTCCTGCCCCAAAGTTCTTCGGACGTGGCCAAACTGACGGCTCAAGTCCCCAATCCGTTCGCCGGAGGTTGTACGGGTTGCACCGGCCCGGTGCAATCCGGCGGTGTGGGAACCAATGCGACGGTGAAGGCAGCCCAGTTCCTGCTGCCCTACCCGCAGTTCGACGATATCCAGTGGGCCGAGCCGGATAACCGTGATTCGAGCTATAACTCGATGCAGCTGAAGATACAGGAGCGGCTTGGAGGGGGCGCCCAAGTACTTGTCAGCTACTCCATCGCCAAGCTCCTCTCCAATACCAACTCGGAGATCAACTGGCTTGAGGCCGCGTCCCCGGGTTGGGGAGACGCCAACGCCTATAACCTCCGCGGCGAGCGCAGCCTGGATGGGTTCGATGTCCCGCAGCGGCTGGTAATCGGCAGCATTCTGGATATGCCCTTTGGGCACGGCAAGAAGTATGCCAATAGCGTAAATGGAGTGACGGACAAGGTGATCGGCGGGTGGGGCGTCAATACCATCATCACATTCCAGAGTGGCTACCCGATTATCGTCGGTGGCTGCCCGGGTGCGCTGAGCAACTCCGGCATTCCGAACGTCGGCTGTGCACGGCCGACGAGAACTGCCTATTCTCACCTGACAGGCGGTTCCAGAACCCAGAAAATCGCGATGTGGTACGACACTTCCGTATTCACGGCCGGCGATCCCACGAATTTCGGTTATGGGACCGATTCGCGTACCGAGCCCAACATTCGCTCCGACGGACAAAAGAACTTTGACTTCGCGGCATTCAAGAACACGAAGTTTGGGCCGGGAGAACGCTTTGCCTTCGAGTTCCGGGGTGAATTCTTCAACCTGTTCAACCGAACGCAGTTCAATCCGCCGGCTGGCTGGGGCGGCACGATAGGCCAGGTGAGCGGCCAATACAATCTGCCGCGCGTGATTCAATTTGCTGGGCGAGTCACCTTCTGATCTCCTCACGTTGGTGTCCGGACGGGTCGAGGCCCGTCCGGACGCGGCGTTTCTTTATTATTCTTGTATCCATTGGGTGCAAACTTCGGTTGCTCGTCTGATAATCATCTTCTAACCGCTCAATGATAACTACGAAGGACCCTCGACTATTTCGCTTTCCTCTTCGATTCGTTCTCAGTCTTGCTACCATGAGGCTCGACAAGCGAGGGTATTGTCACTTCACGTCCCTCGCGCTCGGTTTGCTTGCTGTTTCGCTGCTGATCCCCAGATGGGCGAACGGCCAATCGTCGGAGCAGGATGTCGAAACCTCGTTTCGCGCCGGCCAGGCGGCTCTCAAACACGGTGATTTTCTTCGTGCGACCGAGCAATTCAAAAAAGTTCTCGCCCTGGACCCAAGCCTGGTTGAAGCGGAGGCCAACCTGGGTCTCGCTTATCAAAGTCTGCTCGACTACGACGCAGCAGCCCGGTGTCTGTCCCATGCTCTCCGCGAACGTCCAAATCTTCTTGGCCTCAACATCATTGTGGGGATGGATTACCTTAAACTTGGCTCGCCAGAAAAAGCTGTTCCCTATCTTCAGCACGCACTGGAACTCGATCCTTCAAACCCTGATGCGCATGATGCCATGGCCCTGTATCACTTGACTCAGGAGAACTTTCAGGGCGCAGCTGAGCAGTACCGTAAGGTCGCTGACCTCAACTCCGACGAGGCCGAGGCCTTGTTCAAAATCGGACATCAATACCTGGATTTGGCGGCGCGGCTGGCCTATCGAGGCGCCCGTCTGTATCCGGATTCCGCGTGGGGACACCGATTTCTCGGCGATATGCTGTTCGAGCGCGACCGCTGGGAAGATGCCGCACAGGAATACAAGAAAGCGCTCGCCATAGAACCTCGCCAATCCGGACTGCATACTCTGCTCGGGGAGGCCTATCTGCATACGGGAAAATTAGAGGACGCAGAAACAGAGCTTCGCCACGAACTCCAGCTTGATTCGCGATATGAGCGGGCCTGGCTTGGCCTGGCCAATATTCAACTGGCCAAGGGGCAAGCGCTAGACGCCCTTGACTCCGTGAGCACAGTCTGGCGAAATTCTCCCGAATTCCTCAAGTCGCACCTGGAATTCCCCTCGATCGAACTCACCAGGGAGGCGGCGCAAGCTTGCATATTGCTCTTGCTGCATCAACCCGAGACGCCAGCGAAGCATTTTCTATTGTCCGCCCTATACTTCTGTGCAAATGAGGGCGCTCTTTCAGAGCGCGAATCGCAGTCCTTCCAAAGTGACCTGTCGAATTGGCAACAAACGTCCGGCGTTCCGTCGCAAGCACATCCTGATGCGGATTCCTGCAAACTCCATCGGTATTCTCTCTGCATAGCCTCGCTTTCAAAAGCAAAGCCCCTGACATCGTCGACTTACCTGCTTCTCGGAAGAAGTTACTTTGTGTTGCAGCAATATGTACGGGCGGCTGATGCGCTGGCGCGAGTTCATGGAGACTACAATGCAAATTCCGAGGCCAGCTATTGGCTGGAACGGACATACCAAGCCTTGGGGGGCAGAATCCTATTCCCAACTCGAGAATTCGTTTCCCGACTCCTGGCGAACTCATCAGCTGCGTGCCGAAGGCTTTGCCCTTCGAGGAGATCACGACGATGCCATCAAGGAGTATGAAGCAGCACTTCAGTTGCGCCCGGAAGAGACAGAACTTCACGAAGCGTTGGGTGAATTCTACCTCGATAATCGTTCTGACGAAGACGCGCAGAAAGAGTTGGAGAAGGCCGTGGCGCTCGATCCCTCGCGCACCAAGACGCTCTATCTGCTCGGTCGTCTGTACGTCCTCGATAACCAGAGCGAAAAAGCGGTGCCATTTCTACAGCGCGCGTTGCAACTGCAACCCAATTTGAATGAAGCCAGCGGTTTGTTAGGGACGGCCTATGTGCGCATGGGACAGTTCGCCGATGCGATCCCGAGTCTTGAGAAGGCGGCGCCGTTGGATCATTACGGTAACATCCATTATCAGTTGTACCAGGCGTATCGAAAGCTCGGCGAAGCCGATCTCGCGCAGAAGGCTCTGGCACGCTCTCAGGATATCCGCCGGAGTTCTCTTGAACATGACCAGGCTCTAATCATGGGATCTCAGCGACCCGAAGCTGATCCGCATTGATCATCATCGTGAACCGGTCATAGTTAGCTCGAATATCTCCCGTGCATCTGCGCTTATAACTGTCATACTGAGTCGGCACACTGGAAATGCTCGCATTGCAACCATGCCAGGAACTGCTTTCAGCGGTCGACGAGTTCCAGGTCGCCGTAGTGTGGCAAAGAGTGCAGTTCGTCGGAAATCCCGATGACACATGATTGGGATTGGTGGTGCCAGTGAATTCCTTCGTGTGGCACGCGTAGCAATCCGTTGGCGTGCCCGCGAAGACGTTGTTGACATGGCACTGAACGCAAGGGACGCTCACATGAGCGCCGATCAGCCGAAACGGCGTCCTGTTGTGATCGAACTCGGCCCCATTCCACGGAGTTGTGCTATGTCAAACGGCGCTGGTCAAGTTGTGCGCGCCCGTCAGCGGGAATGGCGTCTTGTTGTGATCGAACCCAGCGCCAGTCCAACCAGTGGTGTTGTGGCATACGGCACAGTCGGTCGGGAAATTCGCCCTGTGTGATTCGGATTCGTGGTCCCGTCAAAGTCTTATGGCATCCAATGCAATCTGTAGGAAGGCTGCCGTGGGCGTCGAATTGTAGTTATTGTTGGCGTGAGACTGCGCGCAGTCTACGGTGGCATGCTTGCCGGTCAGCGGATAGTGCGCATAGATGGCATGATCGAATTTTGCATTCGACCAATCGGTTGTCGAGTGACAGATTCCGCAGTGCGTGGCAAACCCATCCTGGCGCCGCGCGGGTTGTTGGTTTTGATGAAGTCATTGGCGTGGCACGAATAGCATTGCGCCGATGTTCCCTTGAAAACATTATTGCTGTGGCAGGCGGAGCATCCAATCGTCGCGTGCGCGCCCGTCAATGCGTATCCCGTATATCTGAGGTGGTCAAACTTGGCATTGAACCTGCGATCGTTTGAATCCGCCGCCCGTTCGTATGGAATAGAGCACGGGTGGTCACTCTCCCGGTCGATTTTTCTGCTTCGTCTGGCCTCCCCAGTCAGCAGCTATCTGCATTTCGCCGCGGTTTCGCCGCGAATGAATTTCCTTTCAAAGCCTCGATCGCCTTCCCGTAGGAGATCTTCTTTTTGCGATGCTCTCTCGCTGGGCTATCGGCCGAAAGAATAAGGGTCAGACACGAACGAAGTCGAGGTCAGCCTTCTTCGGATCGGAAGACTGCAGTTTCGTCCGTTCAGCCATACGGTCTGCACCGCCCATGAATCTGTGTTTGCTGCGCCTGTGAGTCAGGATTCGTAAACAGGTTGCCCATTGGAAGTTTTGCGCCAACCTAATCAGGGAATGTAAATTTACGCCAGGTCCGGCGCGGGCTTCGCGAGCAGTACCCCCAGGGCGCAGCTTGCCATCCGAGCCAGTTCCCCGTCGGCGCGGCTGGTGAGAACAATCGGAACCTTGGCTCCCACCACGACTCCCGCCGCGAGCGCCCCGGCGAGGTATTGAAGCTGCTTAAAGAGGATATTGCCGGCTTCCAAATTGGGGACCAAAAGAAGATCCACGTCTCCCGCTACCGGCGACTTGATCTTCTTGATACGTGCCGCATCGCTTGAGATGGCATTATCGAATGCGAGCGGACCATCGACGATAGCCCCCACAATTTGTCCACGATCCACCATCTTGCAAAGGGCGGCGGCATCGAGCGTAGAGGGGATGGCGGCGTTCACTGACTCGACCGCCGACAGGATTGCCACCTTGGGGTCCATCATTTCAAGTTTGAGCATCAGGTCGATCGCGTTCTGCAGAATATCGATTTTGGTTTCGAGGTCCGGTTGGATATTGATGGCCGCGTCGGTGACGAAAAGTGGCTTGTGATACGACGGCACATCCAAGGCGAATACATGGCTAATGCGGCGTCCGGTGCGCATGCCGCCTTCGCGCGACACCACGGCGCTCATGAGCTCGTCGGTATGCAAGGACCCCTTCATGACCATCTGGACTTCGGTTTTGCGCGCCATCTCTACTGCCCGCACAGCGGATGAGCGACTGTCGGCGATATCCACAATCCGGATCGTCCCAAGGTCAAGGCGCAGCGTTTCCGCCACGCCGCGAATCCTCTCTTCTGATCCCACCAGGATCGGGACGATCAACTTGTCTTTGAATGCCTGAATGGCTCCCCCGAGAGATACTTCGTCGCAAGGCCACACGATTGCGGTCTTCACCGCCGGTTTAGACGTGGCGCGCGCGATCAAACCGAGATAATGACGATAGGGATTGTTCACAATAAGGTGAGGCACGGGAAGAGTGGACCAGCGCAGTTTCTTGGGGGGTGCGATGAGTTGCGCTGTACCCGTAAAGATTGAAGTACCGGCGGCGTTGTTTGCCGTGCAATCAAACGTAATCTTTTTCGTAGCATCGTCCTTGCTGGTAACTCTCACCTCAACCAGAATGCGATCTCCCACGTGGATGCGAGCATGGAATGACAACGATACGTCCGTTAGTGTGACGCCAGGCCCCGGTATATTCATGCTGAAAAGACCGGATATAAGCGATGCGCACCACATGTTCGGGCCCATTGGAGGAACTCCTCCGGCGCGATCAATGAGTTCTTCGTTGTTCAGAACAGAGTGGAATCCGGAGATCGAGGCAAAAGCCATCGCGTCATCCGTGGTAAGTACGTGCTCCGTGTTGGCAGTATCGCCGACTGAAATCTCGTCATATGTCTTGCTCTCGATGAATCCCAGATTCATAGAAATTCCTTCCCTGGACATCAAGACCGCGCCCGATACATGATTGATTACCATCCATCCGACACAAGTTTTATTTCTTGAAACGTGTCTCGGAGTACTAAGCGAATCCGTCCAGCAGTTCCAGTACGATTCGCTCCCGGCTTGATGAAGCTGCCAAAATGGCGATCCAGAGTAAACGATAACCCATTGGCTAGTCAGGTCATTCAGATTCACCCGCGTCTGAAAATATGTCCGAGACCAATATACCTGTCGAGGCCATTACAAATTCGTGAAACGGGCGAGCCTGCTAATGATCCCGCATCGAGCCGCCGTTCTGGCAGAAGTAATACGCAGCGCCGAAAATTCGCCCGACATTTGGCTTGGTCGCAGTAGGGACGATCATCGCTGGTCGCCACTGGGTGGCCGGAGGCAGTCACCTACCTCCGGCTCCCACAGGTAGGGTCGAGGACTGGCGCGGTGCTCCGTTAGGTCCAGCCTATCTGTTTCTCCCCGTTTCCTCTGGGAGTGCCTCATTAGCTGAGCCGTAAACCCGTTTCCAGTCCCAGCCGCGTCACACGCAGCGTGCGGATTTCCCGCACTGCGCGTTCCTGTTTGCTTCGCGTCGAGGGTTATGTGACCTATCGTGCTGGAGCAACTTTCAGCGCTGGCTCCTTGTACCGGACCTGATAGTTATTGAACAAGTCCAGTGCGGTATAGAGCCATTGCCTACTCCATCGCTTCCAGCCAAAGCCTTTGCGTTTCCGGCTCCGCATCAGATGCCGCCGTATCTTCTTTTCCACCCAGTCTTTGATAAACGAGAAGACTCGACTGGAGTTCCCTACCGCAAAGTAGTTCACC
>Ga0206915_1137_pt1 | contig 15299 bp, 19 predicted proteins | sample Alteio_BWOrgHeat_70_FD_152945 | JGI IMG/M metagenome (GOLD analysis project Ga0206915, IMG submission 152945) | Enriched cells from forest soil in Barre Woods Harvard Forest LTER site, Petersham, Massachusetts, United States -... | ecosystem: Environmental > Terrestrial > Soil > Temperate forest >...
GCAAGGCGTACACAGCAGCGTTGAAAAAGAGTAGTAGACCCGCCCAACGGGATTCAGATTGTCCTTCAACTGATCATGTGAAAATGGCTCAACAATCATCCACGTTCCATCCGTTGCCAAGGACTGCCGGACGTGGGCTGCCGCGCCGACCGGGTCGCCCATGTCGTGCAAGCAATCGAAGACGGCCACGAAGTCGTAATCTTTGCCGGGAAACTTCTTCGCGTTTGACACATCAAAGGTGACGCGGTCGGCTACACCGTTACGCCTGGCGGACTCGCGTGCCGCTTCGATCGACTTGTCGTGATAGTCGAATCCGAAGAACTGAGATTTAGGAAATGCTTCTGCCATTAATAAGGTGGATGCACCTTTCCCGCAGCCGACGTCGGCCACTCGCGCTCCCGCCTCCAACTTCTCTTTGACATCGTCCAAGGCAGGAATCCATGAAGTCACAAGATTCGCGGCGTAGCCTGGGCGAAAGAACTTTTCACACCCGTGGAAGACACCATCCACATGCTCATGCCAACCCATGCCTGCACCTGTGCGGAATGCTTCTGCGATTCGTGGAACCGCGGCGAGCGAGCCCAGAGCTAGTTCAAACGCCCCGGGCAGATATGCGGGACTGTCTTCTTTTGCCAGCGCGAAGGCTTGCTCGTTGCTCAGGCTGAACTTGTCGGTCTTATCATCGTAGGTGATGTAGCCTCCTGCAGCTTGTGAAGCCAGCCACTCGCGCAGGTAGCGCTCATCAGTCTTTGTCTTAGCGGCAAGTTGCGCTGAACTCAGCGTGTGCCCGGCGAGAGCTTTGTAGAGCCCCAGCTTTTCTCCAATGACAACCATGCCGGCATGAACCGCGGCGCCGAGATCAGTTACGAACTGACCCATAAAGACATTCAGTCTGTTCATGTCAATAGATGGAATCTGTTTTGTGCTCATGTTGACCTGTCTTCCTCTCTAAGTGGTGCTCATTCTGTTGCTGCTGTGCCCGCGCTGCGTGTTAGTTCCCGCAGGCACAGCTAAAAAATCACCATTGCTGGTCGACTCACTGAGTCTGGCCGCTGTACTGCTCACACGAAACGTCGGGATGCCAATTCACGAACGCACCGTTTGGATTGTCCTTCCATGCCCAGACATGCAGCGTGTAGAACGCTGGGAGACCGAAGCGATTGGGAAACTCGAAGTAGTGAAAAAGCTGCCCCATGAGCTCCGGTGGGCCCTGATTCTTCTTGTCCCATGCGTCGGCGAGAACCAGAAAGTCGGCCCCAATTAGTTTCAGGCCTCCGTTTGACGTCGGTTCGTAGATCACGATCTGGGGATGCGTGGGATCGAGTTCACCACGGTTCACCAAGGTCCCATTCACGTAGTGCAGTCCCATTGCACCCGAGTCGGGTCCGCTGACGCAGCCGAATTGAAGAGCATATCCCTCCGACTCAGCAACTGAGACATCCTTAAAGCGCTCGGTTGATTCCCGAACAATCTTGACCAGGGCGTTCGCCTTGAGCTTCTGGGCCGGGGTTAGTTCTTGATGTTGCGGTGTCATCGTATGTGAGTGGCCATCTTGCGCCACGGCGCGCAAAGGACAAACGCTCAATAGAGCGAGAGCAATCACGGAATACTGGAATTGCGTCGTGAATTGTCTGATTTTTGCATTCATTGCGCGAATCTGCTTTGTACTCATTGAACTTTGGTCTCCTTTTTTCCTCTACCGAAGAAATCGGAAACCGGCAGCAAAAGACGACAAGCTCTGAGTTGATATTTGTGAGATCGATGAGACGATTCAAAGATGCGAGACGGCGTGATCTGGATGTGGTGCGTGATTGGTAGAAAGTCCATCGACCCAGCAGGTCCAGAAAAGGAAAGACCCGGCGACCGTTGTCCCGGGTCATGCAATCGACAACCCTCTCTTATCGATTTAGAGCAAGAAAAGTATCAACATCTCCGTAGAGGCTCGCTTCCTGAGGCCGAGCCGTCTTCGCGATCTTCGAGACAGGCAATTCCAGGTTCATATTGGCATACGAGCAGAGAATCTTGCTTAAGAAATATTGATCGCCATACTTGTTGAAGACTAGCTTGTTGTAGCCCCATTTGTTGTCGTCCACAGGAGCGCTCCTCAGCAAAGAGACGTTCTGCTTGCCATTCTGAATAAGGACTGTAATAAGATCTCGCGAAGTGATCGTGTAAGTTCCGGCAGGTAAAAGAGTACTGTCAACGTTGAAGTTGAACGGGATGATTACCCGGATTTTGTGATCTTGCGCGTTCGCACTGCGAATGGTTATGAGGCTTGCCAGTACAAAGATTGCTATTGCGATGATTCGTTTCATGACGGACATCTCCTTTTTTGATGGCGTATTCTTCTGAATGCGCCCTGTGACTCCCCGTAGTGAGGCACAAATAAAACTTATGAGCATAAGGGCTATCGGAGCGAAGTTTCATGCCGCTCAGATGTGCCTCACTTGAGATATCGAGAACGGCAGGTAAAAAGACGACACCTGAGAAGAAAGAAATCGAGTCGGCTGGATGAAATCTTAATAAAGGAGGCAGGTGCGCTATCACTTCCCCAGAAAGTTGGACTATCTAGATCCAACTATTTTGAGACTGGCGGTAAGTGTGGGAGATATCCTTGGTGTATTTGCTATCTAGAAAGAAATCACATAGAACCAGCAGTGCAGTGAATCCGCTATATACCGAACTTATGCCTGTACGCGCTGGGAGAGACTCCGGTGTGCCGCTGAAATATTTCGCGGAAGAACACGACATCCTGATAGCCGACAGCGTCACTGATCTCCTGCATAGTACGGTGGTCACTCTCGAGCAAGCGCTTAGCGGCGGAGACGCGCAGTTTCTGCAAGTAGATCAACGGACTGTCGCCGGTCGCCTGCTTAAACCGACGGACGAAATTGCGCGGGCTCATGCCAACGCGCTCTGCCGGAGTCTCGATCGGGAAGGTGTGATGAAAATTCTGGTGCAGCCACTCCTGAGCGACGGAGATAGTCTCATCGGAGTGCTTGGTTTTTAACGGCACAATGGCGAATCCGGCCTGCCATGCGCGTGGCATCTCGATGAGGAGTGCCTTCGCGCTTTGCATGGCAACATCGTGACCGCAGAAGCGCTCGACCAGATACAGGCTTAGATCAAGAGAGGCATTCACACCTCCGCCGCAGTAGAAGCCATGGTCTTCAGTCACCATCAATTCCGGCATCCACCGCACCTTCGGGTATTTTTCGCGGAAGCGCTCAGCTAAGCTCCAGTGTGTGGTGGCGCGTTTGCCGTCAAGCAAGCCGGCGGCTGCGACCAGGCCCACGCCTGAGCACACACTGGCGATGGCAGCTCCGCGCTTGTGCCAGCGCTTAAGCCAAGGTACAACTGGCGCATTGCGCTCAACCACGTCGTCCACGCTTATCCCAGTCGATGGGATGAAGATGAGGTCCGTCTTACGGATGCCTGTGAGCGCAGCGGCCGGCTGAATATGGATTGGTCCGTCACAAGTAACCGCACGTCCGTCTGTCGATGCTGTTGTCACGCGAAATTGAGGACACTGCCGCATTCCGGTGAAGCTGTTCCACAGCGTGCCCGCATGGCGGAAGACCTCCATCGGACCGGTCGCGGTGGAGGAGAAGGTCTGGTCAAGAAACAATACTGTGACGTCTATCATCGGTTACACCTGTAAGGTGGCTGAATTACCTACCTATAATGGCAAATCTGCCATCTTGTGGCAAGCCCCTTTCGCTCCTACTCTTGAAACAAGTCTGAAGCGGCTCATTTGCGGAAGATTACACGGAGGGCTTATGAAGAAATACATTATCGAGCGGGAGGTCCCGAACATCGGAACTCTCGAGCGCGAACAATTGCGGGAAGTCGCTGCCAAATCGAACGATGCGTTGCGGCAGCTCGCACCCCATATTGAGTGGGTGGAATCCTATGTTGCAGAGGACAAAACATTCTGCGTCTATCTAGCCGAAGACGAGTCATTGATTCATCGGCACTCAGAGTTAAGCGGTATTCCGGTGAAAAAAATAACTGAGATCGGCGAGGTAATTGATCCGACGACCGCCTCACAGTGTTAGTAAGTTCCAGTAAGTAATCACTCATCTGGTGGTTCATGCGTAATAGAGAACCACCAGGTGAAGGACAGTCACAGGATTGTTCCTGATAGCTCATTCCACCATCGCTCCGTTCAAGCATCTCAGGACTTTCCCTCGTAGGATGTACTACGTGGGTTTGATAACTTCCTCGCTCTGGGTGCCCGTTCTTCTCCGCAACGACGGGGACGTTTGGCGGTCATGGGATTCTCTCACCCAGTAAAGAGCGCGCAGTGGCTCACACCGAGTAAGCAAGTACAGTCCTTCTTATGACTCTCCACTTTCTATGGTCTTCGCTTCGCCAGGATTGGCTACATCAGATGACTGCGCGGAGTGCAACCGCCACGCTCTTACGCGCAGTCCTGACAGCAGCAGCGGCCGTCTCAGCTGCGGCCATTGTATGCGCGAGCGCGGATCTCTTCCGTTTTCCCAGATGCTCGAAAGCGACGGTTTCGACTCCCCCACCGAAAAGTGTGTGCCTCTCTTCCAGCCGATCAAGCGCCGTCTCCAACTCAGCGACGACCGCGTCGGCCTCATCGGCGACGACGATCAGTTCGACATTGATCTTTTTGTATAGCATCTGAATACCCCCAACCTTTTAATTCTATGCCTGTCCGACTCAAAAGCATGCCCGGTTCCCGAGTAACGGTCAACACGGAAGGTCTGGAGAGAAGATGCATAAGGCTTTTGTGGTAATTATTTGGATCGCAGTTGTCACTCTGGCCTATGGTCAGCTTCCCAGCAGCACAATGAACGGCAAAGTAACCGGCTTAACCAAAATATGAAATTGATTGGACTACCGCAAACAATCCTATATTTCCTCCGTCTAGTTTGTAGGACTGGTTGCAGAACCGTTGGTGGTCCGGGCAGAGACCCTGCCGCGGCTGGCCGGCTCCCGATGCAGATCACAGAGAGGTAATTTTGATGTCAGGCAGTTCCAAGCAAACATTTCGCGGAATCACATGTGCGATCTTTGCCCGTTTGCGCCGAAAAGCCGCCAAGCGCGGCATCCACATCGTTGGCCCGACTGGAGAAGCGGTGAAAGATGGAATCAAATTGCAATGGAACTATGATGCCACTGCCGAGCTATTAGAGGTGGAGTGCGTCAGTGCGCCATTTTGGATCAGCTCTGTCCGAGTCAACAGGAATCTCTGCCAGGAAATCGAAGCTACTCTACGCTCCAATAAGGCAGCCTGATGAGATGGAAATTGAGAGTGAGCATGCTCCTTCGTGATCACATTAGACTCCCCGATAACCCTCCGCGCTAGTAGCGAAGAACTTTCGAGAAGGCTGGAGCGTCGTGGAGTCAACATCCTTGAGATCTCCCTGCGGCTGCTCCTTACACGACGGCACAAATGTCAGCTCACTGCTGTGAACCAGGCCTGAGAAGGCAGCGGCCAGAAGCTTACGATATGGTCTAGTTATTTTGTTACCTCGAGAGCAGGCGCTTTCACTGACGGCGTCAAGTATCCGTGCGTCGCGAGGTGCTCTCCCATGCTGGCATACATCGCGGGATCACGAGGTTGCCAGGTAGCGAGACCGTCGACGTAGCGGTTGTACATGCAGAATGCAGCCGCGATGAGGACGGTGTCGTGGATCTCAAGATCCGTCGCGCCATGCAGTCTCGCCTGCTCCACGCTTTCTGCGGTGACGTTCTTGCCTCCTTGCTGCACCTGGCCTGCAATTACAAGGAGCGCCTTGAGTTTGTCTGAGATCTTGACGCGAAAGAAATCATGTTGTACCTCCTCTATGAGCTTCGAATCGTTTCCCAAATGAGCCGCCGCAGCTGCGCCGTGACTAGTCTGGCAAAAATAGCAGTCATTCCGGGTGGAGACGAAGGTCGCGATGAGCTCTCGTTCTCCGGGTGTCAAAGTGCTGGGGCCGTGAAGGAGAATGTGGGCCAACTCGCGCATTGGCTTGGCGGTTTCAGGGCGGAAGGCGAAGCCACTGCTGATGCCTGGCAGGCCTTCGGGTAGCGATATATGCGGCACAGTGCTGTTCCTCCTGATTTACGTTTGTCCTTAGTGAGCTACCTCGGCTGGCAGATACTCTTTGCTGACAGTGACGTAGCCGTCGCGAGCGACGCGCTTGCCGCGCTCACGATACATCGCTTCATCCCGAGGTTGTGTCGTCGCCAGTCCGTCGACGTAGCGGTTGTACATGCAGAACGCAGCCGCGATGAGGACGGTATCGTGAATCTCCAGGTCGGTTGCTCCCATGTTGCGAGCATGGGTGACAGCTTCGGTCGTTACATGCTTGCCGCCACGCTGTACTTGTCCGGCGATAACGAGGAGAGCCTTCAGTTTGTCGGAAATAGCCGCGTTGATGAAGTCCTGCTTAACTTTCTTAACCAGCGCCTCATCATCGTTCAAGCTGGCGGCAGCAATTGCGCCGTGGATAGTCTGGCAGTAGTAACAATCATTTTCGGATGAAACGTAGGTTGCGATGAGTTCGCGCTCACCCGGTGTAAGTGAATTGGGCCCATGCAACAGAACCTCAACCAGTTCATTGAGCGGTTTCGCTGTCTCAGGCCGAAAGGCCATTGCGCCGCGAATGCCAGGCAATCCTTCGGGGAGTTGTATGTGGGGCACGACGGTATGTCCTTTCAGGTAAGAGATTGTTCGGTGACGGCCGCGGCCACAACTTTTGGCGAGGAGAAGAAGAAACGCCGAATGGGATCTCCGCAAAGAACGGCGGCAAGGCCTAGCAGCGCAGGGATGGGATCGTGCATGAGAATCAGAAGATTAATTACGGCGCATCCCGCGAGAAATAGTAGAGGCGCAACGGGATACCACCAGCGGATGACAGGCTCTTTGAGTCGGAAAAGCGATGCAGCGGACAGGGCAAGGAAGCAGATAGCCGAAAAAATGATGAAGGAGAGAATGCGATCGAAGGCTCCGAAGCAGAGAACGAGAAGAGCGAGCCCTGTCTGCAACAGGACTGCGTTTGCTGGCGTGCCAAAGCGCGGATGCAGTCGCCCAAACGGTGAGAAGAAAGCGCCATCCTTCGCCATCGCGTAGTAGACACGCGGCGCGGCCATAGTGAGCGCCATCAGCCCACCAAGTACCGCGAGCAGGACACAAGCGGAGAGAACTTTTCCGCCGATGCTGCCGAAAAGCGCGTCACCGAACTGCGCGACAAAGGCGGTATTCGAGACAATGCGTTCGACGGGAACAACCGAGAGGAAGGCGAAGCTCACGAGCAGGTATACCAGCGTTACCAGGAACACCCCGCAGGTGAAGGCGAGCGGAAGATTACGTCGCGGGTTGCGAACCTCTCCGGCGATCTTAGCTGCTTCCCACCATCCGCCAAAGCTGAAGAATGCGCTTACGGTTGCGCCCGCAATCGCGCCAAAAAGGGGCTCTGACCCGCTACGGCGTTCTGCCAGAGGCATGAGGTTAGAGGTGGCTGCATGGCCTGAGATCCATGCCCACGCGACAAGGCATAACAGCACCGCGATCTTGAGCAGGTTAGCGGCTGCCATCACCCGCCGGCTAAGCCGGGTTCCGACATAGTTTAGTGCTGCCAGACTAAGCAGGAGCAAGGCAGGAATCCATAGTCGAACCTGCGGAGACATCCCGATGAGCGAGAGAAAATACGGCGTAGCACCCATCGCCAAGGCGGCCGCAAGGCCCGGATCCATGACAGCCGCAGACATCCATCCGTAGAGGAACGCCACGCGGCCGCCGTATCCTTCGCGGAGATAAACGTACTCGCCGCCGGCAAGGGGGAAGCGTACGGCCAGTTCCGAGTAGCAAAGCGCTCCGCACATGGCCATGAGTCCCATACCGCACCATACTGCGGTAAGCAGCAGAGGTGAGCCCAAGGACTTTGCCATGGCTGCGGGGGTCAGGAAGATTCCGAGCGCGATGGACTCTCCTGTTACGACGGCGATGGTAGCTGCCAATCCCAATTGCCTATGCTGTTCCATTGAATGAACATCGTACGCGGAAACTCCAAGGTTCAACATCCACCAAAAGATGGAGACGGAGGAATGGTATTGTCGGTCCGACCTCAACCTGTCGTAGCGGCTGGATTGCTGTTTGTCTTATTGAGAGTGAAGGTCGAGTCGAGAGATTACCTGGCATAGCCTGCAACCACCATTCGTGAACCCAATCGTTTGAATGCTTCATCGCTTACAGGATGGACACCGCTGGCGGAGATCCAGCGGTTGTAGAAGTTGAAAAGGGCACAGGCGGAGATTGCGTAGAAGATGGAGGCATCGTCCCAGCCGGCCTGGTTGAGGGCCTGGGTGTCGACTGCAGTGATTGAGGCTGGCGCCAAAGTGACTTTCTGCACGAAGCGGAGGAGCGCCTTCTCTTTTGTGGCCGAGAGTAGAGGTCTCGAGATTGTCGATTACGCTCCAGACGAGTGCCTCGTCGCCCAGTAGCTGCGAGGCGACGGCGGCGTGGGCCTTCATGCAGAACTCGCAGTTGTTGAGAGACGAGGTGTAGGCTGCGATCAACTCGCGGAGGCCGGAGCTGAGGGGACTGGGTTTGTGCATGAGGGTGTGAGAGAGCGCGGCGAGGTGATGCGCGGCCTCGGGATCGAAGGCGAGGAGATGCCAGATCTGCCAGTAGTCGCCGCCGGACGTCTCTGCGTTTTCAAGGAGGTCGCGGTAGACACAGGGCTTGGGATTTTCTTCAACCTCCCGAAGGTACATAGGTTTCTGTGCGACTTTCAATGTGTTCATCAGTTGTCCTTTGAGTTCGTTGAAGCTGGATCCAGGTCGAGGCGATGTTGCGATGGTAGTCCGAAGGTGTTGGCGACACGATTAAAAAATGCGAAGAGAGCTGTGATGTGCGTGGCTTCTGCGATCTGCAACTGGGTCCAGTCCACGTCGTTGAGCTCGCGAATATCGTCTGGAGTCACTTTGTAGGACTCGTTTGTCACCTTACGCACAAAGCTGAGGAGTTGACGCTCTTTAGCGCTGATGGATGGGACCTCCAGCTTGCCATTCGATAGAGCGGTTAACAGCTCGTCGGATCCTCCTTGAGTGCGGAGGAAAGAGGCGTGGCTATCGAGGCAGTACGGGCAATCGTTGAGTGCTGAGACATAGGTTGCGATCATCTCTTTGACTCTGCGTGGAAGATGGCCTTCGTTGAAGAGCAGGTTGGAGGGCAGGGCAATCATCTGTTCGAGCAGTGGCGGGTGGGTTGCAAAGCACTTCAGAATACTTGGCACATCCGGGCGGCCAAAGCGTTCGCGATAGTTGGCATAGGATCTGGCCACTGAGTCGGTTGCTGCATCTTCCTGCGCGATGGGCAGGTTGGTGACGATCCGAGTGATGGCTCGATCATTTCCCGTGCTGGCAGAGTCTTGCGATTTCTTCACAGAAAATCTCCGTTTGGCCGATCTGCAGGAGCTCTTCCTGCTCGAGAGGCTCCTGCCGATTTTATGTCAGGTCAAAAGGAAAGGCGCGCAGCGAACTGAAAGGCCCTGGGTCGCCGGAGCCGAAGAGCCCGCCTGCTGTCGTGGCTCCCTGAAGATCGGTTACTCTGCCGTTCATTGTGCTGTTGGGAAGCTGACCATAGGCCAGAGTGGTTACAGTGATCCAAATAAGTACTACAAAAGCCTTACGCATATTCTCTCCGGACGCGATATTCGTCTAGGGGGATCGCACACTGAAGTGGAACTCACCGTGTGTGCATGATTTTTCGTAATGAGTTGCTGTGCCGCCAACTCTAGCTACCTAAACGAGTCTTGTCGTGGTTAGGAGGGTTGAGTCATGTCTGCACCCTTCGATGGGAACTCCAAAAGGGCGGCCCCGGCCTTTCTGTCGCTGACCGCGGTATCGGTGTCTGAGACTCAACCAACAGAAGAATAATGATTTGCGATGCTTACGACTTTTTATCGGCTTTATTACGCCTTTTTTATTAACAAAGTACTGAAATATATCTTGTCGCAGAATGTGCGCACCGGAGATATTCGATGGATACATTTCGTACGCGCAGACCGCTCTTGGTGAGGGCTACGCAATGCACTCAGGCGTCTTCGATCGTTACCGATCTCGGAGAACGCAACATTCATCCAGGTGACTGGATCATTGAAGGTGAAAATCACGAACGTTATGTTGTAGATGACGCCTTCTTCCAGCGCACCTTTGCGCCGATCCTCTGGGAGCCTGCGAACGAAGGACGCCATTACGGATGCTAGACATCCGTCGTCCTGCACTCGAATTGTCGCAACAACCTGCCTGACCCCGCACCTTCAGAGAGAAGTCAGGCAAAAAGAAAAGCACGGTGATGTATGGCAACCTTCCTCGTATGTGGGTTTCCCACCCTTCTGGCTATTGTCTTTCTCCTCATAATCTCAAACGCTCTCCGCATCAAGCGCGAGATTCCCAACGATGCCCGGAGTGGTCGGCGCCCTGCTGGTAAACCTCCTCGACGAGTTATCTGTTCCTCCACAAACCCTCGCAGTTTACAGGCAGAGAAAAGCATCTATTCGAATGCGTAAAGCCCGATTGTGGGACGCACAAGCGATCTATCTTGGCGCCTGATGACTTTACGCTGACTCCACACGCCCAGGAGATCCCGTTCAACTGCATGTTTGACCCAATGTCTGATCACGCCTGCTGACGGGCCGGACAGACGCTGTACAGAAAGCACTATGAAATACCACGAACTAGAGGGCGACGCCTCGCTCCACCAATCAAATATTCGCGCCGAGGATGGAATACAGGTCGACAGTCGATGGAACACCCTGTACGAAGGAGTACTCATCCCATGTGGATTCCTCTTTGCCTTTCTTTTGGCTCTGCTAATTGTAGTGTTGATACGCGGCTAGATTTGTTTGCGTTGACATATGTAAGACGAGATTGGCCTGAGGGCATTGTTCAATGGCGCAAGAGCCATAATGATCTCGAATTTTTCCGGATGCATGCGCAGAGGCTGGACAAATCATGACGGATAGCGGTAGCGCAAAACTTCGGCCAATCATTTTACTAGCGCCTTTCGGCTTCGTTGTTCTCGGAGCTCTCACATATGCCGGCTATCGCCTTCACTTGAATCTCGCTACAGCAGGCTTCCCTTGTTTGATTGTTGTTGTTCTACTCTCTCTTTATGGTGGCCTGATATCCGCGACGATTCTTTCCGTCGTGGCCGTCGCGTGGCTCGATTATTTCTTTGCTCCACCGATTCTCTCTTTGCGCATATCAGATCCGCTCAACGTTCTTGCTCTGGCCACCTTTCTGACAACAACTCTGGCCATCACGTATCTGATGACACGGGTGCACCGTGAAAGACAGTATTCCGAACTTCAGCGGAGGGAAATGAAGCGGCTCTATGAGCTGGCACGGCAACTGCTTGCGCTCACGCCGGAAGAGATTGATCCACCACGGCTGCTCGGGTTATTTCGCGATGTCTTTGCGCTGCGAGCCGTTTGCCTGTTTGAGAACGAGACCGCTATCTCGCATATTGTCGGGGATCCCCGCTACGATCTTGAAGCGCGAACGCGCATAGGCTATCTTGCCGGAGAGGATCGCGACGATGTTCTGTGTCGGATCTCCATTCGCTGCCTACGAGTAGCTGGACAACCCATCGGAGCACTGGGTTTTGAATGGCCCGATCATCAAGAGTTCACTCCAGACTCGTTGTCCGCGCTCGAAACTGCACTAGAAAGAGTCCGTGCCTTTCACGCCGCGACGCAAGCTGCGGCAGCCGCCCAAGCCGAACGCTTGCGCACCATGGTGCTTGATGCACTTGCCCATGCTGTTAAGACCCCACTAGCCACTATCCTTGCCGCGATCGGCGGGTTACGTGAAACGGGTGTGCCCGAATCCGATCGCTTGGAATTCGTGGACGTGATTGAAACGGAAACTGCTCGGCTCGGCAGCCTGACAACCCGGCTTTTGCGCATGGCCACGCTGGACGGTGAGCAAGTGCGGCTGCGCTTGCAACAGGTGGATGTTTCACGACTCGTCGCAGAGGAACTAAACCTGGTGTCTCGGCAATTCGCCGACCACAAGCTCTCACTCGTCCAGGACGGAGACCATACCGATGCCATCGTCAGCGTCATAGCGGACCCTGAGTTACTGCGTCTGGCCCTGTCGCAACTGATCGAGAATGCGTGCAAGTATTCGCAGCCTAGTTCGAACGTTGACGTGAGCGCGCACGCTAGTGAAGACTCGGTTGCCATTCGCGTCCGGAACTGTGGCTGTATCCCTACAGAAGAGCAATCGAAGATATTCGATCGTTTCTACCGGGGAAAGCAGTCACGCGACTCTACCGCAGGCACTGGTCTTGGTCTTGATATCGCACGGAGAATTGCGCTGGCGCATGGAGGCACGTTGGCTCTTGAAGATTCAAATAAAGATGGATCGACGTTCCGCATCACTATACCTATCGCTGTAAAGGAATGCTGACGATGTCTGCCCACGTTTGGAGCATATTAGTTGTCGACGATGAACCAATGTTTCGTAAGACTTTGTGCAGATCTCTCGCGGCTGCCGGTCACCATATGGTAGAGGCTTGCAGTGGTGGAGACGCTGTGGATATGCTTTCGCACTCCGCTTTTCAGTTCGTCTTGCTCGATCTGAATATGCCGGGAATGGGTGGTATGACGACCTGCGGAATGATTCGTTCCATCCATTCACGCATCGGCATCGTTGTTCTTTCGGTGCGCGATGCGGAACAGGATCGGGTCGCTGCTCTTGATGCCGGGGCCGATGACTATCTAAGTAAACCGTTTGGATTGCGCGAGCTGATTGCGCGTCTCAGTGCTATCGATCGCCGCATTCACTCTGAGAGAGAAGAGGAGCCTGCAGTGTTGAAGGCTGGCGAACTCAAGATGGACCTGCAAGGGCACTCCGTATGGCGCGCAGGCGAGGCGCTGCACCTTACTCCTAAAGAGTTTGAACTGCTGGCATTCCTGATGAAGAACCAGGGCCGCCCGGTGGCACATACGACATTGCTGCGCACGATCTGGGGGGCTAACTATGGGAACGAATCGCATTATTTGAGAAGTTATATCAAGACTCTTAGGAAGAAGATTGAAGCCGATCCCGCCAGGCCAGAGTATATTTTGACTGAGCCCAGGGTAGGCTATCGTTTTCGCAATCCTGCCGCTGCAGACTTGTTTGCTTCAGAGCCTGAAGTTTCCGCTGCAGAGCTTTACAGGTAGCGAATCTATCGAAAAACGTATCATCCAAAACCATCGGCAATCTCTTTCCTTCTGCGTGGCTTCCTCTGACTTACGGTTTCCTTAGACATTTCATACAGTTTCTCTATCTCACACACATGCCTTCTTCACGTATGCATTCCTATGCTTAATTAGCGGGCAGCTCTCGCTAGCCTGCGCCAAGGAGTACAGGAAAAATGAAAGCGTATGAAGTTTTTAAGACTCCGAAGGTAGTATGGGTCGTGCTGTTTGCCGCTGTTTTTGCGGTATCTGCCCGCGCCCAGTCGACGTTCGGCAGTGTTGTGGGGACAGTACAGGATGCAACGCAGGCGGTAGTGCCTAACGCTGCGGTGACGCTGCACAGCGAGGATGACAATAGCGACCGTTCGGCAACTTCGAATGACACTGGAGATTTTGAGTTTGTAAATCTCAAGCCAGGGCGTTATTCCGTTGTTTCTCGGGCCTCAGGTTTTGCTGATGCTCAAATAGCTGCTTTTGATCTGGCGCCGCGCCAGACGGCGCGTGTAAATATTGTGATGAGCGTGCAGAGTGCGCAACAGACCATCGAGGTCTCGGCTACTGCCACGTTGATCAGCACGGACAAGGCTACTCTGGATGCGTCGAAAGATAATTCAGCCATCGTTCAGTTGCCTCTCAACTCTCGCGCCTCTACCTCCAGTCCGCTATCGTCGCTTTCGCTCTTGCCAAATGTGCAGCAGGACAACCAGGGGAATATTGCCCTGGCGGGCGCGACCGCAAACATGGTGAACTACTCTGTCGACGGCATTTCGACCGCCGATATCTTCCACAATGGTGCATTGAAGAACGCATATCCGTCGATAGAAAACATCGCGGAGGTCAAGGCCACAGACTTCAACAACAGTGCAGAGTTTGCCCAAGTGGGTGACGTTACCTTTACCACCAAGGGTGGTTCAAACGTTTTCCATGGCAGCTTATTTGAATATCTGCAGAATGACGCGCTGGACGCAGATGTTTATGGCTTCGGCACGAAGGCACCGAAGCGGTATAACGATTTTGGCGGTAGCCTGGGCGGTCCGGTCACGATCCCCCATCTTTATCAAGGCAAGGACAAGACCTTCTTTTTCTTTGATTATGAGGGCAACCGCAGAAGCACCTCCATGCCTGAGTTCCTGCTGGTTCCGACAGCAGCGCAGCGTGCAGGAAATCTGAATGGGCTTCCCATTGGCAACGCCAGCGGCATGTTGACGAATGTGCTTCCTGCAGGGTCCCCATGTGCAGGCATGCAATTCGCCAATAACACCATTCCCTCTCAGTGCATCAACCCTGTAGCTACCGCACTCTTGAACAATTACTATCCGTTGCCCACGCCGGGACTCGATTCCGCCACTCTGGGCTATAACTACCAGGCGCTGATTCCGATCCCAGGGAACAGCAATGGGTTCGACATCCGCATCGATCACAACATCAATAGCAAGCAGCAGGTCTATGCACGCTTTAGCTGGAAGAACCTTCTCACCAGTTCGTTCAACCAATTACTGCCTGATGATGCCGATATAGAACATGATCGCACTTTTCTCATTTCGCATAACTATTCCATTACGCCAAGGATAGTCAATGAGTTCCGCTTTGGCTTCACTCACTCGCTGATCAATCCGGACTTTCCGATTCAAGGCACGCAGGCGTTGAACGGCCTCGGGTTCTCGACAGGGTCCGCGCCGGGACAGATTAACACGACGAACCATCCTACACAGGGTGGTTTTCCCACCATCAACTTCTCTGACGGAACCGGCTTCTCCACCGCAGTGCTGCAAACTACTTCAACGCCAATGCCTTCACGACCAATACCCCACTTGGTCAAACCGGCAATGCTGCGGTCGGTTCTCTGGAAGGCCCCGGGACCGTTGCCGTCGCGGCTGGCATGGCCAAAGTGTTCAACCTCAGCGAGAGCGTGCATATGCGTTTTGAGTCCACATTCACAAACGTCATCAATCGCGCGAACTTCGCTATCCCAGCCACCAACATCAGCAATGCCAGCACGTTTGGCGTGCTGACGTCGGTGCAGACCGCAAACAATGCTGGAAACCGTACAGGGCAAGTGGCACTTCGCTTGGATTTCTAGCAACT
>Ga0206915_1138_pt1 | contig 15157 bp, 11 predicted proteins | sample Alteio_BWOrgHeat_70_FD_152945 | JGI IMG/M metagenome (GOLD analysis project Ga0206915, IMG submission 152945) | Enriched cells from forest soil in Barre Woods Harvard Forest LTER site, Petersham, Massachusetts, United States -... | ecosystem: Environmental > Terrestrial > Soil > Temperate forest >...
ATAGAGGCAAGGGTACGTCTTTCTCCCGCCACTAAACGATAATGTTCTCCATATTTGTAAACCAAGATAGGATTAATAATACCCTGTTCCTGGATGGAATTGGCCATGCTTTGTAAGGAAGTGATTTCTTCGTTTTTACGTTGAAAAAAAACATCTTCTTTAGAAAGACCGTGGAACAAATCCTGTGGCGTAACAGCCAAATCACGCGGATTGGCGGGGTCAAGATCTATTTTTTTAAGAGGAATCACATCAACGCGTAACTCTCCCGAGTAGCTTTGCGCCGCTGTAATTGTTTCTTCTAAACCACTTGCTAATGAATGATTAATTTGAAATGATTTTTTCTTAGCCATGTGCCATCACCTTCTCCATGATATATCGGCAAGCAGATTCATACTCAATGCGTGCGACATCTTTTGTTGATAATTCGAAAATGCTTTTTGGATTGGCATTCTCTACCAGTATTTCCGTATAAATTGCCCGTTTCTTAATAAAATGCGGCATCAGATAATCGGATATTCCTTTACGTTGGCTAAGGTCTTCTTTAAAGCTTTTGTGAAGGTTAATATCGCGAAATTGATTCGGTAAGATCCCCACTAAATTAAGCGGATTATCTTTCGCTCGGCAATAGGTTTCTTGTTTCCATAACTGTAGCATGCCATAAATCCCTTCAATAGAAAATTGCTCCATTTGCGCAGGAATAACGAGGTGGGTTGCTGCTTTAATGGCAGCAATAGTCAAAGGTCCTTTGGAAGGAGGAGTGTCAATTATGATAATTTCGTACGAATTTTTTACATCTTCGAGTTCTAAAAATCGTTTTAACTGCAAATGAACTTTTTCCAATACTTCATTTTTGGTGACCGCTTCTGCTTCCTGCAATTTAATCGAATGGGCCGGTAGCAATTCGAGATTTTTGATGGCCGTGGGATAAGGAATGACTTCTTCCCCATAAAAGATATTAGCAATACTGCTTCTGCCATCCCAGCCGACATCTTTATCAGGCTCGAAATCGGGATGTAAGGATGGGATTTTTCCCCCCTTATAAGCAGGATCATATTCCATTGGAATGTAACGACCTGAAAAGTTGGCTTGTGGATCCATATCAATAATCAGGGTTTTTAACCCTAAGATGATGGCCGCATATTCTGCCAACATGATTGAGTTCGTTGTTTTTCCTTCACCACCCTTATGAGTCGCATTAACAATGATTTTTGCCATACTGTCCTCCATGCTTCATTATAAGATTAATGCATAGCTGAGCATAACATATGCTTTTCTATCTGTTAAGAATAAAACTCACTAACAAACGTTTGTTATTTGTTTAAATTAGTTTAATACGTTTATGTTTTATAACCCGCTAAAAAATAATAAGAAAATCCTCATTGTGCGACGGTTACGGGATAAAGTGCGACGGTTACAGGATGATGTGCGACGCCTACAGGATGGTAATGCGACGGTTACAGGATAAAGGAGGGTCGTTTGTGCGACGTCTACAGGATGAAGTGCGACATTTACAGGGAAGAATAACATCATAAATAAGGGTAGATATTTTATTGAACAAATTGTAATATGATGTCAACAAAATGTCATCTTTATTGAGGAACGAGGAATCGCTTATTATGTTAAAATGGCTGAAAGAAAAATTGCGGCAAGCAAAATCACCAAAAATGACCCCTGTTGTTGAAAAAAATTATCGGCAATATAGAACCATTGAACCAAAAGAATATGAATGGAAGCAGAATGTATTTAAATTAAAAGGGAATCAGCTTTTTGTTAAACAAACAGGTGAATCAAAGGGCTCTCCTTTTTCTACACCTAGGATTAACAATTGGACTCCACGCAATCATTCACCGTAAGTATTTTTAATTCACCATACTCCGGATAACATGCTGCAAAATACCCCCATGTTTGTAGTATTCAATTTCATTGACAGTATCAATGCGCGATAACAGCGAAAGAGGGGTTTTTGAACCATCTTCGCGTTGTAATACCGCTTGAATGACCATACGGGGTTTAAGTGGACCATTTAAGCCTAAAATATCGATTTTTTCTTGTCCTGTCATTTTTAACGTATGGCGGTTTATGCCATCCATGAATTCCAAGGGGAGAATACCCATACCGACTAAATTAGAACGATGAATACGCTCAAAACTTTCCGCAATGACTGCTTTTACGCCGAGTAATTTAGGCCCTTTGGCGGCCCAATCACGAGACGAGCCTGTACCGTACTCTTTACCCGCAATTACAACGAGAGGGGTATTTTCTTGTTGATAACGCATGGCAACATCATAAATCGGTGCCACTTCGTTACTGGGAATATGTTTTGTTATACCGCCTTCAACACCGGGAACCATTTCATTTTTGATGCGGATATTCGCAAAGGTACCGCGCATCATGACTTCATGATTACCCCGGCGTGAACCATAGGAATTAAATTCAGCGGCAGAGACCCCTTTAGAAAGCAAGTATTTTCCGGCTGGGCTATCGGCTTTAAAGGAGCCTGCGGGAGAGATATGGTCAGTGGTAATACTATCGCCTAGCAAGGCTAAGATGCGGGCACCTTTAATCTCTTGGGTAGGGTCGGGCGTTTTCTGCATGCCAACAAAAAAAGGCGGATGTTGAATATAGGTGGAATCCTGAGGCCAATGGTAGGTTTGGGAATCCGAAATCGTCATCGCTTGCCATTCTTGAGACCCTTCAAAAATGCGATTATAGGTTTCACGAAACATTTTGCTATTAATGGCCGTCATGGTTTGGGCAATTTCTGCATTCGTTGGCCATAAGTCGGTTAAATAAACGGGCGTGCCTGCAGGATCATAACCGATAGGCTCTTTTGTTAAATCAATCGATGTCGTGCCGGTTAAAGCAAAAATAACGACTAAAGGAGGGGAGGCTAGCCAATTCGCTTTGACTTGTGGATGAATGCGCCCTTCAAAGTTACGATTGCCTGATAAAACGGCGGAGACAGTTAAATCATATTGATTAATGGTTTTTGAAATGGCATCGGGAAGAGGGCCTGAATTTCCAATACAGGTGGTGCAGCCATAACCCACTAAGGAAAATCCTAATTGATCCAGATATCCTTGTAGGCCTGTTTCATTTAAATAACGGGTTACCACTTGAGAGCCTGGCGCAAAAGATGTTTTGACCCAGGGTTTTCTCATTAAGCCGCGTTGTAATGCTTTTTTAGCGACTAAAGCTGCACCGATTAAGACGCTGGGATTTGATGTATTGGTACAACTGGTAATGGCAGCAATGACGACATCACCATGATGCAATGAAAAACCTTCGCCTGTATCAAACGCATGGTTTTTTTCTTGCTCGCGCTTTTGTTCGGTGAGCAATTTGTCAAATGCGTTGACTAACTGGGGTAATTCGACCCGATCTTGAGGTCGTTTTGGGCCCGCAAGGCAGGGAGAAATTGTGGATAAATCTAATTCTAATACATCCGTAAAGAGAGGATCGGGTTGAGCCGCGTCATACCATAAACCTTGGGTTTTTGCGTAGGTGTCTACCAGTGCAATGGTTTGTTCATCACGACCACTTAAGCGTAAATAATCAATCGTTGCCGTATCAATTGGGAAAAAGCCGCAGGTTGCGCCATATTCAGGTGCCATATTACCAATCGTTGCGCGATCGGCAATAGATAAGTCTTTTAAGCCGGATCCAAAAAATTCGACAAACTTACCAACGACCCCTTTTTTCCGTAACAAATGAGTGACAGCTAAGACTAAATCGGTCGCCGTGATTCCTTCACGTAATTTCCCTGTTAATTTGACACCGATGACTTCAGGAATCAGCATGGACGTTGGTTGTCCTAACATGGCGGCTTCTGCTTCAATACCACCGACTCCCCAGCCTAATACACCTAACCCATTGACCATGGTGGTATGACTGTCGGTTCCGACTAAGGTATCAGGATAGGCATATTTTTTACCATTTTTTTCTTGCGACCAGACTGTTTTAGCTAAATATTCTAAGTTAACTTGGTGGCAAATACCGGTATCGGGGGGAACCACTTGAAAATTTTGAAATGCTTTTTGTCCCCAGCGTAAAAATTCATAACGTTCATAATTACGCTCCATTTCCAGTTGTGCATTAATATGAAACGCATTAGGCGTAATAAACTGATCCACTTGAATAGAATGGTCAATGACTAAGTCGACGGGGGAGAGAGGATTAATTTTTTCGGGATTGCCACCTAATTTTTCCATGGCTGTTCGCATGGCGGCTAAATCAACGACGGCGGGTACGCCGGTAAAGTCTTGCATTAATACACGAGCAGGGCGATAAGCAATTTCACGATCGGATTTTTTATTTTTTAGCCAATCAGCAACAGCATAAATATCCTCTGCTGTCACCGTGATGCCATCTTCATGGCGTAATAAATTTTCTAATAAAATCTTTAACGTAAAAGGCAAGCGGGAAATATCGGATAAACCAGCGGTTTGGGCAGCGGGCAAACTGTAATAATAATAGGGGGTACCTTGAATGGTCAGTGTTTGTAACGTTTGATGAGAAAATTGTTTAGCAGCGGGCGTGACACCGGATGATTTATGGCTTACATGTTCAGGTGCTGCTGCCCAGGCAGGCGCATCGCTGGCAGGGAAGGATTCCTCTGATGTTTCATCAATCACATCTAATGAATTTTTTTTAAATTTAGAAAGAATAACTGTTTCAATCCAATGTTTAATTGTGTTCATGTAGGAAAGCTCCAATTAGTAATAAAAGGCATGATATTTGGCGATTACATTACAGGAAGTTGAATAGGGGAAGCAAGGCTTAAATTGCAGCCCTCGCTTAAATAAATCAGGAGTGATTTCAATTTCTAAGTGCGTATTAAGTCACAGCTTCTTTGCAAAATAAAGCAGGCGTTACTATGCGTGTTCTGCCTATATTTTTTAATTTGAGTATGCCTGCACGACGATCTCCCGTGACAAGGTAATCAGCCTCGGTATCCATGGCCATGCTTAGTAAAAACGCATCATTTGGATCATCTGCTTCTGCGCGCATGGATAATTTATCTAATATGATGGTATGTTGCAGATTATTGATCAGGGTACCAATACGTGCCGGTTGTAGGATTGCTTTGAATTTCGGATAGCGGCTAACTCGTCTGATTTCATCCAGTTGTGTTTTTGACGTAATAATTTCAAACTTCGCAGCCCGCCACGCTTGGTAGATAAGGTGGGAGGTGCCGTGTGGTGATATCAGGGCGCTTAAAAATATATTGGTATCTAATATAACCTTCATTTTTTATCACGCGCCCAATTTACTGCTTCATTAACGATTTCAGACAGCTCCTCTTCACTTATATTCATGTTAGCTGCTTTTATCGTGCCAGCTGTTAAGTCTAAAATATGAGCCCGCACGGCTTCTTCCACAAACCGCGAGAGATCGCCTTTTTTTCCGCCTTGATTAGCTAAAAACACCCTTAAAGCCTGGTCAGTATCTTTAGAAACAGCAATATTCCAGCGAGTTGTGCTAGCCATATAACCCTCTTAAGCGCATATACACATAAGTACTTATACATCAAAAAAGCAAAAAATGCAAGTCCAAGAATATCAGCGAGGAATGGAATCTAAAAAAACTTCTGTTATTAAAAGAGGATGTTTTCCTTCCATATGGAAAACGGAACGTCTTGCCCAGAGAGAAGAAACGAGGGGTAAAGGGGTTATTATTGATGAGTAAGAAAAAATTTCTTTAAATAGAATATGATTATTTTCAAGGCGCTGATATTCAAAGGCACTACGGCGAGTAGTTGGATCATTGTATAAAAGAGTTTCACCTATTAAGCGAGTGCCTAAGCCATCAAATTTTTGTTGATAATGTAAATAGACGGTCTTAGGTACAACGACTCTTCCATACGTAAAAGGGCAACCGTCTCCTTCAAGAAATATTTTTCTTATATAACAGATTTTGCTATCATCCAAAAAATTTTTTTCTATCGTGAGTGCGGCATATTCATCTTCTAAAGCATAGTCAAAATGCTGGCTTAAAAGCTTAACTGAAAGCGTGTTGCATACTTTGCGTAATTCATTGGCCAGGTTATTGGGTTTTTGCATCCACTGACGAAATTTGGCGGGAGGAAGAGGATTTAAAGTCGAAATATCATTTACCCACATGGACTGTTCCTGCAGAATTAATATAAATATAGAGTTTTTATGTTTTTACCGCTAGTTTACGAAATACCGTATCAAGATCCTTTATGCGTCTTCACTCTTTTTAAAGAGCAATCGGGTGCTTTATTACTACAGAGTGCCCAATTAAGACTAGGAAGCGGTCGCTATAGTTTTATTGCAGTGGAACCTTTTGCTACATTAGTAAGTAAAAATGGCAATATTAAATTAAATGAAAAAGAAAGGGTAGGGGATCCTTTTGTTATTTTGCAACAAGAATTAGCTCGATTTTCTCAAATACATTATCCGGAATTACCACCTTTTCAGGGCGGGGTTGCAGGTTATTTTGGTTATGATCTTTGTCATCATTTAGAAAATGTATCGTTTATCGCTGAAGATGATATGCAATTTCCCGATATGGCACTTGGATTTTATGATGTTGTTATCGGGTTTGATGAAGTAGAAAAGCGAGCATGGATTTTTTCCTCGGGTCATCCTAAAGAAGAGAATGAACGTAAAGAGTATGCCAAAAAGCGCTTGAAGAAATTGCTAAACCAATTGGGCCAGCGATCCATAGGTTTTTCCCCGTCAACGGTCTGTTGCGATGAAAAAGCAATTACGTCTAACTTTACTGCATTGACTTATTCACAAGCAGTCAATAAAGTCATTGAGTCTATTTTAGCGGGTGATATCTTTGAAGCGAATATTTCTCAGCGGTTTCGTACTTTTTTGCCAAGAGGATTAACGGCTTTTGATTTATATTGGCGATTAACTGTTTCAAATCCAGTGCCGTTTGCCGCTTATATTCATTTAGCAGATACGGTGATTGTTTCTTCATCGCCTGAACGTTTTATTAAATTAACCGGAAGACACGTTGAAACATGTCCGATTAAAGGAACACGAGGGCGGGGTGATACCTCGACAAATGATGCGAAATTAGCAAATGAATTATTAACGAGCGAAAAAGATCGCGCAGAAAATATGATGATTGTGGATTTGCTTCGTAATGATTTATCACGCGTTTGTCTGCCTCATAGCGTAAAAGCACCGATTTTGTGTCAATTAGAAACGTATCCCAGTGTGCACCATTTGGTATCGGTTGTGACAGGTACGCTGGTAGATGGAATCACCGCAATTGATCTATTGCGTGCGGCGTTTCCAGGAGGGTCTATCACCGGTGCGCCTAAAATTCGTGCTATGGAAGTTATTGCAGATATTGAACCGACTGCGCGAGGGCCTTATTGTGGCAGCATAGGCTATATTGGATTTAATGGCGATATGGATACATCAATTACTATTCGGACCTTTTGTATCAAAAATAATAATATTACGTTTCAAACAGGTGGAGCAGTGGTGGCTGATTCGGATCCTGACGCAGAATATCAAGAAACATTAATTAAGGCCAATGCATTAAAGCGAGTCCTCGTGAATGATTTTATTAATCGATAATTATGATTCATTTGTTTATAACCTTGCTCGTTATGTGAGTGAATTAGGTGGGACTTATCACGTTGTACGTAATGATGCGATTACAATCAATGAAGTGATGGATTTACAGCCTTCCCATATTATTTTGTCGCCTGGTCCGTGTGCGCCGGAACAGGCGGGAATTTGTTTAGAATTGATAAAATATATCCAGGGCCGCATACCCATTTTAGGCGTCTGTCTGGGACATCAAGCGATTGGGCAAGCGTATGGTGCTATCATAAAAAGAGCAAAGCGGCCTATGCATGGGAAATCGTCTTTTATTTACCATGATGAAAATGATTTATTTTGTGGGTTAGAAAATCCTTTAACCGTAGGCCGGTATCATTCTTTAATTGTGCATGAAGAACACTTTCCAGTGGAATTAACGGTGACGGCCCGTTGTGAAATAGGAGAAGTGATGGGATTACGGCATCGTGATTATCCTGTATTTGGCGTTCAATTCCATCCCGAATCGATATTAACGCAGCAGGGGCATGCATTATTAAAAAATTTTTTATCTTATGATTTGATCGATTGATATTGTTCTCTCAATACGCGACGCATCATTTTATTAGATGCTGTACGTGGTAATTGATCGATAATTTTTACCTCATGAATTTTAAAAAAAGGATTAATCAGGTGTCTAATTTCTTTCTGCATACGTGTTTTTAATTCGAAAGGATCGCAATTTTTTTCAGGCTTTATCACAGCATAAATGACTAACAGACTGGGTCCACCCTGAGCAGGTTGGATAGCCACAGCGGCTGTTTCATCAACATCGGGTAATCGATTCAGTATGTTTTCAATTTCAGTAGAGCTTATTTTGATGCCGCTTAATTTCATCGTATCATCCATGCGACCCAGTAAACGATAAAATCCATTGGGGTAGCGCTCAATTTCATCACCATGACGTCTTATGATTTTACTGTTTAGTTTAGGTAAATCGGCATAGTAAGTCAGATGATGATTTTTGTTTAATAATGTGGTTGATAAACCCATAGAAGGAGGAATTAACATGGCTTCTCCTTTATTTGCTAACTGACCTTTTTCATCAAGAAGAACAAAATCAATGCCTAATGCCGGTGTAGTAAACGCAGCGGGAGCGCAAGGGTGCAATAGACTACCTGTGATATAGGCCCCCGCAATTTCTGTTCCACCACAATATTCGATGATGGGGCGATAATGAGCCAGTGACATGAGATATAACATATCTTCGCAATGAGAGCGCTCGCCCGTTGAGGTAAATAAACGAATGGTTTGCCAATTTAATCCTTCCATACACGCTGTATTACGCCAGCTTTTAACCATGGTCGGGACGACACCTAACACGGTGACGCCTGCATGTTGAATAAATAAACCAAATTTTTTACTGTTGGTTGCACCATTATAAAGAGCCAGGGTCGCTTTATTTAATAAGCAAGCGAAAATGAGCCAAGGTCCCATCATCCAACCTAAATTACTTGGCCAACAGAAAATATCCGTGGGTTGGAGATTATGATGCAAATAAGCATCACTGCCACATTTTATGGGTGTGGCGTGGGTCCACGGAATCGCTTTTGGTTCTCCCGTTGTGCCAGAGGAAAATAAAATGTTAATGATATCGTCAGGTTGTTGGGCAAGTGGCACATAACAATCGTTTTCGATTAAAAAATCTTCCCATGTTTGATCTTGAGGGCGTAATTGAGAAGGGGATGGGCTAGATAAAACAATAACAAGGGGAGGATGGGCTGCGATTATTTTTTCATAAGAAGATAAGATGGTATTGCCATGCGAGATGTGGTATTGGCAAAACACACCCTGTACCTTAGCAATACGTAATCTTAATGCAATTTCATCAGCAGAAAAACTATCAGGTATAGCGACGACAGTCAAACCTGCTTTAATCATACCTAAATAAATTGCAACGGCATGAACACTCATCGGCATAATAATCGCTAAGCGAGCATGCGGATTAAAAAGATGTTCTAGGCTATTTGCGACACGATTTGAAAGACGATCTAATTCGCCATAACTGATTTTTGTTAACGCATCTTCTTCAGTTTGAAAAATAATGGCTGTTTGATTCTCATCTGCTTTAAAACAGTTTGCGGCGATATTTAATTTCGCACCGGGTAGCCAACGAGGAGATTCGATACCTTGCGTTAGATCCACTAGCTGAGAATAGGGGGTCGTAAATTGAATATTTAATTTTTTTATGATTTGCTGCCAAAATTCGGTTACGTTTTCTGTTGACCATTGATGAAAAGCTTCATAGGTTTTCAAACCGTTTTCTTTCATGAGTTGATAAATATGAAAATTCGTTTTTTCTGATGGAAGAGGAAACCAGGCGGGAGCGGGCCGGGTTTGCCATGTTGGATAAATCGTTTGATAGACTAAGAGATGAATAGAAAATGGATAATGATGTAATAGAGGAAGTAAGCGCTGCCAAGATTCTTCGGGGGAGTGGTTGTGAATCGTTTGAGTTAGTTTATTAGCGAATTCACTTGCATCTTGAATAGTTAAGCCTAATTGAATAAGCTGAGAGAGAAATAAATCCATATGCCTTCCCATTGTTTATTAAGTTGCTATGTAGGGATCTAATAAATAAGATATGATATTTACTTTGCTAAAATAAGCAAATGGTATGTTATTTATAGTTAGAAATGGATTTAGAAATTGTTATCACTTCAGTGCGATATATTTTGCAACGTTCTAAATAATTTTTTACCACGGCATCATGAGGGACGATCTTTAGGCATTCATTGAATAATTTTTCTGCTTCAGACAATTTGTTTTGATGGTATAAAGAACAGGCTTTATGATACATATCTAATGTTTTTTGTTTTCCTTCCCAGGTTTCTTTGGAATCAATATTGCAGACTTCCCATACTTCGATAGGTTCTGTTTTTCCTTTTACATGCACAATGTCAATAAATCGTAATTTAAATTTATCTAACTGATTTAATTGTTCTCTAATGGCGGATGTAACAAGTACCGTGGTTCCATAGGTTCTTGCGAGACGTTGTACACGAGAAGCAACATTCACAGAATCGCCAATAACGGAACTTTCGAGTCGCTTAGTATCTCCAATGATTCCAAGCGTTAACTCTCCCATATTGACCCCAATACTAATGGCGATGGGTGTTCCACCTTCTTTTTGCCATTCACGATTAAAATCTTCCATTCGTTTTGTCATCGCAATGGCACATTCAACCGCTTTATCGGAGCTTCCATGAAATAGCGCCATAATGGCATCCCCGATATACTTATCAATAAATCCATCATATTCACTAATGATAGGGGAAACATAACTTAAGAAACGATTAATAAAATTAAATGTTTCAACCGCTGTTAATGATTCAGCGAGGGTGGTGAAATTGTAAATATCGCAAAATAGCGTAATAGCAGTACATTTAATTTGATCGCCTAATTGAACATCCGATAAATTTTTTCTATGTAATTGTTCGAGAAATTGGCGAGGGACAAAACGATTGCAGGCAGCATAGATGGCAGCATTTTCTAATGAAATGGCTGCTTGAGCGGTTAATATATTTAAAACAGATAAATGATTATTGGTAAATGCAGAGGTGAGTAAATTATTTTCTAAATATAAAATAGCGAGGACGTCATTATTTTTAGTAATGGGTATACATAAAGCAGATTTCGTTTGATTTTTATCAAAATAGGGATCATGAGAAAATTGAAAAGAAGTCGTTGAATTATCTAACAAAACAGATTCTTTGGTACGGTAAGTAAAATTAATTAATTTTAAGGGTAAAAAATCTTCATTGACGGTGATTTTCGGATGAACAAAAATTTGAATCTGTCCTGATTTTAAATGACCCTCTGCTTCTACGAGCAGATTATTCGATCTTACTATTAATAAACAACCTTTTTGTGCGCCCGCACTTTCCATTACGATTTGTAATAAATATTTTAATAAGTCTTCTAAAACAATGATACTTGATATGGCTTGTAGCGATTTTAAAATCGCTAAGAAATCCAACTTAAACGCATTTGTTTCAGTGGTGGTTGATGAGCTTATAATGGCATTTAAAGGATCATCTTTACCAGGAATAAAGAAAGTAGGATATTCTTTTTCTAGTAATTGAATTTTACGAAAAGCGCCCCAGCGTAGATAAGCATAGCGGGCATCGAGTAAATACGTTCCTGCTATTTTCGGTTTTTTAATTTCTAAATAAAATTTAGCTGCGCATTCATTGATAATTCCCGCATATTGAAAAAAATTATTACGTAACGCTGCATTTTCTGCTAATTCATATAAATCTGCCGCTTTTTCATATTTTTTTTGCAAGCGGTGATATTCTGCATTTAATAATAAATATTTGAATAAATAATTATTAGGACAATAAAATGACCATTTTTTTAATTTTTTCAAAGAAGCATGAATAATATTCATTAAACGTTTTTTTTCTTTTTTTTCAGCAGAAGGGTATTTTTTTATTGCTGTTAAGGCATAAATCAACAGTGAATCTGCGTTGAGTATTTGGCCAATTGTAATCGCATTTAAGGCTTCAGATTGCTCAGCCAGTTCAAATGCTTGATCCCATTCGCCTAAGTAATAATGAAAATCGCTTAATAATGTTTTTACAAAACGAATTAAAAATAAATTGTTTGTTTTTTCTATAGAGTCTGCTAATTTAACAATCATTTCCCGGGTGACTGAGGGGTCACTGGCTAAATATTGCAAGCATTGCTTTCGTAAGATGATGAAATCGTGATGTCCTTTTTCATTCAATTTCGCTAAGGAAGCGGCTGCTATATCGGATTCTTTGGCTACCTCTGGAATCGGTTTGGCAATTCGGTATAAGACTTCTCCATATTGACACATATTGTAGCCAGCGACTAATAAATCACCGGACTCTAGACTCGCTTGGTAATATTTATTTAGATAATCCATGCTTGTGACGGCATGATGAAACCAATGGTTCACTAAAATGGTCCAGAAACATTTAGAATAAGCGAGTTGTGTGCCTAAAAGATCAGCATGTTTCCTCGCTACATTAGCAAATTCATAACCTTCTTTAAAAAGTCCAATATTGCAGACTAATATGAGAGCATAGGTTGCAAATGCCGCAATGCTGCTGAATGAATATCCATAATCAATAGCGTGATTAACGGATTTGCAAGTAATTAAACCAAACCATAAAGGATCGACTTGCATGGCGGCGCAAGAAATTCTTTCAAATAATTTATCAAGCGCAATATGATAGGGATCTTCCATTTTAGGTAAATTAACAAGATTAGCAACATTTTTGTATTTTTTGGTTTTCCATTTTATGCTTAATACTTCTTTAATTAATAAAAAAACGTTTGGCTTTTCAGGTAATGAAATACCCAGTTTTTTTAATCCTTCAATACCTATTTTAAAAGCTTCAGCATGTTTTACTAAACTCATTCTTATTTAGATTTTACTTTCATAGATAGTCGCAATTAATTCTTTTTGGGTAACTTTCTGTAATAGGCTATCAAATAATTTTTCTGATAAACTGTGTTCGCCCGTTAAAAAATAACATTCTGCTGCTTCCATATGGAGTTGTAATAATAATTCATTCTCTTGTTCCCACTGTATTCTTGCTGTTAAAGTTAATCCCGCTTGTAAATACGAGAGTGCTATTTGATAAGACATCGATTTTTTTGCATGAATGGCTGCGTGTAAATTCAAAGTAGCAATCTTTATTTTTTCATTTTCTTCGATTAAATTAATCGAATAATTCAGATGATTCACGCTATTAAATAAATTATTAGTGGTATTATTTTTATCGGTATCCATGTTTTTTAAATAATATCGACCAATTTCAAGATGAATCTTTTTTTTATCTTCTTCTGAAATTAAAGAGTAAGCAGCCTGTTTGATTTGATCATGGATAAAACAATAGTAAGTTTGTTTTTCAAAATAAGACGATTTTTCGATGTGATGAATAGAAATAATTAAGCCTGCTTCAACTAAATTATCAAGTAAAGTTAAGATAATGTCAGTAGAAAAATGGCTTATCGAAGTAAGGATAGGTAAATCAAAATGATAACCAATACAAGAGGCGAGCTTTAATACGTATTGAGAATTTTGTGGAAGTGAATAAATATTTTTTATCATTAAATCAATGACATTGGAGGAGATGTCTATTTCTTTAATTTTATTGCTATCCCAGACCCAGTGCATCTCTTGATAAGAGAATACAATCACATTTTTTCGATAGAGAGACGAAAGTATTTCTTTAATAAAAAATGGATTACCATTGGTTTTTTGATAAATAATAGTTGTTAATTCAGCTATTTCGTTACTGTCTTGTTTTTTAAAGGTATCCATTAGCAAATTTTTAACATCAATTATTTTTAACGGCAATAGATCGATTTTTTTAAAGTCAATTTGTAATTTTGTGATATTATCAATTGTTCTTTCTAATGGATGAGTCATATCCACTTCTTCATTTCGATACGTTCCTATGACTAAAAAATAATGCGTGTCTTCATAAGATAATAAAGTCTGAATTAATGCTAACGAACTATTATCAGCCCACTGTAAATCATCTAAAAAGATAACCAAGGGGTGTTCTTTTTTAGCTAAAACTTTAATGAGATTTTGAAAGGCAATAAAAAATCTATTTTTGTTTTCTACGGGTGGTAAAATTGGAACGGGTGCTTGATGACCAATTAATAGTTTAAGTTCAGGTATGACATCGATAATAACACGGGCATTTTCGCCGAGTGCCGTTTTGATTTGGTTTCGATAGGTTTCTAATATATCTTCTGATTCTGATAATAATTGTTTAAGTAAATCAGTAATGGCTTGGATGATGGCATAATAAGCGACATTTCTTTTTAGAGGGTCAAATTTACCTTCAATAAAAAAGCCTTTTTTTTGGCTAATGTATTTTTGAATTTCATGGACAAAGACGGATTTTCCTGTTCCCGAATTCCCAGAGACTAATAAAAATCCTGATTTACCTTCATTGACATGATCAAACGCGGTGAGTAACTGCTGAATTTCTATTTCTCGGCCAAATAATTTTTGAGAAATATGCAATCGATCATGAATATCATGTTCGCCAAGCGGGAAGTGATCAATTTGATTTTTTTCAACCCATTGTTTTTGGCATTCTAATAAATCAAACTTTAATCCTAAGATGCTTGAGTAGCGATTATCAGGATCTTTTTCTAATAATTTTAATATAATACGGGCAAGCTGATTAGGAAAATGAGTATTAACTTTATGAGGTGATAAAGGTTTTTTAGCCAAGTGCGCATGGACAAGTTCGAGCGCATCTTCATTCTTGAACGGTAATTCGCCGGTGGCCATTTCATATAAGACAACGCCTAACGAATAAAAATCCGTTCTATAATCCAACGTCCTTCCCATTCTTCCTGTTTGTTCAGGAGAAAGGTATTGTAAAGTACCTTCTAAATTAGCAATATTTGTCGATTGTTCTACTTCATTTTTTGATTGAATAGAAATATTAAAATCAATCAATTTCATTCCTGATTTTTCTATCAGAATATTATTTGAATTAATATCTTTATGCAGAATATTATATTTTTGCAAATAGACTAACGTATCGACTAAAGATAACGCTATT
>Ga0206915_1070_pt1 | contig 15142 bp, 8 predicted proteins | sample Alteio_BWOrgHeat_70_FD_152945 | JGI IMG/M metagenome (GOLD analysis project Ga0206915, IMG submission 152945) | Enriched cells from forest soil in Barre Woods Harvard Forest LTER site, Petersham, Massachusetts, United States -... | ecosystem: Environmental > Terrestrial > Soil > Temperate forest > O...
AGTTAGCGGGAATACCGACGCGTGGTTGAAGGTGGACGAGTTCCAGGTTGCCGTACTGTGGCAAAGAGCGCAGTTCGTCGGGAATCCCGATGACACATGATTGGGGTTGGTGGTTCCGGTGAAGTCCTTCGTGTGGCACGCGTAGCAATCTGTTGGCGTGCCCGCGAAGACGTTGTTGACATGGCAATGAGCGCAAGGAACACTCACATGAGCGCCGGTCAGCGGGAACGGCGTCTTGCTGTGATCGAACTTGGCCCCGTTCCACGAAGTTGTGCTGTGACAAATGGCGCAGGTGGTGGGGATGTTCGCCGAGACGTGATTCGGATTGGTTGTTCCGGTGAAGTCTGCCTTGTGGCAACCATAACAATCCGTTGGCAGCGTAGTGAAGTTGTTGTTGGCGTGGCACTGAGCGCAGGCCACCGTCGTGTGTGCACCATTCAACGGAAAGGCCGTCTTGCTGTGGTCAAACACCGCTCCTGTCCATGAAGTCGTCGAGTGGCAGACCGAGCACGCTGTCGGGAAACCTGCCGACACATGATTGGGGTTGGTAGCTCCGGTGAAATCCTTCTTGTGGCACGAGTAGCAGTCGGTGGGCGTGCCAGCGAAGACGTTATTGACGTGGCATGACGCGCACGCCACAGTCTGATGCGCGCCCGTCAACGGGAATTCCGTCTTGCTGTGATCAAAGGTCGCACCGGTCCAGGCGGCCGTCGAGTGGCAAACAGAGCACGCTGTCGGGAAACCTGCCGACATATGATTGGGGTTGGTAGTTCCGGTGAAATCCTTCTTGTGGCAGGAATAGCAATCCGTGGGCGTGCCCACGAAAACGTTGTTGACGTGGCATTGAGCGCAGGCCACCGTCTTGTGCGCGCCCGTCAGCGGGAACGGCGTCTTATTGTGATCGAAAACAGCACCATTCCAATTAGTGGTGTTGTGGCATACGGCACAGTCGGTCGGGAAATTCGCCGCAGCGTGATTCGGATTGGTGGTCCCGTCAAAGTCTTTCTTGTGGCACGAGTAGCACTGGGTGGGAACCGTCTTGTAGTTGCCGTTGACATGGCATTGCACGCAGGCTACCGTGGCATGCGCCCCGGTCAAGGGGAACACCGACGCGTGATTGAAGGTCGACGATTTCCATGTCGTCGTGGTGTGGCAGAGAGCGCAATTCGTCGGGAAACCGGATGATACGTGGTTGGGATTGGTGGTGCCCGTGAAATCCGCCTTATGGCATCCATAACAGTCGGTGGGAAGATCGCCCGAATAATTATTGCTGACGTGACACTGTGCACACGTAACCGTAGTGTGGGCGCCGGTCAGCGGAAATGATGTCTTGTTATGGTCGAAGTTGGCGTTCAGCCAGTTCGTCGTGCTGTGGCAAACCTGGCACGTGGTCGGGAACGCCCCAGTGACATGATTGGGATTGGTCGTTCCGGTGAAATCCTTCTTGTGGCACGAATAGCAGTCCGTCGGCGTGCCCACAAATACGTTGTTCACGTGGCACTGTGAGCAGATCACAGTCTTGTGCGCGCCCGTTAGCGGAAATGCCGTTTTATCGTGATCGAAAACAACGCCGTTCCAGTTGGTAGTGTTGTGGCATACCGAACAGGAAGTCGGGAAGTTCGCTGCGGCGTGATTAGGATTCGTCGTACCGTCATAGTCTTTCTTGTGGCACGAGTAGCAATCAGTGGGAATCGTCTTGTAGTTGCCGTTGACGTGGCACAGCACGCAGGTCGCGGTAGCGTGTGCCCCAGTTAGCGGGAATACCGACGCGTGGTTGAATGTTGACGAGTTCCAGGTAGTCGTATTGTGGCAGAGAGCGCAGTTCGTCGGGAATCCCGAAGTCACGTGATTGGGATTTGTGGTTCCGGTGAAGTCCCCCTGATGGCAGGAGTAACAGTCCGTAGGCGTACCCGCGAAGACGTTGTTCACGTGACACGAGGCACAAGGAACGCTTATGTGCGCGCCGGTCAGCGGAAACGGCGTCTTATTGTGATCGAACTTGGCGCCGTTCCACGTGATTGTGTTGTGACAGGTGGCGCAGGTCGTAGGGAAGTTCGCAGCAACGTGATTCGGATTGGTCGACCCGACGAAGTCTGCCTTGTGGCACCCGTAGCAATCGGTGGGTAGGGTGGTGTAGTTGTTGCTGGTGTGGCATTGCGCGCATGCGACAGACACGTGGGCGCCGGTCAATGGGAACGAAGTCTTGTTGTGATCAAATGCCGCACCGTTCCAGGAGGTCGTTGTGTGACAAGTGATGCAGGTTGTTGAGAACCCGACTGTCGCGTGCGGCGGGCTGTTAGTGTTATCGAAGTCAGCCTTATGGCATCCAATGCAATCGGTAGGAAGGCCGCCCGAATAATTGTTGTTGACATGACATTGTGCGCACTGCGTTGTCGCGTGCGCGCCTGTCAGCGGGAACTGTGTGTTGTTGTGATTAAACGTTGAGGTTGTCCAGCCCGTCGTGCTGTGACAGATCGAGCAATCAGTCGGGAAGCCGCTGGAGGCGTGCGGGGGGTTCGTAGTTTCGTTGAACTCCGTCTGGTGGCAAGCAAAGCAGTTGGTGGGCGTCGAATTGTAGTTGTTGTTGGCGTGGCACTGCGCGCAGGCTACGGTTGCATGCTGGCCGGTCAGCGGATAGTGCGCATAGACGGCATGATCGAATGTTGCATTCGACCAATTGGTTGTCGAGTGGCAGATTCCGCAGTCGCGAGGCAAACCCATCGCGGCGTGCGGCGGGTTGTTGCTGTTCATGAAGTCATTGGCGTGGCACGAATAGCATTGTGCCGATGTTCCCTTGAAGACATTATTGCTGTGACAGGCGGAGCATCCCAGCGTCGCGTGCGCGCCCGTCAATGCATATCCCGTATATTTGAGGTGGTCAAACTTGGCATTGTACCAGCTGTCCATCGTGTGACAGCTCTCGCAGGTTGTGGGCAAGCCAAGTCCAACGTGATCGAGGACCGGTGTCAAAAAATCCTGCTGATGGCACGAATAGCATGCGGTCGACAGGCCGATGAATTGCCCCGCAGCCGCATTCTTGTGGCAATCTTCGCACTGTACGAGAACATGCGCTCCAACCAGTGGGAATCGATTCTGGTGGTTCTTAATCGCCTGCAGAGAAACCTGCCATCCCTTGACCGAGTGACAGCTTTCGCAGTTTGACCCGAACTGACGACGGTGAATGTCGGCGTGACAGTCGGAACACTGAGAACTTACGTTCTTAAAAACCAGGCTGGTATGGCACTTGGTACAGCCCACGTTTTGATGCATACCGCGCAGCGGGTATCCGGTCTGATCGTGATTGAATTCCGGATTCGACCTAATCGGTTTCCAGCTCGTGTACGAATGACAATTTGCGCACGAGATTGAAAGCGGTCCGTGGGGATTCGTCACCTTGGCTTGGGGAATACTTACACCCGCCTTTACGCCCGAGCCTTCGCTGGAATTAGTGGAAGATTTGCCGTTCGAATTACCGGAGGATCGGCCGCCTGAGTTGCTGCTGGAATTGGCCTCCTCTTTGATAGCAAAGGCTTTGCCAAAAGTCACAGGAGCTCCGCTTGGCGACAGCACAATGCCACCGAGCACGGGCGCCCACCCGAGCGCAATGGTCGCGAGAAAGCGAGCAATGTTCATCGTTCTCTCCGGGCAAACGGTTTGCACACGTCAACCCGCACGAGGAGCGCAGACGGGAAAGCGCAGAAACACACGGCAACCCGCGTCTCATATGCGAAGGCGGGGACAGACGGCTCTGTCAACGAACGATGAGCCGTATCGCGGGCGTAAGAACGAGAATTTCGGAATTCTGGTTTGTCCGGACTTTCGTACGCAGCCAATAGGGCAGACACCTAACGTCGGCAGGTTTGACGCGCTTACCCTTACAGCAGTCAAGCAAGGCCCGGAGCGTTTCCTGGTTAGGCAACCAAACGCAATCTAGGTGTTGTATATCGAGGGATTGGCGTTCTGGATCTCAATCCCTTCGTTCGAAACACAGCTTACAGCATGATCTGCGAATGGTCCAATGAAAAATGCGCCAATGTGTCTCACGCGAAACGCTCGCCATTTCTTTTAATTCTTTCTGGAGTTCATCGGCTGAGATAAGCTCTCAGTTCTGGCTTGAAAGCGCAGAACGATAGCGGCTACTTTGTGCCCAGGAAAACTCCGCTTCTCACATACAAATAAAGCCAAGGTGCATCTGCCAGAAACCAGATCGCGATTCGATTCAGGGGACGTCGTGTGCGGTGAGATGACGATGCGCACGTGCTCGACTGCTCATGGCGGACCGATCGTGCGAAAGGCCGAAGCTCCTTAATAAATCTGAGGGGTAATGCAAAAACTACTAGTTGCCATTGACTGTCGCAAGCCCTAACCTCAAGCCAATTGCGGACCGGGAGAACCGTCCCCATGAGTGTCCTATATAGCTAAACATGGGAGGCCCCCCCCGCCTCTGGCGGGGTGGAAGTAGAAGTTTGAGTGCAGCGAAGCTAGCTGTCAATCCAGTCGGTGGAAGTCCGGCCTGTGCAGATTGTCCAGTTGGCACAGTAGCGATATCCAGCGTCGAGGCGGGCAACCACCCGGCGGAAGCCTGGAAGTAAAAGTCCTCGGAGGCAAGGCGAAAGCTGAGTCCGATCTGTCAGGAGGGCAAACAAATCGACAGGTTGCAGCGCAAGCGAACGGTAGGCAAGCTCCGAAATTACTGCCGCGGGAAACAGATTTGCGGGAATGTCGGGAGGGTCGAACCTCTTCAAACTAGGTGAAGACAGCATCGGCGGTGAAGGAACTGGATGAATGCAACCGCTGATCTCCCCGGAGTCGAGGACGGCGACATGTCGAGAAGGATTAGGCAGTGAAAGCTCGGACCCACTGGCAGGCGGCTTAAGCGCTCCTGCACAGCCAAGGCGTTTCGTATAACCGCAAAGGCGGGAAGTCGAAACGTGTCTGCCAGTGGCTCGGACGGGGTCAAGTAAGTGTTGATGGACCGGGACACTAGAACCCGGACCGGAGCGAGGACCCCTGGGGTAGGGCGCGAGCCCCAACAGTGGCATGGTCAAGGATCATCCTCCCGACTCTGAGCGGGACGAAGGATGTCGCTCCACGATCATGCGAAGGATGGATGCAAACCAACCAAGCGATCGTGTATGCCGGGAGCCGCCTTGAGCGAAACCGAGGAAGGGAAGGCACCATTTTGAAATGCCGGCCTTGAAGCCGTACTGGGGAAAACCCACAGTACGGGCGCCGCGAAGCTAGCTGCTAATCCAGCAGGAGGAAGGACCTGCCAGTAGAACTTGCCCAGTTGCTACTGTAGTCATATCGGACAGCGGGAAGAGTGATCGACCCGACTGAAAGCTCCGAAGTAAAAGCCTCAGCCGGCAAAGGGAAAGCGGCGTCGGGTCCGTCAGGGAGGCGAGCAAGTCAGCAGGCCGTAGCAAATGTGAATCGTTAGCCACGAAATGGGTTTCCCATCGGTAGCGGACTGTGGTGGGGGTGTCGAGAGTGCCGAATCCATCGGTACGTGATGAAGGCTGCGTCGCCAATGAAGGAACTGGGTATATGCAATTGGCGAACTCTCCGTGGTCTCAGAGGACAGCATGCTGACAAGGATTAGTGAGCGAAAGCTCGGACCCACTTATGTGCGGCCTAGGCGCTCCCGCACAGCCAAGGCTCCTTGTATAACCGGCAAGGCCGGGAAGTCGAGGAGTGCCCTTGAGTGGCTCGGATGAGGTCAATAAGTGAGGATCGATAGGGACACTATAACCCTGACCGAAGCGAGGACCTCTGGGGTAAAGCCGTGAGGCTTGAATGACGGTATCGCAAAAGAATACCTGCCCGACTCAGAGCGGGAGACCAGGTACCAGTCTGGAACGATACGAAAGGTGGATGCAAACTATGGAGCGCGGTGTGTATTCCGGGAGCAGGATTAAGCAATGCGATCTATAGGAAGGCGCCACCCGATATGTCAGCCTTGAAGCCGTACTGGGGAAAACCCACCGTACGGTTTTTAGAGTCCCCGATAGGGGATCAGTAAACCCCTCGCCTTCAGGCGACGGATGGGGCTAGGCTTGCAGGGATGGAAGACTATAAGCGTGGCAGCCATACGGTGTGGGACTGCAAGTATCTCGCGTTCGGACAAGCTTGGAAGAGGAGGAACTGAAAACGAGTCAGGGAAACTTCTTAACGTTACCCAGCGGGTGTAAATCCCGCCTGATCAAAGTCGAGCAGACAGATCAGTAGCGAGTGTTGCCATCCACCGGGCGACTGGTGGGTGCGAAGCGTACATAGCGAGGAAGTAGGCCGTGAGGATTCAGCACCGAAATCCAGTGCGATCCGATGCCGACGTGCTGGTATTAGCGGAAGGCAATATCCGGCAGCGACCGTTACCGCGAGGGCGTGCTGGAATCGGCGGTGTCTCTAGCCCGGGGCATGCTCCACAGGGGTAACCCAGGAACCGAAGAGAGCTCCCCATCTCCTCCCAGCCCGACAAGGAACGCCTTGGAATGGGACGGAGGTAAGCGCAACCAAGGGTCGACCGGAGGAAGCGTGAGGGATGATGGAGCAGTCTTACAACCCCATAGTACCGATGAGGGCGGGGAACCGCAGGGCTCCCGCAAGGGGCGGCCACGATACCCTCCGGAGGGAAGGGGGAAGCAGACGTACGAATCTGTTGAAAGGAGACATAACGAGGCTCAGAACTCAGAAACTTATGTGCACAGACATCAACAGAATAGCTGAACTCGCTAAGGAAGATCCGAAGCGGAAATTCTTCTCTATCGCTCACCTGATGACAGTGGAGAAGATGTATGAGGCTTTTGGAAGTCTACGAAAGGACGCCAGCGCCGGGATCGACGGAATCAAGTACCAACAATACGAGACGAACGCCGAAGAGAACATCCGCCAGCTCCATCAGCGGCTCAAAGAGGGCAAATATCAGGTTCAACCGTTACGCCGAGTCTACATTCCGAAGGAGGATGGGAAGCAGAGGCCAATCTCGATTCCCGCTCTGGAGGACAAGCTCGTTCAGAAAGTAGCGGTCGATCTGCTCAATGCCATCTACGAGCAGGATTTTCTCGACTGTTCCTACGGGTTTCGGCCCGGACGAGGGCAGCACCAGGCTCTGGACGAAGTGGATCGGGTGATCTATACCCGCCCCATAGGATGGGTTCTAGAGATAGACATACGCTCATACTTCGACCGAATTGCGCGGGATTTACTCGTCGAAATGATAGAGGAGCGCGTAAGCGACGGCAGCATGCTCCGCCTGATCGGAAAATGGATCAAGGTAGGAGTCATCGATGATGGCAAACTGCTCGAAAGCGAAACAGGGACGGGACAGGGGCAGCCAATCAGTCCGCTTCTGGCCAACATCTACTTGCATCACGTTCTCGATAAATGGTTCGAGGGCGTGGTGAAGCCCCGGTTGAAAGGGGAAGCTTACGAGATTCGTTTCGCCGATGATGCCATCTTGTGTTTTCAGCACAAGGAGGATGCGGTGAAAGTGTTAAAGGTACTGGCCGACCGTTTTGGAAAGTACGGCCTGACCTTGCACCCGGAGAAGACCCGGCTGATTGAATTCGGACGCGATGCAGTAAGGAATGCGAGGCGACAGGGCAAGAAACCTGGGACCTTCGGATTCCTCGGTTTCACGCACATCTGCGCCCATAGCCGACACGGCAAGTTCACAGTGCACGTGAAGACGCTCGCCAAACGTCTCCGCAGAGGGATAAAGGCGATCGACGACTGGTGCAAACAGCACCGGCACGACCCTGTGAGTGAACAGCAGAAGACGCTGAATGCCAAACTCCGCGGCCATTACCAGTACTACGGACGATCATCGAACTTCCGAGGTCTAAGGCAGTTCTACCGGAGAGTCTGTCGGATCTGGCGCACTTGGCTGAGCCGAAGAACGCGCGGGAAGCTGCTCACGTGGGAGAGGTACACAGAAATCCTAAAGCAATACCCACTCGAGCAACCCCGGATCACACACTCCTGGGCGGGAGCGGGGAGTCACGCCTGAAGAACCCACTGCGGGAAATCTGCACGGTGGGGTCCGTGAGGGGGGAGTATCTCGGCGACCCATGGTGGACCTATACGGGCACGAAGCTGGAAACGGCGGATACAGCCAAGGAAAACCTACAGTTCACCGGGCCTCCTCTACTCGGAACCTTGTATGGACGACGAAGTACCGGCATGAGGTGCTTGGGGGCGACGTCGGTCAACGATGCCGGGAGTTGCTTCGCGAAATCGCTCGAAGCCAGGAGATGATTATCTATGCTGGATCGGTCAATCGGGATCATGTTCATATGCTGATCGGAATCCCGCCACAGATATCCGTGTCGCGGGCGGTCCAGTACCTGAAAGGGAAGAGTTCGCACAAGCTGTTGAGCGAGTATGCAGGATTGGGGAAGCGGTATTGGGGCCAGCACCTGTGGGCGCGTGGGTATTGGGTGGCTACGAGCGGCAACGTGACTGACGAAGTCTGGAAACGGTATATCGAGGAACAAAAGCCACCGGAGCCAGACGATGACTTCAAGGTGGTGTAATCGGCCGCACGGCCGATCAATCCGGCTTCCAGCCGTAACCGAAGCCACCGCCTGTCAGGCGGTGGAGAATTCACAGTGTGACGGTTTTTGGCGGCGCGGAATGGAAGGGATTATCTGGGCCCGTTGTGGGTCGTAACGCCACCGGCATGCTGGATAACACCGCCAACGTGTCGCTGGTGCAGACGAAGCTTGGGCACGATTCCATCGCTCCGGCCCGGCGGCCTCCATCCGGAAAGGAAATCGCGGAGGTGGTAAACGAACGAAGCGGCGAGAACGCGAACGGCACAATTTGCGGCACGGAGAGATTATCCAATAAGAAATGCAGCTAAATCATAGATTTAAGAAATGCGGCTAAATTGCAGATTTTATTGGCTGCCCCAGGGATTCAACCCCGATATGCTGATCCAGAGTGAGCTGTCCTACCTATCATCCTCTCCGTTGACTGTTGCTACCTCAATGTAGATCGCGATGGAGGATTCACCGTTCACGATGATCGACGCGCAGTGTCAGAAGATCCCACGCGGCAACGTCCACTTCCTGCCCGACGAGGGCGAGAGGCTCCTCACTGAGATTGCTGCTCCATACTCGCGGCGCGGTGCCCCCTTCCCAGATTAATTTGGCTCGCCGATTTTCTCCTGAGGCGCCGAAGAGCCGCACGATCCAGGCTTTCCCATCCACGCTGGGTTTGCATTCCAACGCCAGTACATCAGCGGGCTCAATGCGAAACAGGGAAAGCGCGGGAGCCTTTGTGCCGGCGGACGAGGCAAGCAGAGGCTGCGAAAGGCCGATCGCCAAACGTGCGGCCGCCGCCGGATCGTAGCCGGAGTGAGGGCGCAGTGCATAGCGGAACTCCACCACTCCTTGCTGATACGCGCGGTAGTTAGTTCCCCAGTGATTATTCATCACCCAAGAGTAAAACCGCTGCGTCGGCTCAATGTGCTTCCGCCAGATGCCCGGATTGGTCTGCGATCCGAGCATGGTTGCCGTTATGTCTCCGATTTCGACCAATGGCGCGTCGAGCGTTACCCAGGTTACGCCCCGCTCCGCATTTGCCACATCGATCCAGCGGCCCACAGGTAGCCAGTTCTTGCAGGAGCCCGGAAGCTGATCCAATTCCGGCCGCATCATTGCCAGGGGAATATCCATGCGCATCTGCCCGCCTGGGACTGCAAATGGAAAGGCGAATTGCAGGCTCTCCTTGGCCTGATGCTGCGCGAAGTCTCCGCCCTGGTCGCCCGCGCCGGGATGGGGATTAAGAGGTGCCCGCTCTTTGTCTACCGTGTTGGTCAGCTCAATCCAATCAGCACCTGCCTTGAGGCGAATCCTTCGCACCAGACTTGTGCTACCCGGTGCAGTGGATTCGACACGGACCGATGCGACCAACGGGCCTTGTTCTTCGACGAAGATCCTCACCGGGCCGTTTCTCTGTATCTTGGAGAGATCCTTCCCTTCCAGAAACAGGTATTCATTCACCGCCTCGCCTCGACTGCCGTCGACCAGATTGTCATGGCTTCCGTGCAGCGCCAGCTCGACGATGTTCCCGCTTGCCGCATCGACCCTCGCGCGAACAATGCCATTCTCCAGTACTCCATCCTTGAAGGAAACATGTGTCTGCGGCGAATACGGTTTGCCCGAGGAGAGGCGGAAGCGGGCGCTTCCAAACGCCGGAACTTCCTGCGCCAGGAACGCCAACTCCCCGCTGGACAGGCGCTGCGACGGAACAGACGTACCGCGCTCGTCCTTCACATGGTCGCCCGCAGATGACATCTCTTTCGAGAGCACCACCGCTTCCGTTCGAGACCATGAAGTGGAATTGTGTATGTCCACCACCGAACTATCATTCCCGGTGGCATATGAGCGCAGCACCTCATCGAGAAGTGCCTTGGACTTCTTTTCAGCATCCACCGCGAAGGTGCGCTTGAATTCCCACTGTTTCGTAACGAAGGGATTCTCTGAATCCGACACACTGTTCCATGCGCCCCAGGTATGCTCCGAATACAGCAGCACATCCCTCCATGCCTCGTTGAAGTCCGAGGCTCGATAGGCGCCCGGCGCCAACATCACCGCCAAGGTTTCGGCCTGCGTCAGCCGGTCGGCGGCTCCGCGGTTCATGCCGGTTTCCAAAGCCGACGACCCGGCTCCATCCTCCCAGTAGGGAGTAAGGTCGCCTTTGAATTCCGGCAGTTCTCTGCCGTATCGCTTCTCAAACGCCGCGGATGCATGGCTGGTGGTCGAGATCGTGAACCGCGGCCACTCGAATTCTTCATTCCACTTTTGAATGAACTCGGGTAACTCCGGATCCGGCTCGGCGTTGTCCCCATGCCCTGACCAGCGGATGCAGGAGATCTCATATGGAAACTTCACCTCATCCAACCGATCCTGATATTTGCCCACCCAGTCCGAACTCAACTTCATTACATGGGACATGGCATAACCAGTCCACGGAACCCATACCAGCAGTTTCTCTTTGCCGGAAGGAGAAACCCACCAGAAAGGCTTGTCCTGCCACTCCACCATGAAGGTACCAATGCGATCGAAGAAGTTAGGCGCTGCGGAAAAGTAGCGAATCCCTGCCTGCGCCATTGCCGTCACAGTACCCCAGGTAAAGCCCGGGACATCGCTCAACATGGCGGAATCGACGTGCACGCCGCACGCGCTGCCCAACTCACCTGAGTAGCGAAACAACTGCAGAAGCTCTTCGGGACAGCACAGTCCGGTCAGCTCATTGGCATACATCCCGTTCAATCCTATCCATCCCTTTTTCACCGCGTCGATGAATTCGTCCTTTTCCGCCTGTGACTTGCGGCGCATGAACAGGTCGGCCCCCCACAGCACCTCCAGATTCCATACAAAGCGCGCGCCCTCCGAGTAGTTTGCAGTGCGGCGCGCAAGATCGATTCCTTTCGAAATATTCAGCATCTGCTTTTCTTCCACGTTAGCCTGGAGATCGGTATATCCAAGATCGTGGTGGGAGTGCGGCAGGATATATACCTGAACCTTGCGCACTGGATACAAGCTCACCTTGGCGGTGCTGGACTTTCCTGCCACCTCGACTTCGACATCCGCCTGTCTCACGGTGCTCACCGGAGCCGTATAGACATCGAAGGATTGCCCATCGGCAGAAATAATCCGGCGATCCACTTCCTGGCCATCCAACCGGGTAACCACTGTCGCCCCCGGCCCCGCGTGTTGAACCGTCACCCTGATCGGCTGCAGTAACTTTCCATTCTTCCGGACCAGCCCTCGAATCGGTGCCGCCAAGGGGGCATTCTGTGCCTTCTCCTCATCCCGACCTAGAATCGCCCATCCAGGCCGCGCACAGAGCGCGCTGCCAGCCACAACAGTCAACCGCTTCATCAACTCGCGTCTTTTCATTCTTGGTTTCTCCTGCCCGGTGGACACGACGACTGTAAGAAGCGCGCGGAGAAGTCTTCTTCAAAAGTGGTAGATCGCATGCTCACCAGCGGCCTCCAGAGAGCGCGGTATCGAGCTGACCGCTGGTCTACGAGCCTATAACACAGTCCACCTTTCAGAATACGGTTGCCGGTGACGACGGGGAGGAGAGCCGTATCGCGCTGGACTGCGGTCTCGCTCTCTGGCCATACGGCCTACATCTGCATAACTGGTGTGCTTCAGATAATGTTTTCCCACTTCCAGCTTCTTTCCGATGCCTCTTGACATTCCAGCCAGCAAAGGAATACCTTGTGGGCGAATTCTCGAACGAGGAGAGAGAATTGCACCAATTGAGTAAACGTTATCTAGGCATTAATTATGGCTACCAATTATGGCAATTTTCCCGCGTTCATTACCGACTCCCCACCTCAGGAGATAAGACCATGAACTCCCCCGTCGCGCTTCTACCCCTCCTCGCGTTCTCGCTTGGTGCAACCGCCACCGCGCAGATCGCCGTCGATACCAGCGTTGCTTTTCATCTGGTGAATTACAACAGCGGCATGGCACTTGGGATTGAGGACGACTCCCAAGTCGCAGGGACTGATGCTGTGCAAGATCCAATCTCAGCGTTGAAGAGTTCCCTGTGGCAATTCGTTCCTGAAGGGAATAACCAGTACCTGATCGAGAATCTGCAGACGGGTCAGGTGTTAGGGATCTCCGATGCTTCCACTGCTCCGGGAGCAGCCGCGCTCGACTGGGCAGACAATGGCACGCCTGATCATCTTTGGCAGGTGATCGATGCAGGAAACGGACAGTACAAGCTAAAAAATGTGAATAGTGGCCTGTTGCTTGGCATTTCAGCTGCTTCAATTGCACCAGGGGCGGCCGCGCTTCAATGGATAGATAACGGAACTCCGGATCATCTCTGGACGCTTGAAGCCTCGGGTGCAGCCTATCCCGAGCCGCTTCCCGTTGACGTGCAATACAGTTCAAACGACACTGCGGGCATTCACGATCCTTCGATGATACGCACTCTGTGGGGCTACTCCCTCTTCTCAACGCACAACGCGATTCACGAGCATGCTTCGTTCGACCGCGTGCATTTCTACGATGCAGGTATGGCGCTTTCCAAAGTGCCGGAATGGACGAATGCCTTCACCAACAGTAGCGAAGATCTGTGGGCGCCCGATGCATCCCCGCGCGAGGGCAAGTATTGGCTCTACTACGCAGCATCCAGCTTCGGCAGCAACAACTCCGCCATCGGTTTGGCCACGAGTCGGACGGCGCTGCCGGGCGAGTGGCTTGATTCAGGCGCTCCGGTTCTCACATCGGCAGAATGCGAATTCTCCAATGCTATCGATCCGGGCGTTGTTTTAGATGAAAATGACACACCGTGGTTGTCCTTTGGATCCTTTTACGGAGGCATCTATATCGTCCAGCTCGATAAGACAACGGGCAAAGTGGCGAGCGGAGCCACTTGTCTTCATCTCGCAAACAGGATCGCGAATTTCGATGCGATTGAAGGCTCCTACATTTATCGTCACGGGGGTTACTACTACCTCTTCGTCTCTCTCGACTTCTGCTGTCAAGGTGTGAACAGCACTTATCACATAGGGGTGGGGCGCTCCACGAGCGCCACCGGGCCCTACTATGACCGTGGGGGGCTTCCGATGACCCAGGGCGGAGTTACACTTCTGCTCACAGCACATGGCAACATCATTGGGCCGGGCGGACAAACCGTCATGCGCGACGGGAGTGGGGCCCTCCTCGTATACCACTACTACGATGGGAACAACAACGGCTTCCCCGCCCTTGGACTCAATTATCTTGACTGGAGCGCTGACGGCTGGCCTGTGCTCCGAAATGAACGGTGACCAATTCCCGCCGAGGTCCATTGCGATTGGCCTTTCGCGCATCCGTTTGTATTCGATGCCCGACGGCCTTCCCACGCTGATTGATCGCGCGTATGTGGGCGCGGATACGAGACAACTGGTGCTGGATCTTGGCATGATCCCCGTCGCCCCACCGAAGAGACGCGGCGGGTAGGAGCCTCATTCACGGGCGCGAAAGTTCACAGATCCAGTTGACTTCCCAGGTCTTGCCGCCGTCGGGGGAGAACGACTGCTCCATCCTGACCGATTGCGGCGAAATGTTCAGCCAGACGTAGCGAACCAAGATCACTCGACCTTTAAAGTCTTCCTGGTGAAAAAACTCTCCCCGATTCCCGGTGAACTGACCGACGACGGGCGGAAGGCTGAGCTCACCCTTGTCGAGATCGAGCAAATAGATGCTCCACTGATGGGACTCCGGGTTGTAAAGCCTCAGAGTCTGCGCCTTAATGTGAAGGTGCTTCTCCGGGCTGTCAACTTCGAATTCCTCAAAGTTAGCATTGCTATCCAGAATTTTCTTATGGTTGGATATGCCGTCATATACGTCCCAGGTGTTCGAGCCGTTGAGCCGGTCAGGGAGCCGTCGAACATGGGCCTTCCAGTTTCCAATCAGGAAGTCGAAGTCATGCGCGCCATCACGCTGCGTTTTGGCGGCAGGAGGTGAACTGGTAGACGAGGCCTGGAAGGCTTGCCCTTGAACGATACACAACGAACAGATTGCTGCCGCCAGCAACCTGAAACGATACCGGGTCATCAGGGCTGCCGTCATGCCTTGCTCCTTCGAGCCATCTAGCGCCGAACAACCATCGTACAGAACCTAACAAGGTTCCTCGAAGTGCGAGTCGCCTGGCCAGCATTCCGGACAATTCTAAACCCAAACAAAAAGGGTTTTCCCCGCCGCTCTGCCCCCGACAAACTGCCGCTACTGGCTTCTCTTCTCAGTGGCGCGCACGCTCATCCCGAATTCGCGGCTGGTCCGGAAACAATCCTGGACTGACAGTTAACAGGGAGATAACCGGCCCGAGGCACTCATTGAGACCAGGTGCACCGGGCCCTCACCAGCCGGATTGACTCATCCGGATTAGAGTCGTCCCCAGGCGTCTGATCAGGCGAACCTCAGCCCCATCCCGTCTCCAACTTTGCGAATGTACAGCCGGCCCTCGTCGTATTCTTCGGCTGTTTGCAGGTGTTCGAGCATCAGCGGCACATCTGTTCCGAGTTGAGCCAACTCACCCAGATACGCCACGTAGTCCAACTGCCCGCGGCCGGGCACCACTTCCTCAAAATGTACGTTCATTTCAATGTCCCAGCGTAAGTCTTTCGCGT
>Ga0206915_1130_pt2 | contig 14583 bp, 9 predicted proteins | sample Alteio_BWOrgHeat_70_FD_152945 | JGI IMG/M metagenome (GOLD analysis project Ga0206915, IMG submission 152945) | Enriched cells from forest soil in Barre Woods Harvard Forest LTER site, Petersham, Massachusetts, United States -... | ecosystem: Environmental > Terrestrial > Soil > Temperate forest > O...
CACGGCGGACAAGCGCATTATCGTTTTGAAAGAATCGGTGGGCGTATGCGCGGCCATTACCCCTTGGAATTTTCCAGCTGCAATGATCACTCGCAAAGTCGGCCCCGCACTTGCGGCCGGGTGTCCGATCATTGTGAAACCGGCGGAAGCTACCCCGCTGACAGCGCTTGCGCTCGCTGAACTGGCCTCGCGTGCCGGGGTGCCGGCCGGGGTCCTCAGCATTATCACCGGTGAGCCGAAAAGCATCGGCTCCGAAATGACCAGCAACCCACTGGTACGAAAGCTGTCATTCACTGGATCGACCGCAATCGGCAGGCGGCTGATGGCGCAATGCGCGCCGACAGTGAAGAAGCTGTCGCTGGAACTCGGCGGCAACGCCCCCTTCATCGTCTTCGAGGATGCGGACCTCAATGCTGCCATCGAGGGCGCCATGGCATCGAAGTACCGCAACAGCGGCCAGACCTGTGTTTGCGCAAACCGGTTCTATGTGCACGAGCGCGTCTACGAAGCATTTGCCGAAAAGCTGTGCATCGCGGTGGAGACGTTGAAAGTAGGTCGCGGCACTGACGCAGGCGTCACGCAGGGTCCGCTCATCAACGAGGCCGCCGTGTGCAAAGTGGAATTGCATATCGAGGACGCACTCGCGAAGGGCGCGCGGATCGCGACAGGTGGGAGGCGACACCCGCTCGGCCGCACTTTCTTTGAACCGACGGTCCTGACGGGAGTGACCAGGGCCATGCGGCTGGCGGAGGAAGAAACATTCGGGCCGGTAGCTCCGCTGTTCAAGTTCTCCTCCGATCAGGAAGTGGTGCAGCTCGCGAATGACACGGAGTTCGGCTTGGCGGCCTATTTCTACAGCCGGGATGTGAGCCGCGCTTGGCGGATAGCGGAAGCGCTGGAGTATGGCATGGTGGGCATTAACACCGGCATCATTTCGAATGAGGTTGCGCCGTTTGGCGGGGTAAAGCAATCGGGTCTCGGGCGCGAGGGTTCGCACTACGGCCTTGATGAATACACCGTTCTAAAGTACATCTGTATGGGCGGTATTCAAAGTTCGTGAAATAACGTCCACATGACATATCGCCATCGTGCCACCATCCTGCGGAAGGGCATTGAGGTCCTTCCAAGTGCACGACCCCGAGGTAGAGCAATGAAACAAGAGTCATGGACGGAAATGGATGATTACATTTGCTCCCGGCTTGCGAGAGAAGATCTCGCCCTCAATGTTGCTCTCGAAGCCAGCGTAAGGGCAGGTTTGCCGCCGGTCAACGTTCCACCTAATCAGGGAAAGTTCCTATACTTGCTGGCCAAGATCCGAGGAGCCCGGCGCATTCTCGAAATCGGTACTCTGGGGGGATACAGCACGATCTGGCTGGCTCGTGCTCTTCCCGCGGACGGCGTCGTTATATCCATCGAAGCGAAGACGGAACATGCAGCCGTGGCGAGGAAAAACATTCAATTTGCGAAGTTGTCACACAAGGTCTCGATCATAATCGGCAGGGCCGTAGAGACGCTCGAAAATCTGATCGAAGAGAAGGCCGAGCCGTTTGACTTCGTATTTATTGACGCGGACAAAGCCAATTATCCCCTGTATCTTCACATGGTGCTTGCACTTTCACGTGCAGGGACGGTGATCGTGTGTGACAACATCGTGCGGGATGGCAGAGTTGGAGATTTTACCTGCAACGCCTCTGATGTCACCGGCATACGTCAATACATCGACTTGGTTGCCGGTATGCCTCGTGTGGAAAGCACTGCACTGCAGACCGTCGGGTCGAAGGGATGGGATGGCTTCTGCATTTCACTGGTAACGGCTTGAGTTGGTTGCCTTCAGAATCCATGGCGACACAAGATGGAGCCTCGGTCCTGGAATATGTGCGCAACGTTGGGGGAGGTATCAAGGCATAGTCAGCTTCCATGGCGGACTTGAACTCGTGGGCAGCGACTGTAGCACAACGCCTCCCGGCGGAAGGGCCCTGATCCTGACCGGATTTGAAGACCCATTAGCCGAGGACTCCGTTCTGCTCGATCTTGAGCACAACCTGACGAATCGGGCGTTGAGTGGGAGGTAAACATCTACGGCCATACCATGCGAGGCCTCACGGTACCGGATTCGGACCGGGCGAACAAGCCACAGGCCCATAGCGTGTAGCCCGCAAAGTGAGCGCCGCTCCTGGGCGGCGATGCGTCTCTTTCTCGAAGAGATATTCTTCGCGTAAGAGCACGAATTTGTTGCATGTGGGCAACTAGCTTCGAGGTGAACCCCCTGGCAAAATCCGGGCTTTAATCTCGCCGCCCCTTCGCTTGCGGTCGAGATGGCAGCCAGGACGGGCTCCGGAAGGCCGTCGGTGGATGCTTCCAATGCTCTGAATCGAGCCTCGCTGCTTCGAACTAGCGAATATACTTGACCATATCTACTTAACATGTGTAGCATTTAAATTCATAACTGCGGTGGGGGTTCTTCGCACGGAGGCAAGGTCCTACCTCGAAGCCATCCCGCCGCCGGTTGTTTTTTAAAATCCAGGATTTCCTTGTAAAGAAGGAGTTGATTCAATGCGGATCAAAGACATTTTCGCAACCGACACATCAGCCGGACGCTTAAGCGCAGGGTTGTTTATCCTGCGTGTTCTGACCTGTCTGAGTTTGTTTTTGAATCATGGCGTGGAGAAGCTTGCCGGGTATTCGACCATGGTGCAACATTTCCCGGACCCAATCCATATAGGTGCTCACGCCAGTCTGGCATATGCGCTGATCACCGATGGCATTTGTTCCATACTTGTTATCTTCGGCCTTGCCACAAGGCCTGCGGCGGTCCTTATGCTAATCAACCTGCTGACTGCATTTTTCTTTGTCCATCACGCTGCATTCTTTGTCAAGAACTCTGGTACAGAGCTTATTGCTGTGTACTTCGTCGTACTTACTTCGTTGATCTTCACTGGTCCGGGGCGCTTCAGTATCGATGCGTGCATTGGACGCTCCGATCGGCATCCGAATGGCGCTGAAGCCGTGAAGTCCGATATAAGCCGCGCAGTGAGCGTCTGAGGGACATAAACACGACCGTCCTGTCCACCTGGAATATGGCCCACAAGCGATCATGCTTTTCAATGGCTCCGTTCGTCCCAATCATGTTTTTGCTTGGTTCGGGGAGCCCAGAGGAGCAAACATCGGCCAAATCCGCTTCACCTTTCTCCCCCATCACGCCACCACTTCGGTCGTAGGCTTGGAGAAGGAAGGCGCAAGAAACCATGTGCTGGGTCTTCGGGAAGCTGACCGATTCAAGATCGAATCTGATTCGAGATCCTTCATCGACCATCCCCGAGCTACTTCATCGATCTTGGGGCAGTGAGCAGGACCGGCGGAACACCGCTTCATCTCAAAGGAGGAGTGGATGGCAACAGCAACCCGTGTTGCAACAAATGCGCGCCCTCTGACGACTTACAAGCCCCTGCTTCGATGGGTGGAGAAAATGGCGGGTCTCACGCAGCCGGCATCCGTGCACTGGGTTGATGGCTCCGACGAGGAGAACGATCAATTGTGCGCCCAACTTGTCGCCGCGGGAACCTTCATCAAACTCGATGAGAAGCTCTGGCCGGGCTGTTATTACTCCCGCAGTTCCCCGAGCGATGTCGCTCGCGTTGAGGACCGTACCTTTATTTGTTCGCTTTCGAAGGATAACGCGGGTCCTACCAACAACTGGGAGAACCCATTCGCAATGCGCAGGCGGTTGAAGGAACTTTTTAGCGGTTCAATGCGCGGACGCACCATGTACGTTTTGCCGTTCTCGATGGGGCCGGTCGGCTCCGCACTCTCGCAAATCGGAGTGCAACTCACGGATTCAGCCTACGCGGTAGTCAATATGCGAATCATGGCGCGAATCGGTGTGGAAGTCTTTACGGAGATTGATAGGGGTACAACGCGGGTCGTCCCCTGCATGCATACAGTAGGAGCCCCACTGGAGCCTGGGCAAGACGATGTTCCTTGGCCCCAGAATGACACGAAGTACATTGTTCACTTCCCGGAGACACGCGAAATCTGGAGCTACGGATCGGGCTATGGTGGCAATGCTCTTCTTGCCAAGAAGTGCTTTGCGCTGCGCATCGCGTCGAATATCGCTCACGACGAAGGATGGATGGCCGAGCATATGCTGATACTCGGCCTGGAGTCCCCGCCCGATCCGCACGGGAACACCGAAAAGACATACATAGCTGCGGCTTTTCCGTCTGCCTGTGGGAAGACGAACTTTGCGATGATGATTCCTCCAAAGGGATTCTCCGGTTGGAAGGTGTGGACGGTAGGTGACGACATTGCCTGGATCCGTCCGGATGCGAATGGACAGTTGAGAGCCATCAATCCAGAAGCAGGCTTCTTTGGCGTCGCACCCGGCACGAGCGGAAGGACGAATCCCAATGCAATGGCTACGCTGACTCGCAACACCATCTTCACTAATGTGGCGCTCACGTTACGAGATGGCAAGCCGGAAGGAGTCTGGTGGGAGGGCATGACCGATGAAGCACCCTCTGAAATGGACCCGAGTGTGACAATGGAGGATTGGCAAGGAGAGCCATGGTCGTCAACCATTGCAAAGGTCTTTGGACGCAAGGCCGCCCACCCGAACGGTCGGTTCACCGCCCCGGCTTCGCAGTGTCCCAGTTTCGATCGTGAGGCTTGGGATTCACAGGATGGCGTGCCCATCTCGGCACTTATCTTCGGTGGCCGCCGCGCATCAACTATTCCTCTCGTCTTCCAAGCCTTCAATTGGTCATCGGGTGTCTACAGCGGTGCGACCATGGGCTCAGAGACCACGGCGGCGGCTGGCGGTGAGCTTGGCAAGGTGCGCCGTGATCCGATGGCAATGCTGCCATTTTGCGGCTATCACATGGGAGACTATTTGCGTCACTGGTTGCGGATGCAACAGGAGCTGTCTGCAACGCCTCGCATCTTCAATGTGAACTGGTTCCGAAAGGATGCTGAGGGCCGCTTCCTCTGGCCAGGGTTCAGCGAGAATATGCGCGTACTCAAGTGGATCGTCGATCGAGTACACGGCCGTGCCCATGGCAAGGAGACCCCAATTGGTTGGACACCACACTTTGAGGATTTACATTGGGACGGCCTAGACTTCACCGCAGCTGAATTCGATGAACTGGAACGGGTTGACCGCACGGCATGGACACAGGAGGTACTGGGCCATGAGGAGCTGTTTATTGCACTGCATAACCAGTTGCCGCCGGAGATGATATACGAGCGCGAGCTTCTCATCTGCAGACTTTGATTGAAAGTGCAAAGGATTGCTGGTTGTACTCAACTAAAAGGATAGGAGTTGATCCCTGCAACAAGATGGGAGGCTCGAAAGGACTGCGACTCGCCGTAAATGCAAGTTGTGAGTCTTGGTGATGCCGCCTTGTTTTTTCGGCTAGCCACTGGAGTTCTTGCTAGATAATGCACCGCTTTAACCTCTCAGCTGCCGTGCCCCTTCAAAGCGGAAACGTTACTCAACTCCGCCGCATATGGTTACGGCAGAGATCTGCACGATCTGCGCGATCGCGGCATTCGACAGTCAGTACTTGATATGTTAAGCTGATCCTCAGGCGGGCGGCATGAAAATAAATGTGCTCGCGGAACTGGGTAATGACCTGAACAATTGAGGAGATGTAAGCAGGGTTCAGAGCAGGAGGGCCTGGTCCTTACAGGATTCGAAGACCCGAATCAGCAGATCCGATCATCGAACTGGAGAAAACCTGATCAACCCTTGCGCCAAATTTGGAGCCAAATTCCTATGGCCTGACCAAGCACGGCTTTACGCGACCTGATTCGTACCGGATGAGTAATGCGCGGGTCACAGCATATAACGGACAGAACGAGCGCGCTCTCGGGCAGTGATGCGCGCGTTCAGGTTCTTCCGGCGAGCAACCGCTGGACAACGGATGACTTTCCTTAATACAGTTAGGTTTATTCAGACTGCCTCAATAACTCTCGCCGAGGCCTCTATGCTCGGCTTTTATGCGAGAAGATCAATGCCATCGACTTATAATCGGCCATTCAAAGCTCGGTCCAACTCCGAATCGGCGACCGACCACGCCGAGATCCGGTCGTTCGGGCGGTCGTTGCCGATGTTGTTGATGCGAGCCCGCGAAGCCGTGATGCAACGTTTCCGCCCTCACCTGCGGGATCATGATGTAACGGAGCAACAGTGGCGGATACTTCGTGTGCTTGCCGAACAGAAGACCGCGGATATGCTTGATCTGTCTGTTCGTTGCTCTATCCAGCCGCCGAGTCTTTCGCGCACGATCCCACTCCTAGAGGAACGAGGACTCGTGCTCCGTAGTACCGACAGTGGGGATCAACGGCGCACACTCGTGAGCCTTACAGCGCAAGGTCGGTCGCTGTTCCGGACGATGTCGGCCGAATCAGCCCGGATTTATGCAAACCTGGAGTCTGACATCGGAACGAAACGACTGGCCGAGCTTTACCGCGTCTTGGACGACCTGATTGCGGTAGCCGAGGGAGATGGCAGCGGCGGAAGCGAGCAGGAAGAATAGGATTCGGCCCATTATCAAGGCCTATCCGGGCGAATCCTAGGTACAGCGATAAGGCTCTCGAGTGCTTCGAATGGTGAGCAACTCCGTCGGAATATCGGTCAATTGCAGCGGCGAGGGGCACGATCATACCTGGTTGGAAGAAGCCCTCTATTTCTCTTGAATTCGAAGAGTCCCGGATCATTTTGCTGCGGAGGCAGCCCCTTCGGGCCGCCCTGGCCAGGCACAAACTCCTACGTCATAAACTTGCGCGCCTCCGGGCTAATCGTTTGCGGCAACGGAATCACGCGCGTAATGTGTGCTGTCCCCAACGCGTCGATGCAATTCGTGTTGGTCTTCGGAGGCCGCATGCTCGCCAGCGCATGTAGCCGTGATCAGATCAAAGTTCGCCGTTCATTCCATCACACGGAATAAATACTCAATAGAACGTCGTATCGGGACGTGCGAGGCAACCGTCTGGGTGAGTTCGGCTAGCGTTCCATCGAGGCTTCGTCCATTCACGCGATCGATATTGGGATATCCGATCGAACGGTACAAGCCGCCCGTAAAGACGCACCCTATTCGCTCTTCCTGTCTGCGAGGAGATAGTCGATGCTGTAGCGCCCGGGGCCAGAGGCAATCAGTCCAGCCATCGTTCCCAACATAAGGATGATGATCTCTCCATGGTCTGCTCTTGGGCCGAAGTATTCGTAATGGTGAACGGTGATAAATGCAACCATGATACTCACAAACGAGAACGCGGCTGCAAATCTGGTCCCCAGTCCCAGGACCACGAGGATACCGCAATAGAAATCAGAGATCAGGGCTATGGTGAGGCTCGTGGTCACTCCCCAGTGAAAGGGATCAGGAAACGGAAGTTTTGTGTTGGTGGCCATAGTATGGAAGTCGAAGGCTTTCTCCCAGCCATGTTTGAGAACCACCGTACCTGCAGTGATGACTCGAATCACCAGGAGTCCCAGGTCGACATTGGTGTACTTCTTAGTGCTCAGAAATCCAAATCGTGTGCTCATCGATTGTTCCTTTAATTTCGCGATTCAGTGGATTAAGAGGCTAGTGACAGGTATGCAAGGGTAACCAGCGTAGAAGAACTTCAGTTGCAGCAAGGAAATTCACCGTGTTGTATATCTCAATAGCCCCGGCGAACTCGTAATCATTTGATCGGGTTCTGCCGTTCCTCGAAGAACTCTTTCTGCAGCCGTGGGCTCTGATCATCGGCCTTTATCGCTCGGATCGCTACAACCACCCGAGTCGTGGCAAACTCAACCAGAGCCTTGCCGCGGGCCGCCGTTGCTCCCGAGGCATCCCCTTCATACCCGGTCGGCAATGCAGCTTTTCTGGCAATACCAACCTGCACGCCCGGCGGGAGACTCAGCCGTTTGCCGGCCGAGCCGGATTCGTCATGGGCCCGGTCAAGGTGTACCAGGTCAGGCCGGTACGCAAGTAGCGCGGCAATCCTCTCTTCACCTCCATGGCCGTCGGCGCCGGGCTTTGACTCGTGCGCGGCGGGCGGCATCTTGTCTGCATCCGGCATACCGGGAACCACCTTGAACTCTGGACCGTAAATCGTGTAGACCACGTAATCGTGTGGCTTTGCCAGCTCGCTACTGAGGAAATCGCTGAGCAGGCCACCGTTCCCGCTGTGTCCGTTGACGATCAGGATTTTCTTGCATCCGTTGCGCGCCATCTCGCTGGTGGTCTCGTCCAGCATTTCGTACTGCAAGTGCGCGCTGTACGCGACTGCCCCGGGCAGATTGCTGACGTCGATCGTTCCGGCAACGATGTACTCCGGAAATACCACCGCATATTCCTGTTTCGCGGCTTCCAATGCCACAATGCGATCAACCAACAGATTCGTGCCAAGGGGACCCGATGGCCCGAATTTTTCGATGCTTCCCATCGGTAGCAGACACACACCATCCGCCTCTTTGATGGCTTTGGTGAAATCCGGAGACGTCAATTCTTCCCACTTTGGTGAGAGAGTTTGGGCGGAGCACAGGGCTGTTCCAAAGAAAAGACATGCGAGAAAGTTGAATGTGCAATTAGTCATAGAAACCCTTTCATTGCTTCCGACCGGGAATTGTTCGCCTGAATTGCGCGCGGTTTAGGTGCGAGTTTCATGAGCATGGGAAAGTCAGTTCATCCTTGAAACGGCTCCGGTCCGAGTCCGGGACGTCCAGGATAGCGGGCGGCCACGGCGAGTACCGCTGGGTCATCGAGAGCTGTTAGATGACCATTGTCGTACAACAGAGTATCTCCGACGCGGAAAGTGGGGTGGCGTATGTCGCCAGTGATGTGCGGCCAATAGGGGTATTGAGCATTCGCTTTAGGTGATCCGACATGTACGTGCAGGTTGTGACTGTCGGAGTGCTCGATCAGCCGGCGATACAAAACACTCGGACACTGTTGCGGCGCCACGTGGGCCTGGGGATGCACGCCAAAATGCAGCGTGTCGAAGTTATAGGTGCTATCGCCAAGCCGGTCGTTCAGTGAGGCCAGGAAACGGCGAATCGAATCAGCTTCGACTCCTCCCTCGATCTTGAGGATGCGGCCGCCTTTGATCGTTAGAGTCACCGGACGTTCGAAGTACGGCGCGACACCGATGTAGCGCGACCACCAGCTGAGGGTGCGATCGAAGATGAAGGTTCCGGAAGTTTCGCCCAGCGAGATGGGTGGGCAGACCCACTCTGGCCATGGAAGGTAGTTGCCACCTTCCCGGCGCGTCGCATAACCAAGTGTCGGATTCCGCGCCGGCATCACCACACCTTCCAAGTCGGTTCCATTGGGATCCGTGAGCTGCCATTTAAGCCCCGCTTTGATGTGCGACGACGCCTGGAAGCGGATCTCGCTGACCAGTTCTTGCGGCGTTTGCGCCCAAGCGGTGCACAACAGGGGCGCCGTCGTGGCAAAGTTACGCACCATGGGAATCTTGTGATCCTGTTCTACATATTGGCGGAAGGCAAGAATCTCTTCCACGGTGAGATCGAAGGAGTGATTGATCACCAGGTGACTTCGATCCATGGCCGCGCGTACGTCATCAGGAAACTTCCACTCATTGACACGCGCAGGCGCATCGACCCACAGCACCTCTACCTTGGCGCCAAGTTCTTCCGCCGCGCGCTGGATCCAATGAATGGCCTGGCGGTCAACCAAATTGTCGCCGCCATAAAGACCGTCGAGATAAGCGATTAGAAGCACTTTCTGACCGGAACGCATGTGCGCTCCATGCTCCAGCAGATCATTGATGGCAATCTGCGCCGCACGCGGAACAGAATCTTCCGTGACATTCCCCTTCGTTTGCGCAGAAGAAAATTTGGAAGCCTGGCTCCAGACTTTCGCGTCACTGTGCGTCAAGACAACCGCTGCTGCCGAAGTGGTAACGCCACTGCGCAGAAAACTCCGCCTTGTCCAACTCATCGTTTCCCTACTCCTTGCACTCGGTCCGAATCAAAGCAATAGGCGCCCAGGCAGGTTCAGCGCGCTCACACGGGAGATGATTTCCTCCGTAAAGTATGGCATCGACAACCAACAACGGCGCTCACGATGTGCGTGCTAAATTATGATCTCAGGACAGTCCAACTTCGTGAATAAAATTAACATGTTAATCAGTTCTCTGGCCGGATGTCAACAAGTTTGCGCTAGGCCTAGATCACGCAGGACGCCCGGAGATGTTGCAGCTTTATCCGGGTCGGAAGCCCATTCTGACTCGAGGTTCCTCCGGAAGATAAAAAGTCGGAAGCGACATCCTCGTACAATGTCGCCCCTTTGACCGAACGTGTGGATCCGAAAAGTTCTAGTCGATCATTTCAACGAGGGCTGTTGGCAATTCCGTTCTCGGCGCCGATAGATGTTCGTGACCACTTCACCGGAGACTCCGGCAAGCGCGACCTGGTTGATAATGATCAATCCACGATGGATAGGCACAGAATACGGCCGTGATAGCATGCGATGCATCTTTTCAATGTGGTTTGCCGCTTGGACTACCTCCGCTCCGAGCAGAAGCACCAGGGCGTCGGACGAATCTACGGGCGCGGGGAAGGCTCAAGCGTACCTGGTCTGGTCCCAGCAACCTCCCATTCAAGGTTCGAGGGTCTCCTTTATCCTTCTTGGTAGGAGATTGTGACGTCTCACGTTTTTCGAGACCTTCGCTATGGGGCTGTAGTCCCTTCTTGACAATTATTAACATGGCAAGTATGTGTGTCATTCTAAATGCTTAATTGTCTACTGGTCGGTGCGTAAACCGTTGAGTACCAGCCTTCTGAATTGTCAGCTCGGTAGGCTTGTCTATGCTCGACGGTACATCTCAGTGTGGGCCGCGCGCGATCCATATCTTCCGGGGCCTACTGCGAGCCATATCTGCGCTCAGTCGCGTGCTGGCATCGGAGAGTGACCCCGCTCTATAAAAGACTCGCAATCGCTTATCATGCCATTCCTTGGGTCAATCCATAGCGGCCTTATTTATCAGCAACATGAAGATTGTCTACGAAAGTTCTTGACAGTGAAGACTTAACATGTGTAGTAATTTTGTTGTTCTAATGAACATGAGATCTAGAGCGTTCTGCGATGCCGACCTAGATGCACCAAAGGAACCTTCCCCCCGCCAAAGCGAGAAATAGCTTGAGGAACAATCCGATGAAGAGTCTGACGAACCCAACCGGTCATTGCCCGACATGTGAACTGGAAGTGCTGCGCAATGAATTGCAATCCAAATTCGTGGAGGTCCATATGAACGTGCGTGGTCGTAACCCAATGATTGCGTTTGCGCTCCAACTTCTCTGCCTATTGGCGATTCTGCACATCTCTTCTCCGTTAAGAGCGCAGAGCTTCTATGGATCGATTGTAGGAACCGTAACCGACACCTCCGGCGCCTTGGTGCCGGACGCAACCGTGACGGTGACCAACATCGGGACCGACGAAAAGCAAACCGCGCAATCGGATGCCGAGGGAAAGATCAGTTTTGTCAATCTTGTCCCGGCCAAGTACAGGGTGGAAGCGACAAAGGCTGGCTTCAAGCGGTTCTTGCTCGGATCGCTGGCTGTGGAGGTCGGAGCAGTGGTCCGTCTCGACCCGGCACTGCAAGTGGGCGCCGATAACCAAACTGTGCAAGTTTCAGCCGAAACGCCGCTCCTGCAGACCGATTCGAGCACCATGAGCCAAGTGGTTACAGGAGACGTGGTGCAGCAGATGCCGCTCAACGGCCGCAATGTCGAGAACTTGGTTGCCTTGGCTCCGGGGGTGATCCCGGGAGGCTCATCGGCCGGTGGTACTGGTCTCAACCAGGGAACGCGGACGGCCGGCGGCGCGGGTTGGGGTAACTACCAGATCGGCGGCGCCATCCAGGGCCAGAGCGCCGAGTATATTGATGGCGTCCCGAACAATGTCCTCGGCGGAAACCTCATTGCTCTTGTCCCAACCCAGGACGCAATTCAGGAATTCAGCGTCGCCACAAGTAATGCCGGCGCCGATTTCGGACGGTTCGCAGGCGGCGTGGTCAACATGACTACCAAGAGCGGCGCCAACTCGTTCCACGGCTCAGCGTGGGAGTACTTCAGAAATGCCGTCCTGAACGCCAACGATTTCTTCAGCAACCGGAATGACAGCCCCCGGGCTCAGTGGAATCAAAACCAGTATGGCGCTATGGCCAGCGGGCCCATCAAGAGGGACAAAGCGTTCTTTGTCTTCACCTGGGAGGGATTCTCGGCTCTCACTGGCCAGACCACACCTACCAATGTACCTACGCTGGACATGCAGAACGGTGTCTTCACCAATGCAATTACCGATCCCCTGGGCAACTGCAATATCGTGCATGACCCGAGCGCCGGAACTTGGACCATCACCAACCTTTACCAGGGAAACTGCGGCGACCCGCTGAACAAGATCCTCAAGACCTATTACCCAGCGCCAAACGCTTCCGGATCGTCCAATTGGTTTCTGACCTCACCCATCACGAACCACCAGAACCAGTACAATGGACGTGTCGATTACACCATCAGCCCCAAGCAACGGCTCTTTGGCCGCTACACCTATTGGTCTGTGCACGACACCGGGCACTCGGAGTTCGGCAATAAGGGGCTCAACGGCGCTACATGGCCGACAGCTGACGGCCACGTTATCGTCGACACACACCAGTTTGTGCTGGGCGACACCTACACCTTCAATCCGACGACTGTGCTGGACGCTCGCGTCAACTACGTCAGGCAATATTTCCCGAACTTTCCCGATAGCACCTCGGTCGATGAAACGCAATTCGGATCGGCGTATACCACGCTGGCTCCGCAGATGAGCATCCATGTGCTTCCCGCGTACAACGCGAGCGGAATCCATAACTTGTATAACCTCGGCAACTTCACCGGCTACTCCGTCAACTGGTACAACACCTATGGGACGAATGTGAACCTGATTAAAATCATCGGCGCTCATAGCCTGAAGATCGGCGCAGAACTCCGCCTGATGGATTCGAGTGGTACCGCCTTCGATAACCAGGGGGCCGGACAGTACCAGTACACCACGAAATATACCGGGGACGAATGGGCTTCGTTCCTGATGGGCTATCCCACTCAAATCCAATTCAAAACGATCAGCAACGTTGCCGGCTACAACTACTACCAGGCCTATTACGTAACCGACACATGGCAGGCGAGACGGAACCTGACACTGAACCTGGGCCTGCGCTACGAGCTGCCCGGAGGGGTCGCGGAACGTAATAACAGGAATGCCGTACTGCTGCCGAATGCCGTCGACCCGAACACGGGAATCACAGGTACACTGGCGCTGACGGATTCTCCGCTCTACAGCAACAGAAACTCCGTTGTTCCGGAACACAACCTGTTTGCGCCGCGTGTGGGATTTGCTTATCGCGCCGATGCGAATACGGTGATCCGCGGCGGCTACGGAATCTCGTACCTGCCGAATGACATCTCGATCGGGGTGATGCCGTACAACTCCCTGGTCAATGCCGCCGGCACTCAGGTGAACATCTCCGGCGCGCTGCCAACGCCTTTACAGACGTCCTTAGATGGTCTTGTCGCAACTGGAATCAATCAACCCGTCGGGCGCAGTGACCCAAGCTTCATGACCCAGTACGGGAGCAAGTCAACCTACCTGGGCCAGAGCATCAGCGGGCCGCTTCCGTATCAGAACTACCCCAACGTACAACAGTGGAACTTCGCCGTGAGCCACCAATTCAAGGGCGACTGGATGGCGGAGATCGGCTATACCGGACTAAAGGGAACGAACCTGCCCGGAATGAGCCAGTTCGGAAGCGGCCGCAAGTTGGACGAGCTTTCCAGCCAGTTCTACTCTCTCGGCGACGGGCTGTTGGCCGTCCAGCCCTGCGCGAACGCGAACGGGGAGACCATGACGGTGGGTCAGTGTAACAGGCCTTACCCCTATTACAACGACGTCCAGGATACGGCCCAATTCTACGCCAGGAGCAACTACAAATCGGTGCAGGCAAAGGCGGAAAAGCGCTTCGGTGCCGCCGGCGTCGTGATGGCCAACTACACGTGGTCGAGGAACTATGCGAATACGGACACACAAAATGACTACCTGGAAAGCAAGGCAACTCTGCAGGGCGGCAACGGTACCGGACAGATCCAGGACTATAACAACCTGGAAGGAGAATACTCGCTCCTCAGCTACAACGTCACGGGACGGGCGGTCATCAGTTACGTTCTGAACCTGCCCTTTGGCAAGGGGCAGAAATTCGGCAACAGCCTCAACGGACCAGCGAATGCACTCGTCTCCGGCTGGGCCGTCAACGGAATCACGACCTTCCAGTCCGGGTTCCCGGTGTTCTTAGCCACGGCAAGTCCCAATCTTATTACATCGAGCTTCGGCGCGGGGTTGCTCCGTCCGAACGTGGTGCCAGGCTGCAATAAGGTGATCGGCGGCTCTGGGCTTAGCCGCGTGAATGCAGGGGGATGGTTCAACACGTCCTGCTTCGTTTACCCCACCTCGGCTTCTGATCCTACGGGCTTGGTCACGTTCGGCAACGAACCGCGCACGGATCCTGACATCCGCGCCGACGGCATCAAGAACTTCGATTTCGCTA
>Ga0206915_1114_pt1 | contig 14457 bp, 12 predicted proteins | sample Alteio_BWOrgHeat_70_FD_152945 | JGI IMG/M metagenome (GOLD analysis project Ga0206915, IMG submission 152945) | Enriched cells from forest soil in Barre Woods Harvard Forest LTER site, Petersham, Massachusetts, United States -... | ecosystem: Environmental > Terrestrial > Soil > Temperate forest >...
GCTTGTATCAATCTTCGGCGGTTTTTTCCTTGGCGTAGGCATTGGGCTAACCATGCGCGCGGGCTGCGCCGTAGATGGTATTGAAGTGCTTGCTTTATATGCATGGCGGCGTACCAGCTTTACCATCAGCGAAATAATCCTTGCTTTAAATATCATCATATTCAGTATCGCGGCATTCCAGTTTGGTATTCAAACGGCGCTGTATTCAATGCTCACTTATTTTACAGCTTCAAAAACGGTTGATTATGTTGTGGAGGGTATAGAAGCCTACACCGGTGTTACCATTATTTCATCCAAAAGCGATATTATCAAATACAGGCTCGTTAACGAGCTTGGCCGCGGTATAACAGTGTACAAGGGTGAAAGAGGTTTTTTACCCGGAAAATTTGAGGAGCATGAAGACTGTGATATAATCTTTACTGTAATTACCCGGCTTGAATTGCGAAAACTGCGGAACCTTGTAAGCGAAATTGACCCTCGTGCATTTGTGTTCGCCAATACTATTAAAGAAGCATCAGGAGGAGTAATAAAGCGCAGGCATATTCATTAAGCACGTTTAATTTATATAGCTACCGGGAATGTACTATGCAACCGGCTTTTTAGTGAACATGCCGCTATAATACTTACGGTAGCCCCACCCCAAAAGCAGGTTAGGAACCATTAGTGTAACACCCATATACCATCCTGACGGAACTAAAATGGTATGAAACAGTAATACATTTAAACTGATAGGGAAAAGCACTACAGCCGAGAACGCAGGGTAGCGGTTAAACAGCAACGATAACCCGCCTGTTATTTGAATAACCTTTTGCATAGGATAAAAGTAGCCCGTGCCCTTAAGCCCGGCAATCAAAGCACCCGCTGCACCTGTATGCAGTGGTTGGTATGGAATAAAACGCAGGAAATAATCAAGCCCGAATACCAGGTAAATAAATCCCAAAAGAATGCGTGAAATTAATACGGTTGTTTTCATTGCGATTTATTAAGGGATAAATTTATTCAAAACTTATAGACTGTTTAAAATTTAAAATATAAATATTTTATATTGGCTAAACTTGCAGATGATTAAGTTTTAATGATATTTAAAACCGAACTTCGTCCTTGCAACTGGCATAAAACCATGCGCTGAAACCCTTCTGGTGGTTTAGCCGTAAGTCTCTATTCTTTTTCAATCGTTAGCACTTGCGCAGTGTATGTTGTTTGGATTGTAACAGTAATTCCTTTTTCCATTAATGTTGTTCCAGTGAATGTGCCCAACGTTTTACCTGCTTCAAAAGAATATATCTTATACCGGTTCTGCGGTTGAAGGCATGGAATTTTAAATATGCGTTGTTCATCAGAAGAATTATTGCGATAAAAAAACATAAGGCCGCCCTGTTTTTCGGTATTTATGCGGTAGCATCCATCCCAGTTGTTATCTGTAGGCCGGTCGAAAATATCATATAACTCATAATACCGCGTGTATTGATATTTCGCTTCCATTTGTTTTAAATAATTGTTCCATTTGTTATAAAATGTTTGTTGCTCTAAACTTAATTTTCTTGGGTCTCCAACCATCACCGGCGTGCCCGATGCAAGTGAGAAATAAACGTATTTATAATTCGTGAAATTGATAGACTGATTTCCGATTAACAATGGGCTGTTTGGAATTACCCGCGAACGGTCATAATTCATTTGGCGAATAGAGATAGGCCCAACCGGTGGTTCAAATTCAAAATTGGTGAGCCAATCGTAATCCGCATGCTCGATCAATGCATAATCAACAATATTATTCCGCCCCCATGTTTCATAAGTGCAGTCAATTAATATTCCCGGAAATGCCTTGTGCAGATCATCCATCAATTGCATGCATCTTTCATAAATTGTCCAGTACGATGATGCATGGTCCCTGTACAATTTGGAAGCATTGGTTTCATAATCCCCCGAAAGTTCGGGTTGATACACATAAGCAGAAGCCGCGATTGACAGGTCAAGTTTCACATAAGTAACGCCAAGCTGTTGTATATAAGTGCTTATGCAATTTTTTATATAATTGTAATAAGGCGACCCAAGCGACATTGTTATCATTGCATCACCCCATCCCGGGCCGTCTTTACTTATGCCTAAACGGTGCAGGTTTGTGGCATCTCCCTGTTTATCTTTTACAAGCCACTCCGGGTGTTGTTTTGCAATGTTGCTTTTTGCATTTACCCCTGCAACTGTAAACCATATCCCAACCTGCATCCCTTTGCTTCGTATATAATCACAAGCCGCCTTTATTCCATGGGGAAATTTGGAACTGTCAGGAATAAAATCACCGGAATATTTATACCAGCCTGCGTCTATAATAAACAAGTCACTGCCTGTTGCTGATAATTTGTCTGCACAATCTTTTATCAGGTTTTCATCAAGCGTATCTTCAAAGGGCCTCCAGGTGTTGTATAAATATAAGGGGCTTTGGGTTTTATTGTATAAGCTCACACCAAGATATTTCCTTACAAAATCTTTATATGGGCCTTCAAAACCATCCTGCCATTTAAATGAATTAAAAACATAGATAAATGTTTTCGGGCTGCTGAATATTTCGCCGGGCTGCACCCATGTTTTAAAAGGAAATGTTTCATTAATGTGCCGCATGCCCACTTGCACGCACCCGTGAATATTCGTGTATATCTCTGTGTTCTTTAAAACGCTTGGGGCTTCGTTGCCAAATACGGCGCCCTGGCCTGCCGCAAGGTTAAACAGCATTATTGCAGCGTCGTTATAATCACCTTTGTAAGGAATGCGTGTTATATTGTTTCCGTAATTGAAATAAACCTCATTCATGTATTTATCTACAACCTGTAAGCGCAGGTTTTCAACATCAAGATTGGTAAGCGCAATATCTTCAGTACTTTTATTTATCACTGTTAATTGTTTGCGCACCAGCGGGATGGTTGCATATACCTGGTACGTTAGCTGAATATAAACATCTGCCAAAGGTGTTTGAAGCGTTACGGTAAGTGTTTTTGTATCGTTGCTGTCTTTTACAGAATGATTGATATACCGGCAATTAAGCCCGTTAACCAAACTGTCGTTTATGTAAATATTAAACTCTTCTGTTTTCGGGTTTACGTAATTCTGTTTTGACGCTTTATTAATAAATGTTTTTGTATAAAACCCATTGTTGTTTTTAGAAAAATAAAACATCCGTGCTACTGCGTTGTTTTCAATAGTTATGGAATCGGTTTGCGAACAGGCAACAAGTGAAAGCAGTGAAAGAAAAAAAAGCAGTGATTGTTTCTTCACGGGCAATGTTTTAATAAAACTAAAATTAAGCAAAGAAAAATAATTTTCGTGCTAATTTCAACATAGCATCCGATATGAGAAGAATTTGATGTTTGTTTTGTTGTACCGCTACAACTATTTGGTTTTGCTCTTGCATTCCAGGCGCGGCCAGAAAGTTCGAACCAGCTCGATTAATAATTTATATCACTTTCTCATCGGTGATAAAGTTGAATAGCCGGTCCTTAATAACCATATTCCAGCCCTGCTCACACCTTGCATAGCACTCTTTTTCGGGCACAAGCCCTTCATGGGTAAAATGAAGCACAGTTTTATCTTCATTGGCCGTTATCTCAAAGATCATCCTGGTATTTGTCCATTCATGTTTATCTTTTTCAAGCCAATCGAGTTCGCTGTCTGTAACAAGCCATACCACTTTTTTGCCAGGAATAACTTCAATCAATTTTTGTTTTGAATAATGGGCGCCGGGATGACAAATAACAAATTCATCATTTAATTTTGAACTGCTGCCTTCAAAATCTTTGCTCCACCATTTTGAAACATCATTGATGTAATTGAAAACATCTTGCGCTGATTTTGCAACTTCAATTGTTGCAGAGTAATTTGTCATTTTGATTTAAAATTTTATTTTACTTTGCCACTGTTATAAAATTGTAAAGCATCTCTTTAATGGTCATATCACATATCTTAGCTAACCCGTCATATTCACCCTCCAAAATAACGCCGTCATAAATAAATTTCAGCAGGGTATTATCACCGCTGGGTGATAATTCAAAAATGAATTTTGTGCCTGTCCAATTATAGTTGTCTGTTTTGCGTATGCTATCGGTTGTAAGCCATACAAGTTTTTTATTTGGCACAAATTCAACCACTTTATTTTTGAATAATGCGAGTCCCCTGTCCTAAATACAAACTCGCTGTTAAGTTTAATGCTTTCCCCTACAAATTCTTCCGGCCACCATTTTGAAACATCAATCACACGATCAAAAACTTCATTCTGGGGTTTTGCAACCTCAATTTCTACTGTGTAATTTGCTGGTATATAATTTTTGTTTGTCATTCTTTAATTTTAAAATTATTTGTTTCTGTATAATAAGTAACTCAAAAGTTACACAAACTTATAAGTAACTTTTAAGTTACGCAAATAATTTTCATTATTTTTTGTAAAAAAACGCGTCGCAAACGGCCATCAGCTGGCAAGCTCACTATGTTAGTATGATCAATTTTGGGCAGTATAGCCGGCAAAAGCAGTTTTTGCCTATGCAACTTCCAAATGCTTCCGCACCAACTTAAAGTAGCCATGACGCCTAGTTCTGGTAAAGCCTGTTCATCACCTGTTGGCCAATATCGCCATCTTTACGCATGTCAAAATGCTGAATGTCGCCTGATTGGCCCGGTATATCTATAGCGCCCCAGGCAAAGCCTGCGTTGGTCATAGCCAGTACAAATGCTCTATCCAGGTTTAAAAAGCCGGTTTTAGGGTCGCCGGCACCGCCACCGCTGGTGGGGGCAAAAGGGCGGTCTTCGCCGGGCGGCGCAGGCAACTTGGGGTCGTTGCCTATTTTGCCGCCTAATTTTTTATAATCATCAATAATTATTTTGCGTATGTCGGCCGCAGTTTGCGGCGGCCCAATATGTTTGGGCACCCACTCGTCTTTAATAAATTTCTCTAACTCATCGTCGCTCTTATCAAGAAAGCCAAAGTATCGCTGCATGGCATCGCTTTCCTCTTTTAACTGGTCATACACATTTTCCACCTGTCCGCCAAAGGCACTACGGCCCTGTTTTATTTTATTTACGGCAGACGGGCGTTTGCCCAGCATAAAATCGGCAATACGGTCATACACCGCGGGCAGTTCTTTATTCAATTTTACGTCGCTGCCTTCGTTCAGCACATACGGGTTTTTCAATACATCAAAATCAATCGCCATGCCCCAGCCGTGTAGCGATTTATGGTTCCTGAATATATCGCTTATTTTGGGCGGCTGGTAACCCGCAGGCTGGTTTTTTTTCAAATCATCCTCTACCACCTTAAACTTGTCAATCATTTTCTGGTTGCTCATGGCAAGCGGCTGCCCGAAAAAATTGCCTGTGGTTTTGCTTAGGCCTGCCACGTAGTCTGCATAATCGGTTTTATTAAAAAGGTCCTGCGCTATTTTATCCCATTTGTCAACCTTGGCCGGTTCATCACGGCTTATTAAACCCACGGGCGCACGGGTTAACGCGGGCTGCGGGCGGGCTTTTGTCATCACTATGTTTCCATGGCTGCCTGCTGATGTATAGGCCGCTGCATTGCCTGCACTGGCTAATTTGGCGGCTACATTAGCAGGCTTTGAATCGCCGGGCGCGGGTGCAGGAAAATCTCCGGGTTTACATAAACCGCTTACACCCACGCAGTCTTCCAGATACGGAATATTGTTTTCTACCCAATGCCCCATCATATCAGGCGAAGCTTTTAAAGGGTCCGGGTGCTTCTTGGTTTTAAAAAGCGTTTCAGCTTTTGGCAGGTCAAACCCGTTATAAAAGGTGCATAAAATAGCCGGGTCGCATTTTATGGTGTAACCGGCGGTTGCCGCTATATCAGCAAAGGCCTTTAATATAGCACCTATATAGTTAATTGAGCCGCTGTCGGTTGATAAAATAGTCTTCCTGTCATCAAGGCTTTGCTTGGGCAAATACCCCTTGTCCTCTACCTGTTTTGATACAGGGTCGCCTTCTTTGTAAGGCACAGGGCTGGATTTAAAATGCACCTTACCCGGCCCCACCGACCGGAAACTACTGGGGAGCACATTTTCCAGCGCTTCCCAGGCAATGGCGCCAGCTATGGCGCGTTTATCAACTCCCCATTTTAATTCTGCGGCCTGTATTAACTGCAGACGGTCTGTCAACCAGTTTTTTACTTTTTCTCTGGGCGTACTTCCTTTGGTAGCGGTAGGTTCCAACTCAAATGAAATATCCTGCTTTCGCTGAACAGTGCCTGTTTGCTGTACAACATGCGTAAGCTCATGTGCCATCAGCCGCTGGCCCTCGGGTGAGCCGGGTGAAAACTGCCCGCTGTTAAAAACAATATTATTACCATTAGTATATGCCAGTGCATTGATAGATTGTGCTGATTTTGCCGCTGCAACACCGGTATGCAACTTTACATTTGAAAAATCGTACCCAAACCTCGGCTCAAAAAACTTCCGGCTGCTTTCGGGCATTGGCTGGCCCGATGAGCTTAGCGAGCCTACATAGCTGTCAAGGTCGGGGCTGGCCTGCCTTTCTTCGGCGCCGCTTTCCTTTCTGTGCACATGCTGCTCCTCTTCCTCACAAGCCTTGCATTTACGGTGCACTATTCTATTTACCGGTTTAAAAAATACATCCTGGCTACACGGGGTATCAGTCGTGCGCATTACCTTGTCGGCCATGGCATCTGCCTCCTGTTCATACACGTCGCCGGGGGCATTTACGGAAAGTTTTGGCTGAAAGAATGGCTGAGGCTTAGCAGTTGCTTTTTTAGGGCTACTGTTGGCTGTAACGTGCTGTTGGTTCATCTTTTTTCCAGTTAACGATTTACATTTTAGAAAGCAACTCTTCGTTTCATCCGGTACGGTTCCCTCTTAGGATCACTTAACACGACGGAAAGTAAGATAGTAATTATTTATTTTAAAAGCAAACTGAAGAATTAAATACCTCAGGTACTTATGGTAACAGGGTAAGGCGGAAATCTGTCGCCCGAAGTTTCGGGCTTGTGCTGCCAGGTTATTTGACTTTAATTTTGAAAGAAGGTTGAACTATAAAAACGGTGTTACATTGTCTCTTCCATAACGCAATGAATACTCTTCGGAGAAGGGGTTTTATCAAGAAATCCAGATGCCCTTCGGAACATACGGACTAACCCCGGAGGCTGCTTAGATCAGCCGGATACCCATGCCTCTGAAGTCATCCAGCCTTGGGGCATCGGCAGGCAGGTCTGTGATCAATCCTTTGATCTCTTTTAATTCACAAACCTTGTAATGCTCTGTAGCATTTAATTTCGCATTATTGGCCAGGGCATAGGTTTTAGCAGCGTTTTTCAGCATTTGCTGTTTTACTTCACCGTCGGATTGAAAAACGGCGGAAATGCCAAAGTCTTTTTGCAGCGCACAAGTTCCCATCAGGTATAGGTCTGCAATGTATTTAGCGGCTTCGCTGCAGGTCTGTCCTCCTGTGTTAGTGGCCGTGTCCCGGTCATATATTCCCCCAAGCACGATCAGCTCGATATGCCTGAATGTTGAAATAACCGGCACCAGGGCCATATTGTTGGTTATTAGCCTGAACCTGGAATTGGCGGGCAGATGTGACACCACTGCGCAAATGGTGGAGCCGCCGTCCATAAACACCGTCTGCCCCTCCCTTATCAGCTGCAGCGTTTTTAAGGCAATAATATTCTTTTCTTCAAGTTGGTACCGGGTCCGGTCCTGGAAGCTGAGCGGGTTCTTTGAAAGAGATATGGCGCCGCCGCGTACTTTAAGGAGCAAGCCATTATTATGAAGCGATTCTATATCTCTTCTGATCGTGTCTTCAGACACGTTCAGTTCACCCGCAAGGGATTCATAATTGGCTTTACCCTTTTTTTTAATAAGGGTGAGTATATGACTGAACCGTTCTTCTTTTACCATCTTTTCTTTTGTGAATTAGACAATAACATTTCATTGCAGGGCCGGTGTCATGTCAGCTATAAAAGGTTGCTTCCGTTATTGCTGATTTCTTGATTTCGTTCCGCCGCGGCGGGACTAAATCCCAAAATCATCAATTTATGCCTGACACAAGACTATAGAAGGCCTGATACATGAAGCTCGTGTCTTAAATCTGTTTGCTCCGTCAAATGGATCGTGGAAAAGCCCATGCCTTTTGCGGTATCAATATTATTCCGGTTATCATCAATGAAAAGCGTGCTTTTCGCATTTAAGTGATAACGTTCCAAGATCACCCTGAAGATCTTTTCATCCGGCTTTATCAACTTCTCTTCGCCGGAAACAACTATGCCATCGAACAATTTAAAAAAAGAAAACCTTTCCAGCGCTATCGGGAAGGTTTCCGCCGACCAGTTGGTTAATCCGTATAGCTTATACTTCTGCTTCAATTCCTGCAAAACTGCAACATTTTCGGGAATCTCTCCCTTCAGCATCTTCCCCCATTGTTCATAAAACAGCTGGATCTTTGAATGGTAATACGGGAATTGGCGCTGAAGAAGCTCCGTAGCCTCTGCCAGGGGCCGGCCTTTGTCCTGCTGAAGATTCCATTCTTCCCATCCAATATGGGTGAGGAAAGTTTCCATTGCGGCATCATCCTCAAATTCCTGGCGGTAAAAATAGCGGGGGTTCCAGTCTAACAGAACGCCTCCAAAATCAAATATTATGGTTGTTATTTCCACTTGTAGTATTTATGCCGAGATCTCTAAAATATTGCCTTCGGGATCCAGTACAACGCTTTCATAATATCCATCCCCTGTCGTCCTGGGCTCGCTAAAAATGGTATAGTTGTCTTTTCTTAGCCTTTCTGTCAGCGCATTCACCTTGTCTTTCCCACCAACTGAAACGGTAAAGTGGGCAAGCCCCATATTAAACCCCCTTTCTCCGTCGGTAGAAGTAATATCGGGACGGGTCATCAACTCCAGTCGTGTTTTGCCTTCCCCGAAGAGGATAAAATAGGCCGTGAACTGTTTGCCGGGATTTACATATTTTTCTCCCGAAGTGGTATCGAAGTATTTCAAATAAAAATCTCTCATGCCTTCCAAGTTGCGGACCCAAAGTGCAAGGTGTTCTATTTGCATAGGTGTTGCTATTTTTTACTATGTTTTGATTATTGGGCTACTATCTTACCCTGCATGGTTCCCCAATGACCGGGGAAACTGCAGATATAATCATATACGCCCGGCTGGCTTATCGTAAAATCCACTTGATCCGATTGCCCTCCGCCGACAAGTTTTGTATGTGCGATCATTAATGATGCCACTGAGGCAGGAGTATACTGTTCGTTTTTTGCGTTATGCACCGCATCTGCAAAGTCGGCGATATCGGTCCCTTCCCTTAGAATGACGACATTGTGCGCCATAGCTGTATTAGAAGGGGCGCCCGTGTTTTTGAATATGAGCCTGATCTTTTTTCCTGTTTTTATCTTAAACATCTCTTTGTTGAAGCGCATGTTTTCGTTTGCCTGTAATTGAATGGTATCTGTGAATTCGAGCTTTTCCGCGCCGGGGATTGTTTTTTCGGTGTTCTCGCTTTCTGCCGGTTGTTGGGCTTTGGACAGTTCTTTTATTTTGATGTTCCTGAATGCAACGCCGTTTGTCCAGTCCTGTAAGGCAAGGTGCCCGCTGATGGCAACGCCGAATTCAGGGTATTTACTCAGGGAGCTAAGCGCCACCAGGTTTTTCCATTCAGCGCTTAGCAGATCAACCTGGACAGTTTGTATGTCGTTCAACCAGAATGTCAGCTTTCCGTTTTGCTGAAGGATGCGCGATTGGTTCCATTCGCCGGACTTCGGCATGGTATTGCTGTTGTTTGCAACTACGCCGAAAATGGCAGCCGCCTTATGTGACGGGTTCTTTAGATAGTCCGGCTCTACGTTTTTATCATCCAGCAACTGGTATTCCGGGCCGGTAGAGAAGGTAGTCGCGAGTTCCGGCCGCTCCTGAACATTTATGAACAAGCCGCTGTTGCCGGCCCTCGATATCTTCCATTCGAATCGCAGATCAAAATCCTGGTATATTTTGTCTGTCACCAGGTCCCCGTGTTTTACATCCTTTGCATGAGGATTGCATATAAGGCGTCCGCTGTCGACGCTCCAGGCTGAGGGGATAATACCTTTGTTAAACAGATGCCAGCCGTTCATTGTCGTTCCATCGAACAGGAGGGCCCAGCCGTCCTTTTTTTCCTGGTCGGAAAGCATATTTTGCTGTTCCGTGGTAGAACAGCCGTACACCGAAAAAAGGATCACTGTGAAAAGTGCGGCAATCGTTAGGTTATGTTTCATTTTTGGAGATGTGTAAATGGATATTATTTGCAATATTATGCAAATTTGCATAATATTGCAATTTTTTCTACGGCTCTGCGAAGTCTCCAGACTTCGTAATTCTATGCCAAAAGTCTCCAACTTTTTAATTGCAAGTCAGAGACTTGAAACATAAAACTGCGAAGTCCGGAGACTTCGCAGAGCGGGGTTGCGAATATCTGTAATACATCATAGCCATTCTTTTTAACTGCAATCCTTTGCAATGAGACTCTGGCGGAAAAGTTAAAATTTGAGCTTACTCTCTGTGGAGAACAGAAAATTGCATTAAATCAAACCGTAGCCTTTGTGTGTTTGTCAAGGATATTCTTATCTTACCAATATGATTTATGATCAATTGTATCAAGGAGATTGGTATATCCCCGGCCAGGACAAAATGGTCCACGGGTCTCTAAGCTATGATCCAACAAACGGGCCCAAGCTCGATGTCGTGGGAGATTTTGGATGGAATGTGGGACTAATCAATCTTGTTGTTGGAAAGACAACGGATGGTTTTGTAACACTCTTAGATGTTCGAAGGGGAGGCGGCAAGTATTGGAACGAGACTAACACTTCTTCGGCACAATATTACCCCGGTTTCATATTTCACGGATACAAATTTGAAAAAGTTGAGGAACTTGTCTTTGATAACGTCAGCTTCTCATTATTCAATTTGATAGAATGGTTTAATATTGATAGCCTACAGGAGGACGATTTTGGTAATTTATTTCAGTACAAACCCCCGAAAGATATTGAATTGGCTTGTTATGAAGGTTGTTCCGCCAGGATCGAATTCTATCTTTTTCGGGACTATAGTGGTGGGCAGTTTAAAACAATATTGAAACAGTCTTGCAAGATCACATTATCCTATAAATCTTTCCGGAGCTTTAAGGAAATCCTCAGGGATATTATGGTTTTTTTTCGATTTTTGTCGGTTTGTACCTATGAACAAAGCTACCCGCTTTGGATTATGTTGGGTAACAGCAACATTACCATGCCCGACCCAAATATGCCTGGTTTGCGGCAGATACCAAAAGAGATCCGTCTCATATATCACAATTCATTTTATAATAAAAATCATAAAGTTAGAAGATCAGTCGAGCATTTGATTCCTTATGAAAGCATTGCCAACAGTTTTGAAGCGATTATCCGGGAGTGGTTCAAAATTTCTGAGGAGCTCGATCCGATGCTGCGGTTGCTGGTAAACCCGTTTTTGGACAAATATGATTTTTCCGTAGAGAAATTCATGGATACGATGAGGGCTGCTGAAACCTTTCACCGGCGGCATCATACCAATGCCGTTCTTTCGAAGGAGGAGTTCAAAAGGCGTTTAGAACAGCTTTGTGCGGTTGATCTGACAGATGAGGAACGTAAATGGGTCAGGGAGAAATTAAATTTTGCCAATGAGCCGACGCTCAAACAACGTTTAGCGGAAATGGTCACTCTTTATTCCTTCCCATACTTTCAAGAACGGGTCCAGGAAGTTGATCGGTTTGTAAAGGAAGTTGGAGATTCCAGGAACTATTATACCCATTTCAATCCTGAACTGGAAAAGAAAGCACTGAAGGGAAAAGATCTCTTTGATGCCATGGAGAATGTAAAGCTTCTGCTTCTCGCCGGGGTTTTGGGGAGGATCGGCATCAAAAGTGAAGTGTTCGATCAAGCCATTCGACGGTTAATTTACTAAGAGGCCAAAGAATGTCGGGGTAGGAACAACTAATAAAATATGATAAGATGACGTAAGTTTGTGTAACGCAATAGGCCTCGCCACTATTGATTAAGCTGTTTGATTGCTGGTGAAGCAAAATAGAGTTAAGGAGCAACCTTCATTTTGGTCATGTTAGGCCGAATGTTAGGCCAAAACGAAAAAAGCACCTAAGATTGATTTCCTAAGTGCTTCATTAAGTGTGGGAGTTGACGGGATCGAACCGCCGACCCTCCCGATTAAAGATCGGGATGCTCTAAACCAATGAGCTTTTGAGTTTTAATTCTGCTTTTCCAGCTTTTAATTTCACTTTCTCTTTTAATGGCATCTCCTTTCTGATCAAACTTTTCAGTTCTCCACAGAGTCAACTAAATTTTAACCTTGCCCGCAGAGTCTCATAGCAATGTCTTGTGAGCAGGAAGGCACTCTGCGGCAAGTTTAGCACTGCAGCCCGATAGAATACAAATGCCGGCAAATTCGCTTATCTTTATTACATGAGTGTACGAAAAGCGATACCCTATAATAATGGTGTGTATTTTATTACATTTACCTGCACGCAATGGCTGCCCCTTTTTAGTATATGCGAAGCTTATAGTCTTGTTTATAAATGGTTTGATCACTTAAAAAAAGAAGGCCATTATATTATAGGTTATGTTATTATGCCACATCATGTGCATGCCATCATCGCTTTTAAAAATACCCCAATACCCATAAATACCATAGTTGGCAATGGCAAAAGAATAATGGCCTATGAATTAGTTGATATATTGAAAAGTAAAAACAGAGATATTCTCATACACGAAATGCAGCAAATGGTAAATGATACAGATAGGAAACGCAATAAACTCCATGAAGTGTTTGAACCAAGTTTCGACTGGAAAGAGTGCCGCACTGTGGAATTTATACAGCAAAAGTTAAAGTATATCCATTATAACCCCTGTAAATGCAATCCTAAGCTTGCAAATATCCCGGAGGACTACTTGCATAGTTCTGCTAAATTTTATATAGCCGGTGAACAAGGGGTTTACCCAATAACGAGCTATATGGAGCTTTCTGATATAAACCTATCTTTATAACCTTGAATGCCGCAGAGTGCCTTCCTGCTCACAAGGCCAATGCAAAGGACACTCTGCGGATAAAGTAAGATGAACTTATTGATTGATATGAAATTAATTGAGAATAAGGATATATGGAAGCTTGAGTTTTTTATGGCGTTACGAAATCAATTTATGCACAACATTTATGCCACTACTCTTGTAAAATGTTTTAAATTTTTAGATGGGAGTCAAAAAAAAATATTACAAAATTATCCTCAAAATACTACTTTGGAATTAGAGGTTCAATTATATAAAGCAGTTTCAAGATTATGTGATGATATCCTCAAATCATTTTTGGATATTGCCATGGGAGTATTTAAGGATAGAGAAAATAAAAGGGATAATTCAGAAAACAGAATTTATAAAACAGCAAATAAGCATACTCTCGAAATTCTAACAAATAATGCCTTAAAGACTCAAACTCCAGATTTGATTTCGTTAAAAGAATACCACAGAACTTTAAATGAACAGATTAAATTATTAACAAAAGATGTTAAAGAAGAACTAAGTGACATTCAATTAATTATATCTGCATACGGGTTTATCTAACATTGCACAGAGCCATTTATTTCCCCCGTTCTTCAGTTCTCCACAGAGTCAACTAAATTTTAACCTTGCCCGCAGAGTCTCATAGCAATGTCTTGTGAGCAGGAAGGCACTCTGCGGCAAGTTTAGCACTGCAGCCCGATAGAATACAAATGCCGGCAAATTCGCTTATCTTTATTACATGAGTGTACGAAAAGCGATACCCTATAATAATGGTGTGTATTTTATTACATTTACCTGCACGCAATGGCTGCCCCTTTTTAGTATATGCGAAGCTTATAGTCTTGTTTATAAATGGTTTGATCACTTAAAAAAAGAAGGCCATTATATTATAGGTTATGTTATTATGCCACATCATGTGCATGCCATCATCGCTTTTAAAAATACCCCAATACCCATAAATACCATAGTTGGCAATGGCAAAAGAATAATGGCCTATGAATTAGTTGATATATTGAAAAGTAAAAACAGAGATATTCTCATACACGAAATGCAGCAAATGGTAAATGATACAGATAGGAAACGCAATAAACTCCATGAAGTGTTTGAACCAAGTTTCGACTGGAAAGAGTGCCGCACTGTGGAATTTATACAGCAAAAGTTAAAGTATATCCATTATAACCCCTGTAAATGCAATCCTAAGCTTGCAAATATCCCGGAGGACTACTTGCATAGTTCTGCTAAATTTTATATAGCCGGTGAACAAGGGGTTTACCCAATAACGAGCTATATGGAGCTTTCTGATATAAACCTATCTTTATAACCTTGAATGCCGCAGAGTGCCTTCCTGCTCACAAGGCCAATGCAAAGGACACTCTGCGGATAAAGTAA
>Ga0206915_1141_pt1 | contig 14296 bp, 10 predicted proteins | sample Alteio_BWOrgHeat_70_FD_152945 | JGI IMG/M metagenome (GOLD analysis project Ga0206915, IMG submission 152945) | Enriched cells from forest soil in Barre Woods Harvard Forest LTER site, Petersham, Massachusetts, United States -... | ecosystem: Environmental > Terrestrial > Soil > Temperate forest >...
GAAAGATTTTCATTACAGGGGCTTGCAGCAAAACATTCAGCCAATGGTTTTGCGTATTGAAAAATGGGGGTGGAATACTATTTCTATAAAAGTATCGGCGGACAAATTACCGGCAACTATACAGGCTATTGAGAGCAAATGGAACCAAACAATTCCCAACCGTCCCTTTGAATATACTTTTCTCGATGACCTTTTTAATAAGCAATACGCGGGCGAAGAAAAATTCGGCAACCTGTTTTTCAATTTTGCGGTGCTGGCTATTTTTATTTCATGTCTTGGTTTATTGGGGCTTGCCTCTTACAGCACTATTCAGCGCACAAAAGAAATTGGGGTTCGCAAAGTATTGGGCGCAAGTGTGGCCAATGTTATTAAGCTTTTGTCCATAGATTTTATAAAGCTGGTTGTACTTGCCTTTATTATTGCTTCGCCTGTTGGCTGGTATGTTATGCATATATGGCTGAATGGTTTTGCCTACCGTACACAAATCACCTGGCAGGTTTTTGCTTTGGCAGGCATTGCATCGCTGGTTATTGCATTTCTTGCCATCAGCTTCCAGGCAATAAAGGCTGCCGTTGCTAACCCGGTGAAAAGTTTGAGAACGGAATAGCGGGGCGTGAAACGTGAAACGTCAAACGTGAAAGGGTGGAGAGTGATAAGATTTTATTATGGGGAGGGGTAAGTAAAAAATTGAACGAGATAACTGCAAACTGAAAACTGCTATATATGTTAAAAAATTATTTCAAAGCGGCTTTAAGAAACCTGCGGCATAATAAAATCAATTCGTTCATAAATATTGCCGGCCTTAGTCTTGGCCTTGCCTCCGCAATGCTCATTATTCTTTATTTAAAAGACGAAGTGAGCTTTGACCGCTTTCACAGAAATGTAGCCGGCATTTATCGTATTGTATCAACAGAAAAATACAAGGGCACAGAATATAAAAACACCAACACCGGTTTATTGCAGGGGCCGCGTTTTATGCAAAATGTGCCGGGTATAAAATCATTTGTCCGAGTGCAAAGCGGTGTCGAAGATATAAAACAGGGCACCGAAGTGCTGAGCCAGGATCTGTTGTATGTTGACTCCAACTTTTTTTCCGTATTCACTTTTCCATTGATTGAGGGCGATGCAAAAAATTGTTTGAAACAACCTCATTCAATTGTGCTAAGTGAAGATGCCGCAAAAAAACAATTTGGCACAGCCGGGGCTCTTGGCAAGATGGTACAGGTGAAAGAGAACGGCGCTTTTGTTGCGTATAAGGTAACGGCGGTTACAAAGGATTGCCCGCAAAATTCTTCCATCCAGTTTAAAACGCTGTTGCCTATTGATGAACCGGAGGCAGACGCAAAAAATAATGACAACTGGTTTAGTTTTTTTCTGAACACTTTTGTTGTGCTCAATCCAAATGCAAACCCCCAAACAGTTTCCGGTCAAATGCAGCGTTTTTATATAAAGGATGCCAGCCAGACATTTAAGGAATTGGAAGCAAAATATGGCAGCGGTGGCACAATGGATAATTATTTTTTGCAGCCATTTACTGACATGCACCTGAATACAGAATTATCTGCGCAAAATGGCCTGGTAAATGGCAGTAACCCTATGTATTCATATATTCTTTCAGGCATTGCCTTATTTATTTTACTTATTGCATGCATCAATTTTATTAACCTAACGGTTGCCCGTTCTGTTAGGCGCGCAAAAGAAATTGGCATACGTAAAGTGGTTGGCAGCGGTAGAAAACAACTGATCTTTCAATTACTCGGCGAATCATATTTGCTTTGCACAATTGCTTTTTTGTTTGCTATTCTTTTGGCGCAGCTTATACTGCCTGTTTTTAATGATCTTTCCAACAAACAGCTTTCTATTTCTTATTTGCTTGATGCGAAACTGGTTGCAGGTTATATTATTTTGTTTATGCTAACCGGCTTGCTTGCAGGCGCATACCCGGCGCTGGTGCTATCTGGTTACAAGCCCGTTGAAATATTGTACAACCGCTTTAATTTGAAAGGGAAAAATTACCTGCAAAAATCTTTGGTGGTACTGCAATTTACTTTAGCCTCATTTTTAATTATCGCAACACTTACTATTTATGTGCAGTTTAATTTTCTTACCAAAACAAACCTTGGTTATGATGATAACAATGTTGTGGATGTAAGTAATTATAATTTAAATCATGATAAGGCTGCCGCATTTAAAGCAGAACTACTAAGAAATCCAAACATTGTTGATGCTGCCCCCAACGATGTTGGCCGTGGGTGGACGGTCGCAAGAGTCGCTAATGATTCTAACATTAGTTTTAACTATGCAACAATTGATGAATCGTATTTTCACGAACTGGCAATCCCCATTCTCCAGGGAAGAAATTTCTCAAAGGCTTTTCCTGCAGATTCAAATAATTCTGTTATCGTAAATGAATCTTTTGTAAAACTCGCCGGCTGGAAAAACCCTGTTGGCGAAAAAGTGAATTTCTGGAGCCGGCATAAAATATATCACGTAATTGGCGTGGTACAGGATTATCATTTTCAATCCCTGGCACAAAAGATCGGGCCCCAGCTATTTACCACTAAAAATGATAATCACTATGCAACAGTGCTTATAAAAATAAAGCCTAATACAGCAACAGCGAGCCTGAAGTATATACAACAAACATTTAAGCAATTGTTTCCAATGAATCCTTATTCATACACATTTTTGAATGACGAGAACCGGAAGAATTATGAAGCCGAGGATAAATGGAAGCAAATTATGCTGTTCAGCGCTGTACTCACCATATTTATTTCCAGTATCGGCCTGTTTGGCTTGTCTGTTTTATCAGCCGAAAAAAGAACAAAAGAAATTGGCATCCGCAAGGTGTTGGGCGCTTCTGTAAGCAACGTTGTATCTATCCTGTCAATTGATTTTTTAAAGCTGGTTGCCATTGCACTGGTTATATCACTGCCTGCCGGCTGGCTGGCTGCAAATAAATGGTTAGAAAATTATCCATACCGAACTTCATTGCATTGGTGGATATTCAGTGTTACTGCACTATTAGTAATATTTATCGCGCTAATAACAGTCAGCTTTCAGTCTGTAAAAACTGCAATAGCCAACCCGGTGAAGAGTTTGAGAACGGAATAGCGGGGCGTGAGACGTGAAACGTCAAACGTGAAAGGGTGGAGAGTGATAAGATTTTATTATGGAGAGGGGTAAGTAAAAAATTGAACGAGATAACTGTAAACTATAAACTGAAAACTGTCTGATTTTTCTAATGGCGAAAGAAGCTAAAACTTTCCTCAATAATCTTTTTCAAATCCCAAAAATCCCGGTTCTATCTTTTTCTATCCGCTCTTTTCTGCAACTCATCAATTGGCATTGCTATAATGCGCCCCACCTGCTGCTTGCCCCGGTAGGTAACCACCTTTAGCATTACTGCATCTTTAGGCGGGGTTAATGGCGCGGAGTATTTAGGATAAAAATTATCAGGGAAAGAATTATCAAAGCTATAATAAATATCAAGGCCATCCACCTCATTGGTTAAGGTGATGCTGAGTTTGCCGTCTGCATCTTTCTTTACATCAAAGGACGGGTCAAAAATCGCGCGGGCATATTTTACTTCTTCTATATCAAACCTGTCAAATTGCTTTTCTACGCGGTTTTCAAAATTGTCCCAGTCTTTGCTTGCTTTGGGGCTCCAAACACATTCTGCAATTGCCAGTGCACGCGGCCATGTCATATATTCAAGATGGCGCACGTTAAACATTTGTTCTGTCCAAATATTGCCCTGGCCTCCTTTAATGTATTTGGGGTCAAGGCTGTCGGGTGCGGGGTCAAACTCATACACTGTTTTTAAACGCAGCGTAGCATACACGCGCGGTTCAATAATTTGGTCTGCCTGCATATAATCAAGGTAGGCATATTGCACCGGGCTCATCACTACATCGTGTTTCATCCGGGAGGCTACAACGCCACCTTCCATGCTGCGCCAGCTCATTACTGCCGCGTCAGGTGCTAAACCGCCTTCCAGTATCTCGTCCCATCCCATCAGTTTTTTACCCTTTGATTCAATGATCTTCTCCACCCGTTTTACAAAATAGCTTTGCACTTCTTCCTGTGTTTTCAATCCTTCCCGCTGCATTAGTGCTTTTACCGCATCACTCTGCGCCCAAAATCGCTTATTAGCCTCGTCGCCACCCATGTGTATGTATTCAAAAGGGAATAATTGCGCTACTTCACCAAAAACTTTATCAAGAAAAACATATACATTTTCATTGGCCGGGCAAAGGGTATTATCAACAGGCGCAATGGCAGGCTGTGTGCTATCCCGTCTTCTGCGTGATTCTCCCGAGCTTACTTTATAATTCTCTGCGCCGGGCGTGCAGGATAATTCGGGATATGATGCTACCGCTGCAAGGCTGTGCGCCGGTACATCAATTTCGGGCAGAATATTTACAAACCTGTCTTTTGCATACTGCACCAGTTCCCTTATATCATCCTGTGTATAAAAGCCGCCTTCGGTGCGGGGTTCATCCGGCGTTGGAATAGAGAACGAACCAAAATAACCTTCTTTATGCACACGTAGTGAACCAACCTCCGTAAGCTTCGGAAGACTTTTTATTTCTATGCGCCAGCCCTGGTCATCTGTTAGGTGCATGTGCAATAAGTTGTATTTATATTTAACCATCTGGTCAATAAAATCTTTTACCTGCTGCTTGGTAAAAAAGTGGCGGGATACATCCAGCATCAATCCTCTCCATCCAAAACGGGGATGATCAGTTATATCAACACAGGGTATTTGCCATTGTACATTTTTTACTATTGTTTTGCTTTCAATTTCTTTTGGCAATAATTGCAATAAGGTTTGCACACCATAAAATATGCCGGCAGGCTGGTTAGCTGTTATTGTAACCTGCTTTGTTGTAACAGTTAAATGGTATCCTTCGCTTCCGAGTGTAGTGTCGTCCATTTTATTAAGTACAAGGCGTATTGTTGCCGGCGCGGCCTTAACCACACTAAAATGATACCCTGTTGGAACAGTTAAATGAGTTGTTAACGCTACAAGAGATTGTTTTAAATCGCTTGTCGAAGCAGCCAGTATTGTACCGTTAGAAGGCAAAGTAAAGTTGCCGGAATTCCTAACCAGTTTAACAGGTTGCGGAATAATGGCAATATCTGAATTATCCGTTTGGCTAAAGGCCAAGTTACAAATAAAGACGCTTAACATTAGCAAGCCTGATCGTTTCATAATGCAGCAGTTTTTTTTGAAAGCAAGTATCTTTAGAAATATATGTTCTCTTCTTCTCTTTTTACTCTTTACTCTCTTAGCTTTATTCATCATCCCCTTTATGGTCAGCCCTTTTTTGCAATTCTGATATTGGCATGGCAATTTCGCGGCCCACCTGTTTTTTGCCACGGTAGGTAACAACCTTAAGCATTACCGCATCTTTAGGCGGCGTTAACGGTTGTGTGTATTTTGGATAAAAATTGTCAGGGAATGAATTATCAAAACTATAATAAGTATCAAGCCCGTCAACTTCATTTGTTAAGGTAATACTCAGCTTGCCATTGGCATCTTTTGTTACGGCAAACGATGGGTCAAACATCGCCCGGGCATATTTAACTTCGGCAGCATCAAAACGGCCAAATTGTTTTTCAACACGGCTTTCAAAATTATCCCAGTTCTTGCTTGCTTTAGGGCTCCAAACACACTCGGCAATGGCTAAGGCACGCGGCCAGGTCATATATTCCAGGTGGCGCATATTAAACATTTGTTCTGTCCAGATATTCGCTTGTCCCCCTTTAATAAATTTAGGATCTACTCCTTCAGGAACAGGTTCAAATTCGTACGTCTTTTTTAAACGTAACGTAGCGTAAACATGGGGCTCAATAATGGGATCGCCCTGCATATAATCAAGGTAAGCAAATGTTGTGGGGCTCATCACCACTTCATGCCCCATTTTAGCAGCCTGTATGCCGCCATCTATACCGCGCCAGCTCATTACGGCCGCATCGGGGGCCAAACCGCCTTCCAGTATCTCGTCCCAGCCAATTACCTTTTTGCCTTTTGATTCTATTATTTTCTCAACCCTTTTTTCAAAATAGCTTTGCACTTCTTCCTGTGTTTTCAACCCCTCCTTTTGCATTAATGCTTTTATGGCATCGCTTTGTTCCCAAAAGTTCTTGGCGCATTCATCACCGCCAATATGTATATATTCAAACGGAAAAAGCTGCGCTACTTCAGTAAAAACCTTATCTAAAAAAGGATACACTTTTTCATTAGCAGGGCAAAGTGTATTGTCAATACGCCCTTTGGGGCCGGGCCAATCCATAAAAGGCTCGCCTGAAATGATGTGGTATTTATCTGCCCCCGCAGTGCAGGAAAGTTCCGGGTAGGCAACAATTGCAGAAAGGCTGTGGCCGGGTATATCTATTTCAGGCATAATATTCACAAACCTGTCTTTTGCATATTGCACCATTTCCCTTATATCATCCTGCGTATAAAAACCACCTTCTGTACGGGGTTCGTCCGGTGTTGGCGGAGAAAATGTTCCAAAGTAGCCTTCTTTATGTACGCGCTTTGTAGCATCGTCCGATGTAAGCCTTGGCAAACTTTTTATCTCTATCCTCCAGCCTTCATCATCTGTTAAATGCATGTGCAGCAGGTTGTATTTATACTTTACCATCTGGTCAATAAAATCTTCTACCTGCTGCTTTGTGTAAAAGTGGCGTGATACATCAAACATTAATCCGCGCCAGCCAAAACGTGGGTAATCAGTTATCTCAACGCAAGGCGCCTGCCATTGTATATGCTGCACCAGGGTATTGCTTTCGATATCCTTTGGCAATAATTGATAAAATGTTTGAAGCCCGTAAAATATGCCCGTCGGTTTATTGGCAGTTACGGTAACCTGTTTTTGCGTAACAACCAAATGGTAACCTTCATCGCCCAGTGTATTGTCAGCCATTTTATTTAGAATAAGGCGTACGGCTACCGGAATACCTTTTGTGGTATTAACGTATGCACGATAACCGGTTGGTACGGTTAAATGCGTAGTTAAACTAGCAATGGTTGCTTCTAATGCGGGGCTGGCATCTGCCTGGATAAGAATATTGGAAGGCAAAATAAAGTAACCTGTATTCTTTACCAGCTTAACCGGCTGTGGAATAATGGCTACATCTGTATTATCATTTTGGCAAAAAGCCACTGAAAAGGTAACAATGCTGATAAACAGGAGGCTAAGTTTTTTCATAATGCAGTCAGTCATTTTTTGGCAGGCAGGTTAATAAATAAATTGGAGGAGGGAAATTAGGGAATTTTGGCGAGTTAGGCGAAGGCAAAGTAAAATGAAACCAGTACTCCGCAAAAACTTAGAAGACGAATTTAATGTTGCCGGGCGAAAGAAATGATCGCGAATTACTTAACCGTCATAGCCAGGCCGCCCACATTTTGTTTAAACACGCTTGCCTGCAAATGGCGGCTGCGCCTATCTCATGCGACCATCACAGGCTCAACTCACAGCCACAGCGCATACCATCGCTCATAAGCCCCCGATGCGCTTCGCTAAGACGCTATGTATATCATACAATTGAATTTCAATAGATTTCCTGCCTATTTGTTAAAGCAAATAAAAATTCCAAAAATAGCTACATAAAAATTTGTTCGTACGAAAAATTTCCTACCTTTAGCTCATGAAGGAAAAAAACGAGCCTGTTAAAAAAATGGAGCCAACAAAATCTGAATTAGAGATACTGCAGGTTTTGTGGAAACATGGCCCTTCAACCGTGCGTTTTGTGAACGACGAGTTGAATGCACAAAAAAGAGAGGTGCATTATACCAGCACGCTTAAGCTGATGCAGATAATGACAGAAAAGGAATTATTGACGCGGGATGAAAGCAATATGAAACATATATACAGCGCTGCAATGGACGAACATAAAATGAAGGGCATGCTGCTTGACAAATTTGTTGACTCAATGTACAATGGCTCGGCCGGGAGCCTGGTATTACAATTATTAGGCAATAAAAAAGCATCGAAAAAAGAACTGGAAGCAATAAAAGACCTGTTGAAAAAATTAGAGAAAGAATAACTGTTTAACCACTAAATTTTTCTGTATGCAATTTTCGGATAACGAAATTGTGCAGGCACTCTGCCGCACATTGTTCCATTCGCTTTGGCAGGGTTTGCTGCTTGCCATTGCAGCAGGAATGGTGGTATTATTTACAAAAAAAATGCGTACAGCGGTTAGGTATAATATTCTTACGGCACTGCTGTTTGTTTTTGTTGCGGGTGTTACCTGTACATTTTGCCTGCAGCTAAAGAATTCAACTGCTATCCCTGCTGCCACGCAAATACCTGTACAGGCTGCAGTGGTTACCGGCGAAAACACATCAGTAAATAACGCAGTATTACAATCTAAACCGTTAAGCGCAGTTGCAACTGTTATTAATTGGTTTAATGCAAATGCCGGTATAATTGTATTAGCCTGGTTTTTAATTATTGCTTTCAGGTGCCTGCAAATGCTAATGGGCTTAAGGGGTGTTTACCTCCTGCGCCGCAAAGGTGTTTCTGAAGCAGGCGAATACTGGATAAGCCTGCTTAAACAGCTTGCGGCAAGCGTACAGGTTAAAAGGCCCATTAAGCTTATGCAATCGGCCATTGCAAAAGTGCCCATGGTAATTGGCCATTTTAAACCGGTGATCCTTCTTCCGGCAGGCGTGTTAACAGCCTTACCGCAGGATGAGATAGAAGCCATACTGTTACATGAGCTGGCGCATATACGCCGCAAAGATTACCTCGTAAATATGCTGCAGAATTTTTGCGAGATACTCTTTTTCTTCAATCCCGCTGTTCTATGGATATCATCGCTTATTAAAGAAGAACGGGAAAATTGCTGTGATGATATAGCTATTGATAAAGTAAAAAACAAAAAACAATTCATCCATGCCCTCATTTCTTTCCAGGAATACAATATGGCGGCATCAAACTATGCTGTTGGCTTTCCCGGCAGGAAAAATCATTTACTTAACCGCGTAAAACGCATTGTTACCAATAACAATAAAACATTGAATAATATGGAAAAAACATTATTGGCAACAGGCTTTGTTATATTAAGTTTTATAACAATAGCCATTGCCCAACCCAAACAATTACATGCTGCGGATAAAAAAGTTGCAGCATCTGCGTCAGGTACAACAACGCCTGTGGCACAAAATACGGAGGTGCCTGCCAACACTGTTGAGGAAGATGCGCCGCCGCCACCGGCACCGGCAAACGACGGGGACACCACAAAAGAAAAAAAAGAGAACAGCGGCCACTCCAACTTTAACATCAATACAACTGTTGACGGTAAAGAATACAGGATTGTTGAAGAGAATGATGAAATAACAGAATTGTATGTGGATGGTGTTAGAATACCTGATGATAAAATAGCTGATTATAAACCTGTTATAGAAAAGATAAAGCAACAAATAAAAGAACAGCAAAAGCAATTTGCCATACAACAGCAGCAATTTAGAGAACAGCAAGCGAAATTCAGAGAGCAACAGGAGGAATTTAGAAAACAACAGGAGCAGCAAAGGGTACGCATGGATACCCTGCGGAAAGAAGAATTTAGAAAACAGCAGGAACAATTTAAAGAGCAACAACAGCAATTCAGGCAACAAGAAGAAGAATATAGAAAACGCATGGAGCAGCAAAGAGTAGGTATGGATACCCTGCGGAGGGAAGAATTTAGAAAACAGCAGGAACAATTTAGAGAGCAAGAACAGCAATTCAGGCAGCAAGAAGAAGAATTTAGAAAACAAAGAGAGCAGCAAAGGTTAGGCATGGATACCCTGCAGAGGGAAGAATTCAGAAAGCAGAAGGAACAATTCAGGGAGCAGGAGAGGGAGTTTAGGCTGCTACGCGAAAAAATGCTGTTAGATTCTAACCGCCGGCATCTTTATAGTTTTGAATCTCCGGTTCCACCCGTTGAGCCGGTTCCACCTGTTGAACCCGTTGAGCCGGTGTCTTCCATTGAGCCGGTGCCGCCGGTGCCCCCAGTTGCGCCCGCTCCCCCATTTCCGTCATTATCATTTAAACTCTCAAATAATAAAGTGATCGCTTCGATAATTAATGAGCTTAAGAGCAGCAATATTGTGAATAGCGCTGAGAATATATCCTTTACTTTGAATGATGAAAAGCTGGTTGTAAACGGCGTTACCCAACCCGCAACTTTGCATACAAGGCTAAGAGCAAAATATTTAGAAAGCCCTGGCGACCATGTTATTTATTCAGCTATCAAAAATTCAACCCATACCGATATAATTATTAATTCAAAATAGCGAAGTTAAACACATAATAAAATAGGGATGGCACTTATAAAAGGCATCATCCCTTGTTTTTATGTCCCCTGTTATATCAACTATTGTTAAGCAACATTACTTACCTGCAGTTGTGGGTACAACCTGTTTACACAATCTAAAATATTAAGTTTGGTAAATTCAAACTGCGCTTTATGATCATTACTCCCTTCTTCTTTAGTTATACCCGTAAAACTTTTATAAAGCCTTTCCAGTTCTTTATACGCCTGCCTGAATTCAGAAAATTCCCGTTTATTTTTTAAATACCTGCACTGATCTATAAACGCGCCCAGCAGGCTCAATAACAAAAGCCTTAATTCAGTACAATCGGTGAACCTGCGGTATTCAAGCTGAGTAATAGCTAAAACTATGCTGTTAGTGCGTTTCATATAGTGGTAAAAACCATTATAAAACAAAAAGTTTACCAAATGGCTATTGCAAGCCTTTTTTGCCCAAACAGTATATTTTCTACTATAAATTGTAGCAAAAATTTCCCATGTCAACAGTCTTTTATTTTGCGAGCCTAAACCTGAAAGCGATATCTTTTGCCCTTTCGGGTAATAGTTCATTTCCAAATCTTATTTCTTCGGGGTAAATCCTTATGCGGCCGTTAGTTAACTGTATTATATAGTCACCATAATCGGTAAACATGTGTTTTTGGTACGCACCTATCTCTTTTTTAATAATTCGCACTTTTGAAAGCACCACTTCAATTTCAGGCTGGCTGAATTCTGTAATTTCCATTATTAGTATTTTATATATCTATCCTCAAAATCTATGCAAACGCCTAAAATAAGGATATATTGTTTCTTAAAACTGTATAACGCGGGTACCTGCGGCAAAACATTTGTTACACTGTAAGTGTAATTAATTGGGTAATAACAGTTATATCTGCAATACTTTCTACAAAGCGACATTATTTTTTCACAAAAGAATATGAGTTTACCATTTGATGCACTTTATATTTTATTCACTTTTACAATAAAGTAATAATATGAAATCTCACTTTAACATTTTTGGCCTTGAAGAAATGGATTCACCAAACCGGGATGACGAAAAAACAGGACAGCCCTTATTTTTTAGAAAATACCCAATACATTTTGAAACTTTTGAAAAAGCACATGAGGAACTGGTACAAATACAAAATGATAAATCGCCGTTTATCAATTATAAGTTTAACAGTTATGTGATACTTGAAACTTATTCGGCCGCTAAAAAGAAGGAGCTAAGAGATTAAAGAGAGAAAGAGAATAGGAGGGGCTGGAGATTAAAGAGAGAAAGAGAATAGAAGGGGCTAAGAGATTAAGGAGAGAAAGAGAATAGGAGGGGCTAAGAGATTAAAGAGGGAAAGAGGTTAAGAAGGGGCTAAGAGATTAAGGAGAGAAAGAGAATAGGAGGGGCTAAGAGATTAAAGAGAGAAAGAGAATAGAAGGAGCTAAGAGATTAAAGAGAGAAAGAGGTTAAGAAGGGGCTAAGAGATTAAGGAGAGAAAGAGAATAGGAGGGGCCAAGAGATTAAAGAGAGAAAGAGAATAGAAGGGGCTAAGAGATTAAAGAGAGAAAGAGAATAAGAAGGGGCTAAGAGATTAAGGAGAGAAAGAGGAGACTTGTCATATTCTCTTTTTTCTTATTTTCCTCTTTTAATCTCTTAGCAATGATGTTAGAAAAGCACTATAAGAAGGCTATTCTTAGGCTTATGAATTTAAAAAATGGAATAAAAAAACAAGTAACCGGTATATTACTAAGTATATTTTTAGTTTCTTTTTTAAAAGAAACTATTTGGGGCAGTAACCAATAAAACAATACCTTTCATATTGTTAGCTTTTCCATTAAAAATAAATATATGGTTACCTCAAGACGCTCATTCTTAAAATCAGCCGGGTATGCTTCAGCGGGTTTATTAATTGCACCCGGCTTTGCAAAGAAAAAATACAGGGATATTGGCGTGCAGCTATATACCGTGCGCGATGCCATGGCCAAAGACCCTGCAGGCACATTGGCTAAAGTTGCCCAAATAGGTTACACAACTGTTGAAGGCAACTATGGCCCTGACACGTTTTACGGGATGGATCCTAAAACGTTTGCAGCCTTGTTAAAAACAAATGGCCTGGCAATACCAAGCGCACATTACAGGCTTGGGGAAGATAAAACGAATGGCCAGGCGCCAAAAGGCACCATTCTGAATGGCTGGAACAAGGCAGTGGATGATGCAGCGGCTATAGGGCTTAAGTATATGGTGTGTGCATGGCTGTCGCCCACTGAGCGTGGTAGCCTGGATCACTATAAAACCCTTGCAGGGGAATTAAACACCGCCGGCGAAGCTTGTAAAAAAGCAGGCATTCAATTATGTTATCACAACCACGACTTTGAGTTTGAAAAACAAGGTGATGTTTACCCGTATGATGTGCTGCTTGATAATTCAGACAAAGACCTCGTAAAACTGGAAATGGATATGTATTGGGTTACAAAAGCGGGGCAGGATCCTGTTGCTATAATTAATAAACATCCGGGCAGGTACCCGCTTTGGCATTTGAAAGATATGGATAACACCCCCAAACATTTTTTTACAGAGGTTGGCAACGGTACCATAGACTTTAAAAATATTTTTAAACACGCCAATACAGCAGGCTTAAAATACTTTTTTGTAGAAGAAGATATATGCCCGGGTTCACCTTTTGACAGCATAAAAATGAGCTACAATTATATTAAGAGCAACCTGGTTTAACAAAACAGGCACAGCAAAGAAACTGCCCGCAGGCCAAAACCCGGAGGCAGTTTTTTTATTTACCCTAAACAATAGAGCAATTATCATGTTACATAAGTTGCTGTTGAAATAGCACTAAAAGTTAATTTCTTACCATTAAGGAGTAACTTTTTAACTTTATCGATTAATTTGCACCTTAATTTTCTTGATGAAAAAGCCCCATTTAATTATTTTCTTTTTATTGTTCTATGCAATTACCGCCGTTGCCCAACAAAAAGATAACAAGGATACAATACCGATAGAACAAGTTTCCAACAAAGAATTTTTGGTATTTCCATTTGTAGTAAGGTCACTGGAAACGGATTGGGGTTTTGGTGGCGTAGCGGCCGCTTTTTTTAAACCTAAAAAAAATGATTCACTTACGCGAACATCGGACATTAACCTGCTTGGGTTATATACTTTGAGAAGCCAGCTGATTGTAGTTTTAAACTCAACCGTATTTTTTCCGCATGAAGACCATATATTCCGTTTCCAGGCATCGTATAGTTACTACCCAGACGATTTTTGGGGGCTCGGTAATACCACCAAGCCAGAAGACGAAGAAGGATTTAGCCAAAAACAATTTTTTGTAAATCCCCAGTTTTTGGTGCGGGTACACAAGAAAGTGTATATAGGCGCCACATATGAATTTCAACATACAGGACCGGTTACTTATACGCCCGGCGATGTTTTTGACCAGGAGAATATAGTAGGCCGGCATGGAGGAAACACATCGGGCATTGGCCCCATACTAACATGGGATTCCCGCAATGCTGCCTACAGCCCTACAAAAGGTTTTTTTTCAGAGGTTCAGTTCATAGTGTTTGATAAATTTATGGGCAGTGATTTTAATTTTAACCTTTTAACCTTTGACCTTAGAAAATATATACAGGTTGCCAAAAATTCAGTGCTTGCTTTCCAGGGCCTGGGTGGGTTTGCATCGGGGGAAGTGCCCTTTAGAAAGCTGGAAGAGCTTGGGGGATCTGATATGATGCGCGGGTTTTACGGCGGAAGATATACTGACAAATGTTTAATGGCGTACCAGGCAGAGTTTCGCCAGTTTCTTTTCTGGAGATTGGGTGTTGTAGGCTTCGCTGCAACAGGTGAAGTTGCTCCGCAGGTAAGTGATTTTTATTTAAGCGGCCTTCACTATACTTATGGCGCAGGTATGCGCGTAGCTTTAAGTAAAAAAGAAAAATTAAACCTTCGTGTTGATTACGGCTTGGGATACCACTCACA
>Ga0206915_1142_pt1 | contig 14240 bp, 9 predicted proteins | sample Alteio_BWOrgHeat_70_FD_152945 | JGI IMG/M metagenome (GOLD analysis project Ga0206915, IMG submission 152945) | Enriched cells from forest soil in Barre Woods Harvard Forest LTER site, Petersham, Massachusetts, United States -... | ecosystem: Environmental > Terrestrial > Soil > Temperate forest > O...
AATGATACTAAAAAAGAAGGTTGCGTGGTTGGTGGAAGATTGTTCATGGTTCATGGCTCATAGTTCATAGTTGGAAAATCGTAAAAATTTGCATTCCCCATTTAAATCCGTCCTGGCAAGTTTTGCATTTCATGTTTCTTCTTCCCCCTTTAGGGGATAGGGGTTGTTTCCCTTAGCTTTGCCCCCCAATATGGAAGCAGCCACTCCTGACATGCATTTACAGGTAAAGATCACTAACGGTCAAATACTCCGCATCGCTTTGCCTATTGCTGTGTCTATATTAGTGCCCCAAATTAATTTTATTACCAATAATATTTTTTTAGGCTCTCTTGGCGAAGAACCGCTTGCCGTTGCAGGTATTACGGGCGTTTTTTATTTAATATTCGCGGTTATTGGTTTTGGGTTGAACAATGGCCTGCAATCATTAATTGCAAGGCGCGCCGGTGAAAACCGCATTGACGAAATAAGTGTTTTATTTAACCAGGGCATTCGCATAGCCATCTCCTTTTCAGTTGCAGCGGTTGTGGTTACTTATTTAATTGCCCCCTTCGTATTCAGCCACGCATTAACCAACCCTGTGCATGTGCAAATGGCGGTGAGTTTTTTATATATCCGCATCTGGGGCTTACCATTATTGTACATGTACCAGTTGCGTAATGCTGTGCTGGTGGGTACCAATAACAGCAAGTATATTATTGCGGGCACCGTGGCCGAAACCGTTACCAACATAGTATTTGATTATGCGTTAATAAAGGGTAGGCTTGGCTTTGTACAAGTTGGCTTTAATGGCGCTGCAGTATCTTCCATCATTGCAGAAGGGGTGGGTTTTTTCACGGTTTTTGCTACTATGAGGTTGAAAGGCATCAGTAAAAGCCTAAAGCTCAATTCAAACTTTTCTTATCACGCAAAAAACACGCGGTTAATATTGGTGCAATCTTCCCCGCTTATACTGCAATTTATGATAAGCGTTACAAGCTGGGAGTTTTTTTACATATTAGTAGAGCACCATGGTGAGCGCGACCTTGCCATTTCCAACACCATGCGAAACATATTTGGTTTATTTGGCTGCGTTTCATGGGCATTTGCCGCTACAAGTAATACCATGGTAAGCAATGTAATAGGGCAGGGGATGCAAAACAGGGTTAAGGAACTTATTGTTAAAATAATGAAACTGAGCATGGGCTTTGCATCCATCATTTTTGTTCTTTTAAATCTTTCAGTTGCTTTTTTATTGCGGGTATATGGACAGGGGGACGATTTTATTGCAGCCGCAGTGCCTGTTGTGCGCGTGGTATCGGCAGCGCTGGTATTGATGTCAGTAAGCACAGTTTGGTTAAACGCAGTTACGGGCACAGGCAATACCCGCATTAACCTGCTGATAGAAATTGGGGCCATCAGTTTATATTGCGTTTACGCTTATGTTGTGCTTGAAAAATTAGACCTGCCCATTACCTGGGGATGGGGCGCCGAGTTGGTTTATTGGACAGCCATGTTCATCCCTTCTTTTCTTTATATACAAAGCGGGCGATGGAAGGGCAAGAAAATATGAGATATTATATTTCGATAGAAAAATCATAAAACTGTTGTTCGTCTTTTGGTGTGGCCAGAACATTGGTAACTACAGCATGTGGCGGCCCTTGTTTACACCATGCAACAAACTCCTGGAGGTTTTTTTCAGCCCCGTTTGCCATAATTTCTACATCTCCTTCATCAGTGTTTTTCACCCATCCGGTTATATTTTTACTAAGCGCCATTCGTTTGGCATTCATCCTGAAGGAAACCCCCTGCACCTTACCTTTTATAATTAAATGAACGGTTGGCATAAGGATATAAAAATAAAAATTAGTTGGATATTTTATGCGATAGATTGTTATGATATGTTGAATTTTTTGCTATCAAATCTTGTGTTATATTCCGTAAGAATATTTGGTGGGTAGAAAAAAGACGAATTTAAGATACCCTGTCAATACTTATACTGGTGTTCATGTTCCTTTGGCGCCTGGGGCGTTCTGTTCTCATAACCTGGTGGTGCAAAACGCGGATCTTTTATAAATGAGGAGTCGGTTAGTGCATAAATGAAAGCCCTCAACTGTCCTATCTCAAAATTGGATAAGGGTATTTTATTTTTAACCAGCGAATCTGTAGTGGGGCCATTCACCACTCCTTTCCTGTAATGTTCCAGCACATCAAGCAATGAATAAAACCGCCCGTCATGCCCGTAAGGAAAAGTGAGCAATGCATTGCGGAGGGACGGTACTTTAAATTTAAGCGAGTCCGCAGGGTTACGTGTTATCCTCATCCTTCCAAAATCATCCAGGTATTTATCAACCGGCAGCCCGGTATTGCGGTAACTCAGGTCGGTGAATAATGGCGGCGTATGGCAGGATGCACATTTTTTTTGGAAGATGGCATAACCAAGCCGCTCGGGTAAATTAAAGCTGTCCTCACCACGCATCACACGGTCGTATTTGCTGTTTGCGCTAACCATCATCACTAAAAACTGGCTCAGCGCTTTTGTTAATCGTTTTGTATTTATCGTTTCATCACCAAATGCAGCCCTGAACATTTTTTTATAGTCATCGTCGGCGCGCAGCTTATTTAAAACGGAGTCAATATTCTCCGCCATTTCTGTGGTGTCGGTTATGGGTGCCAGCGGCTGAAGGTCAAGGTGGTTAATACCTCCATCCCACATAAATTCTTTTTGCCATGCAAGGTTAAACAAGCCGGGTGCGTTGCGCCTGGTAAATGAGTTATTAAAACCGTGGCTAACGTTGTGGTCGTAGGTGGCAAAGGCTGCAAACTGCTGGTGGCAACTTGCGCAGGCAAAATTACCGTCTTTGCTTAGCCGCCCGTCGTAAAATAATTTCCTGCCCAGTTCAAAGCCTTCTTTAGTAACCGGGTTTTGCTTAAAATCATATACAGGCTGCGGCCATCCCTGCGGCACAGAAAATGCAATGGGAGTGGGGGGAGCATTTTTTTGATTGAACGAAAAAGATAAAGCGCTGCCTGCAATAACAAACAAGCACAGGCTTATAATAGAAAAATACTTCATTTCATTTGCTGAATACTGAACATTGTTGCATAATTATCTGCAAACTGTATGGCAAGGGCCCCGGGCTCGTGGCATAGCGGGTGGCCGGCTATATTAATGCTATGCACGCCGTTGAACCATTTGTTTACATCAACATTTATAACGATGGTATTTATAACTTTATTCTTACTTGTTTTGGTAAGCATTTCAATTTTTCTTGCAGCATTCTCGCCTTTTTTAAAACCGCCTACATCAAATGAAAATGCATTACCCGGCACTTTGGCCACGGCAGATATTCCCTCAAACTTTGCCATGATATAACCGGTATTCCACGTCCAGAACATGCCATTGGCGGGGTCAAGGGCGCCATCCTGCACACCACTCACATTGGCAGTACTGTCAACGCCCAATAAAAAAGAAATGGATGTTATATGCTGTACAGATAAAGGAACGGTAATGGTTGCAGAAGCCGAATCGCCCGCATCTACTAAAAAATAATCATTGGGAAAAAACTGCACACTCATATCCGAACTGTCTAATAACTGTATCTGCGTAATATAATACCTGAATTTTTTAATAGTATAAGTTTCCCCAAATGGGTTTGTATAACCATTGCCCAAAACTAATTTGGCGCCGCCAACTTTATTTTCAAATACCAGTTTCAACTGGTTGCCCCCGGTAGTATTTTTTACCAATTGGGAAGAAGCCTGCAATGAAAAAAGAAAGCATATACCTGTAAGGATGATGGTTTGCACCTGCTTAATAGTTTTCATATAGTATTTTTTGCTTCAACTAATATTATTTAGGCGTGGTTGGGGCAAGCGAAATACTTATTTGTATCCCTCCCCTGGTATTTGTTACCGGGGCAGATGTTGAAATGTACGGAATAATCCTTTCCTGGTCAAAATAAAATTTAAGCTTTACGCGGTTGCTCATTACATAATCAATACTGGGCTGTATGCTTATCACTTTTTGGCCCCCTGTGCTGTAAGCGGTTATCTGGTCTAACTGGCTGTTGCTTTGCGTATCATCCCGCACAGAAAGGTCGAGGCGTATGTCTAAGTCGTTTTGCAATTTCTTTCCGTTTGTAAAAGGTAATTTAAAGGGCAGGTTAACACCTTTCTTTCTAAAGCCTCCGCCAAAATCCCATTCTGTGCTGCGCACCTCGCTTAATTGATAATCAACAAGGCTTAAACTTAACTGGCGGCTTTTTTTGTACTCAAAATGTAAGGTCATCTGGCTTTTTGTAGTTACATCAAAGCCTATTAAGGGCGCAAATTGTTCCTGTATAGTAATATTTGGCACAAGGAAAAATGGAACGTAGTTGCCCGAGACGGTGTCAATAAAAGCAGGCGCGCCCAAATGGTAAGGATCATAATAATAAAGAGCGCTGGTAAAGCTGTTCATGCTTAGTGTGGAGTTATAAGCATGTGTAATACTTATGTTAGTGAAAATATCAGCCAGTGCCGGAATTTTAGTTAAACCCGTAAAAGTTACCCGCCAGTTTGGTAATGGAGCAATATTTCTGAATGGATTTGCTTTTATATTGGGGTTGCTTTCGTTTAACAGCGAAATAGTTGACGCGTCTTTCCCCGTATACGCAGCAAGGAATGCCGGTATCAAAACATCCTGGGCATAACGGCCATAGCCGCTTGCAAACCCATCATTCGTGTATTGCTGGCCGGCGGGTATCTTGGCCCAGTAAGGGTTCAGTTTAGCAAGCCTGTTTGAAATAGTGATGCGGTTACTTTCAAACTTTGCAAATGTTTGCGTAACCTGGTTGGGGTTATATTTACCAAACAGCGTTTGAAAGCTGATATATGATACACTGAAACCACCGCTTGCATATGGGCTTAAGTGCCCGAATGAGCCATTGCCAATGGTATCTTTAAATAATTCCTGGTAGGATTTAGAGAAAGTTTTCTCAACATTAAGATCAACAATAAATTCTTTTATCGGCTCCAATTGGGCAGCAAGGCTAAAGTGTTGCTCAACATCCTGCTGGTAAAACAGGTTAAAAGTAGTGTCACGCGTTATGGCGCCCTGCCTGGCCTTTTGGTTAAGCCAGTTTGAATCAGGCTGTTTGCCGAGCACATAGCCCCACCCGGGCTCCATGGTACTAAAGTTTTGGCCTAAAAACTTAGTGCTGTCTGTGTAGCCGGGTATGCGGCTATCATAGTTTTCACTGTAGTTTACTGAAACCCGCTTCAGCATAGTTACAACCCTGCCAATTGTTTTAACTGCACCGCCAACTTCCACCGGTCCCGAAGCATCGCGCCTTGCTTTACGGGCAGCGCGTTTTTGAAGCCTCCATTTATGCAGGGCCTGCCTTCGTGCTTTGCCCTTTAAGCCATATACCACTGAATCCCTGGGCCTGATATTAAATATTGAGTCATTCACCGTTGCCGGTTTATTTGCTTCCGCATTCGGCGCCGGCGTTGATGGTGCATTTATAGCCGCGAGAAATTTTGACTTACTGTATAACCGTGTAAAATCAAACTCTCCGTTAAAGTTATTTTGCTGGCTGTTCTCTATGGTGTTACCCAGGTTTAAAGCAAGTAAGCTCGCGCCTATCCAGTTGTACGTGGCGGTATAGCTGTAACGGGCGGTTATCCAGTCAGTAAGCGGAAATTTATTTAGCGGAAAATTGTAGCTCACTGTTCCTTTTTGCTGGTACATGGTATTTCTTCCCCCGCTAAAAAAGTTGCGGCTTACGGTATCTCTTTTTGCTTTAGTATTCAGCAACCCGTAAGGCTCGTCAACGGTTGCATTATTAATTGCACTAAAATCAAAATTCAGGCTTCGTGAAAGGTCCCACCTGAAATTATAATACCTGTCGAACGTGAAAAGATTATTGTATGATGAATCTACCACCTGCAGTTTGTAATCATAGGCATCTACTATGCGTGGAATAAATAACCCTGTCTGCCGGTTGATATCAGCCCTGAAACCTATTAAGGATGGGGTAAGGTTAAAATTGAAATCCTTAATAAGCGCAAACCATTTGGATTTGCTTTTGATGATCTTTTTAAAAGGCTCTATAAATTTAGAGCTGCTGTTATAGGTATAGCCAAAGCCACCCCTTTGTGTTATAATATTGTTTTTGGTAATAGTAGGGTTGGTTTGCTGAAAGCTGGTATAGGAATAACTGAAATCAAAATTGCTTATACTCCATAGCCGCGGCTTTTTGCCGGTTTGCCCAAACCGCACATTTGTAAAATTAATTGTTTTAATAGTAGTTTGGTCAATCGCTGCAGCCTTTATGGAATCCCTGTTTAAATTGGCATTTGCCAGTTTATAGCTTAATAATACATCCTGGTCGTAAGGGTCGTATTCAGGGGTTAATACCGTCCTGTTAATGCTGGCATATACGGGAATGGTGATGCCCGCTTTTTTTGGCAAAATCTTTCCAAGATCAAGATTGGTAGCAACATCCATTTGCAGCATATCATTAAATGCACGCTCGTTAACGCTTTGCTCAATGGTGCCAAACCCTGCCGTATAAGTGTTTGCCGATAAAGATAATGTACCCAGGTCTGCAAGTTGCATATCAACCCTTCCCAATGCCGCCCAGCCGCCTTGCTCATCCAGTTTTGATAAGCGCAGCTCATCCACCCACACTTCGGCGTCAACGGGCGAAGCGTTGCCGGTTTTTGCATTTTGGATAGCTATCAAAACGCCCTGCACCTGTGCAAGGTTAGGGTTGCCTATAATAGCGTATGTTTTATTGCCCGGCGCAGGCTGGCGGAATATCCTGTTAATGGGAAGCCCCTTTGAATCCCGCAATAGTTTTAGCTGCACAAGATCCTGCAACGCAAAATCAAGATTATTGGCTGCAGGCCATATTTGGTCTGCTGTTGCAACAATACTTGGTAAAGTAACTGTTAATGGTACGCGAACCTCATAATAGTTGTTAAGAAAATCCTGGCCGATGCGAACAATAGCATACAAGTCGCTGTCGTGTATCTGCACCTGGTTAATGATAGATTCAGCGTGTATGAACATGGAGAGCTCTCCGTACCTTCTTATATCAAGGTTTACGGTTTTAAATACAGCCCTGGCATCGCCTTTGGCAAGATTGTACACCCGCAGGCTCATAGATTGCTCGTTCTGTAAAAGGTTTACCCCGTTGTTGCTTAATAATTGTACACGCTCAATGCCCGGCGGAATTTTGTAAGGTATTGGCGTTCGGCTGCTGTTCTCCTCAACATTAACAGCAAGCACATCAAGAACAGTGCTTGTATTTGCGGGAATAGGAGTGTAAGACCCCGTAGTATCAAGCTCATATGTAAAGGTTCTCCATTGGTTGCGCACAAGGTTAAGTGTTGCAAAACGCATAACTACCGAATCCTGGAAACCAGTCAGGTACATTCTTATATACTGGATGGATTTAAAGTCGGGCACATTGCCAATATTGCTGGTAAAGTCTTTTACCGGCACCCTGAAAAGATACCAGTTCTCGCTGGTGGTGGCGCCATTTGCAAGGTGCGGTGTAACCACCCGTTTGTCAGTAATATATTTTGTAAGGCCAACATCCATTCCCGGCTTAAGATCCACTTCATATTCATAATATGCCTCTGTTTCTTCAAGGGTGTTATCATGGTTCAGGTCTTCATTATCAGGATATAAGGTTGCCGCCGGTGAAAACTGCGACGTATTGGTGGCTACGGGCGAATTGCCCTGCGGGTTATTATATTGTTTGTATCGGCCAAGTATTCCCGTGTTTGTGGCATCATAACTGGCATCCCTGTACCATACATAATCGTCACCGGAAGGGTCTCTGAACGCGTTTTGATAAACAAGCGAACCGGTACCAAAATTACCTGCAAGCTTAGCGAGGTAGTCCTGGCGTTTTATTCTTTCGCCATTATCATCCAGCCCGTCAAAACCTACATCCTGGTAAGGGCGGTCATTGGGGTCGTTGCTGAATGCCTGTGTTATTTGTATCGGGTTCAATGGTACTAAACCCCAGGTGCCTGTGCTGTCTATGGCAGCGGGCTGGCTGGGTGTACTTAAGCCATTTTCATAAAACCTTCTTCCATCCTTCAAAATGTCCTCGCTTACGCTGCCAAGGTCAATAAAGAGCTTGCCGCCCGAGCTTGTTTCGTTTTTTATAAAAGGGTCCTGCACCCAAAATTCTACATACTCTATATTACCGGTTTCAAAATCAGTTTGGTCAATGGCGCGCATAATACCCCCCCATCGCTTTTGGGGAAAATTAAGTTTGCCTTGAGCATTTATATTTTTCTTGTCCGAAGTATAATTATATGGGCCCGGGTCAGTGGGATAATAAGCAAGGTCAAAAGTAGAGGTAAGAACATCGGTGATGTTGGTTGTTATTTGAGGGAATAATTCATTGGTACTAACCGACCTAACCCTGGGGTCGCTTAATTCATTAAGGTCATTACGAAGCGGGTTATTGGTGCTTGTTTTATCCTGCAGTATCGGTTCAATGTTATAAAAGGCAAGCTTTGCCCTGTTTTGGCCATAAGCGATGGAATCGTTAAGTGTAGCTTCAGGAAATAAACCGTTGCCTGCCGGGGTAGATGCAAGCGCCCACGAAACAAACGGGAACCGCAGATCAACACTACTGCTGCTGCCTTCAAAATCGTCAATATATATCACCCCGTTTTGACCAGCCCCAATTTGCGGCGCATGCCCGGGTTTAAGCACCGCAGCCTCGCCATAAGCAGTTATGGAGCTCGGTGTACTGGTGGTATAAAAAGGTAATTTATTCAGGGCCCTTGTAACCCCCGGCAAATTGGAGTGATAATTAAAATCAACCCCATACATAGCGTTATTTATAGGGTCCTGGCCATAATCTTCCTTTGTAAAGAACGGCCGCTCACTTAACTTTTCCATTGTGGCGCCTATGGATAGTTTTTTGTTAACGGTATAATCAGCGCGCAGGCCAAAAAAGCTTCTTTGCTGTATGCCGGCTGTCGCATTATTTTCAAACTGTACATTTACCGGTACGCCCGAATTTAGTATGGCCTGGTTAATAACTTTTAAAGTGCCCAGGTTATAATCAATAATGTAATCAACATTTTCCTGGAGAGTTTGGCCGCCTGCCGTGACTATAACAGACCCTTGGGGAATATTAAACCCACCAAGCGACACTTCCGCATTAGAGCTTCCTTTCACTGTTCCCTGTACCGCATAATGGTCAAGGTTGGCATAGGTTTGCGCAATTGCTTTTATTGAATCGTATAGCTGGTTGTAAACATATTTGTTGATAATACTATCAGGCATCCCTGTAAAGGCCACGGCTGCCAGGTCGCGCCCGAAGGGCTGTAGCACCGGGAATATGATCTTACCCTGTTGCGACAACACCGTAAAGCTGTCTATAAAATCCCAATTGCCATCAGGGTACGGGTCGTTGCGGTAATTTAAACGGTCCAAATTAAGAATGGTCAGCAATGATTTGCCCGAAGTCTGCGAATTGCTTTCGGGTAAATACCTAGTTGACCCGCCGCCCGGATCCTCATACAAAACATTCACATTAAACCCATCGCTTTGCAGCGTTGATACGTCGAGCGAATAAATGTTTTTCATCATCAGTTGCCATATAGGCAAGGATGTGCGCTGCGACGTAGCTTTTAACAGTTTAAGAAATAAAACCTTTTGAACCCCCTGCGTAGAATCAATTGTTACATCCTGTGAAAATTCGCCCACCTGGAAAACCCTTCCGTTATAAGTGTACTGATAGGCAACCGCCAATACATCATTGGGTTGCAACTGTTGCCGTAAGGAAAGAAAGCCAACCTGCGGATTGTAATAATATTCGCTGGGATCAAGCTTGCGGGCGAACGTTTTTTCAAAATCATCAACGGGCTGTAACCCCCTTGACATAAGGCTGCTGTTTACAAAAGTGGGGTTGCGGTTTGCCTGGTTATTTACCAAAAACGCGTACAAGTCGTTTGAGCCATTATCCGGCAAACCGTTATAGGTTATTAACGCGTGATTGTTTGCATTATAAGGTGAATCTTCTCCAAGATCAGCCAACCCTACCACAGCCCTGGTATTGGTAACCGACCCTGTGCGGTTGGTTACCCAAACTTCCAGCCGCAGTATTTGTACCTGGCTTAGCACCACAGGCAGGGTGCTCATCGCCTTATTGTAGTTGTTCTTAAAATATTGCCCTAAAAGAAAATTGCGGTTCTCATCGTAATCATCCATTTTTTTGTTAATAGTGGTGCTTAAGCCGCCGCCCTGTAAATTAACTGACTGCCTTTGAGAGCGTTCGTTGGCAATGGTTGTGGTAATTAATAACCTCCCAAACTGCAGCGATGTTTTTATACCAAAAAGGCTTTGTACACTTGTCATTAAAGTGCCTTTGGTTTGGAATGAGATGTTGCCAGCCTCAACAGATTTTAATATCTCATCATCCATGCCTTTGTAATCAAGCTTCAGTTGGTTCTCAAAATCAAAGTTTGCTAAGGTATTATAGCTTATGGGTAATTTCAGTTTATCGCCAATGCTGCCAAGTATGTTTACATTAGCATTCATATTAAAATCAAAGCCGCCGTTCTTGCGCGCGCCTTCCGGCAGGGTTGGATTATCAACTATTTGTCCCTGGTAGCCCAGCATAAGGTCAACATTGCCCTGTGGCTTTATATCAACTTTTAAGCCCTTGGGGCCAACCCCAAATATCCTGTCGAACAGTTTGTCATACACATGCGGTTTTGGCCTTAGTATCTTACGGTTCAAGTCGCTTAATGCTTCTGAGCGCTGGTTAAAATAATCTTCTTCCGACTGTTGGGCCTGCAGCTTATAAAATTCGTCAAAAGTTAAGGTGGTTGGCGTTCTGTATGTAGTGTTGCCAATTTTTTCAACTATAATGTACTGTTTTGTAAGGGGGTCGTATTCTATGGTTTGTTTGATGATGGATGTATCAGAAAGATCAAAAGGGTTATGAGTTTGCCATGAATAGCGGTCGCCACGCCTGTCTGAAAGTGGAAAGCGCAGGGAATCTGTTTTTTTTGCCGCACTGGAGTCTGCTGCCTTTTGGGCAAGCAAACTTTCGCCTGCAGCAAGCAAAACAAATAGAATGACAATAACTTTAAAGCGAATAGCCAATTTGCGTTAGCGATGGTTACGTAGAAGTTAGTTCGATATAATTATAAGTTTTTAAGTGCTATTTTAATAAGTTCTTCAAGGTTGGTAATGTTAGTCTTGTTTATCTTTTTTAACGCTGCTTCTGCCGCGGGTTTTCCAATACCCAAAGACATTAAAGCATTTATTGCATCCTGCTCAATTGTATTAACCGTATTTATATTTGCAAATGCGCCGCCCTGCGATATCCTGCCAATTTTATCTTTCAGCTCCAGTATAAGGCGTTCCGCCGTTTTTCGCCCAATACCTTTTATACTTTCAAGCAACCGGGCATTTCCGCCCAGTATCGCCTTTATTATTTCGTCAGGTTTCATACCCGAAAGCATCATCCTCGCCGTAGATGCACCCACACCCGAAACGCTGATAAGCTGTAAAAAAAGATCTTTCTCCTCCTGTTCAAAAAAACCAAACAGCGTTTGGGCATTCTCAGTTATGTGCAGGTAAGTAAGCAGTTGCCCACCCTCGCTGCCGCTTATGTGCGAGTAAGTGTGTAAACTTATCTGTAACTCATACCCAATACCATTTACATCAACTATTACCTGGGCAGGCGACTTACGTACAAATTTACCCCTTACAAATGCTATCATAAATGCAATTACCAAAAATATGGTTTTCAGTTAAATAATACATTAATTTAAAGCGGTATTTATAAGAGAATCGGGATTTTCTCGAAGAAATAAGGCAATTGGCATTGCCGGCAGCTATAAACAACCCCTTTTAAATGGGGACAAATAAGGCAACCTTCTTTCTGTTTACGAATTTTAGAATAGTTTTGCCACCTTAAATAAAACTGATGAGTAAAATAACAGCAGCCATTACGGCGGTTGGGGGTTATGTACCGGAATACCGCTTAACGAACAAGGAACTGGAAAAAATGGTTGATACCAATGATGAATGGATACGCACCAGGACTGGCATTGAAGAAAGAAGGATACTAAAAGGCGAAGGCAAAGGCAGCAGCGATATGGCTGTGCCTGCCATACAGCAGATACTTGACAAAAAGAACCTTGACCCCAAAGAAATAGATTGTATTATTTGCACTACCGTAACACCCGATATGGTTTTTCCGGCAACGGCCAATATCATATCTGATAAAATAGGCGCCACCAATGCATGGGGTTTTGACCTTAGCGCTGCCTGCAGCGGCTTTTTGTACGGGCTTGCCACAGGCGCCAGTTTTATTGAAAGCGGCCGTTACAAAAAAGTGATCGTAGTGGGGGTTGATAAAATGAGCGCCATTATTGACTATACCGACCGAAATACCTGTATTCTTTTCGGCGACGGAGCGGGCGCGGTTCTGTTAGAACCCAACGAAGAAGGGTATGGCATAATGGACAGCATACTAAAAAGCGATGGCAGCGGCCGCCAATACCTGCACATGAAAGCCGGCGGATCCTTGAAGCCCGCAACCATAGAAACCGTTACCGCTAAAGAGCATTTTGCCTACCAGGAAGGCAAAGCGGTGTTTAAGTTTGCCGTAGTGGGTATGGCCGATGTTAGCGCCGAAATTATGGAACGAAACCACCTTGCCGCGGATGATGTTGCATGGCTGGTACCGCACCAGGCTAACCTGCGGATAATAGATGCTACCGCCAGGCGCATGGGCCTGTCAACCGACAAAGTGATGATAAATATTAACCGGTATGGCAATACCACATCGGGCACAATACCCCTTTGCCTTTGGGAATGGGAAAGCCAGTTAAAGAAAGGCGATAACCTTATACTCGCCGCTTTTGGCGGTGGCTTTACCTGGGGAGCGGTTTGGGTGAAGTGGGCGTACTAGAGAGTGAAAAGTTAAAAGTGAAAAGTGAAAAGTGTCCATAGCCCATGGCCGACAGTCCATCGGGGAGAAGGGTTCGTAATTCTTTCTAATTACGCAAAGAATGTTTCTTCTTATCCATCGACTATAATTAAAATTGCGTTATATGAAAAATAGATCTAAAAAAATTGGGGTTGCATGCTTATTTGCAATCACTCTGCTTTTGCTTAACACCAACTGTACCAACCTGGGCAATAGGGCATCCAACCAAAAACTCATTAAAGATTATTACGCGGCTTATGAGAAAAAAGATTGGAATATGTTGCGGTCTATTCTCGCTGATAGTTTTTCTTTTAACAGCCCACGTGATAATCATATTGATTTAGCGGCCTATAAGGAGAGATGCTGGCCAAACGCAGACAACATCAAAAGGTTTGATATTGACAAGCTAATAGTTGACGGAGATAGTGCCTTTGTAACATATAATGGCTGGACCACAGACGGCCGGTTGTTCCGGAACACAGAGTATTTTAAATTTAAGGAAGGTAAAATAACCGAGAATTCATGTTTCTTTGGCCCTGGTGTAAGTTTTCCTAATAATACCGGAAAATAAAGGATTGAGCAGTATTCTTTGGTTGTTGCCGGGCGTTTTATGCTTACCGCAAGTTATCAATCGGTTAAAGCAGCTATGGCAAACCTGGTTAAGAGTTTGAGAGCGGAGTATAGTGTTGATTAACGCGTTATTTCCGGTTGCATGGGATAGGAGATGATGGAAGGTGATATTACATGTAGTCCGAAGGATACCATATTCCACGGAAGTTTGGCGCAAACATATTAGGCAAAACATGACCGGCATCCAAAGTTGACACATCAACGTTTTCAATCACCTTCTTAATTTTAGGAAGAGGCCCACTTTTAAAAACCTTTTGACTGAGCAAGAATAATGCATCGTTATAATTGTGGGCCGTAACACCGCATCCAATAGATGTACCAGAGCAGCAAACATCATCGTCAAAATCAAATTCAAACCAATATCTCGTCAATGCCATATTATTAGTTTATTTGCCTTTAGTTACATTTCATTATCCACATAGCTCTTTGTTTAGGCCTTGCGAAGTGCAGACCGCGGATTACCATTCTCATAGGCACGCTATAACGCTTAAACATTATAAAATCACATTTATATTTGAAGTTATATAAATATTTGCAAGCCTTTAGTTTTAAATTGGGCTGTGGTAGTAATTTTGGATATGCCACAAAACAGCCATTAAAACTCCTGATAAATAAAAGGAGAACGACTATGGATATGAATAATAACATTGAATTCAAATTCTG
>Ga0206915_1143_pt1 | contig 14059 bp, 7 predicted proteins | sample Alteio_BWOrgHeat_70_FD_152945 | JGI IMG/M metagenome (GOLD analysis project Ga0206915, IMG submission 152945) | Enriched cells from forest soil in Barre Woods Harvard Forest LTER site, Petersham, Massachusetts, United States -... | ecosystem: Environmental > Terrestrial > Soil > Temperate forest > O...
TAATGGTTACTGGAATGCTGAAAACAAATATAATGACGGAGTAGCCCAGTTGGCAAAGTCGCATGAGGATAAATATGACCGGATATTGTCAGTCTATCAATATGGCGATGCGAATAAGGCGAAGGCGATTTATCCTGCGATGGATGATGCCATTAAGCGTGTATCATTGGTCATTCAGCGTCAGACGATGTATATTAAAGATAAGTCTGGCAAGGCTTATCATGAGCACAATAAATGGATTCCGAAGAATTGGTTACTGGTCGGAAAATGCAGATTTATGAAGCGAGAATATTTCAATGCTTTGGAGACTTTTCAATTTATGGGAGGCAGGTATGGAAAGGATGAGATTCGCTATGATGCTTTCCTGATGATGCTGAAGACTTATAATGAAATGGCGTATGTCAGTGAGAGTGATAATATGATAGATTTCCTGAAGAATGACCCTGCATTTCCAAAGCGATTGAAGGCTGATTTTTATTCTTCTTGTGCGAATTATGACTTGATGACCAAGGATTATGAAAAGGCGGTAAATGATTTGACCAAGGCAATTTCATTCACTAAGAAACGAGCTACCAGAGCGCGACTTACCTTTATTCTTGCACAGATTTATCAGAAGCAAGGAGATAATATGAAGGCTGAACAATTATATGATAAAGTTACGCGGATGAATGCTCCCTATGAGTTGAATTTTAATGCAGAAATCAATAGTGCTGTGGTCTCTCAGGCAAATTCGCCTAACGGTGACAAGATTAAAAAGAAACTTATAAAGATGGCTAAGGATATTAAGAATTCTGATTATCTTGATCAGATATATTATGCACTATCAGGCATCGAACTTAAAGAGGGGAATACTAAAGGAGCTATTGATTATTTACATAAATCTATTGGTGCAAGTCTCAAGAATACGAATCAAAAGGCATTGTCTTATCTGGAACTTGGGAAGATTTATTTTGATCGCCCAGAATACAAACCGGCACAGACGTATTATGACAGTACAATTACTTTTTTGACGAAGGATCATCCCGATTATCCTATTATATTAAACAAAAGGAATACCTTGACTAAGCTCATCAAGAACTTAAATATTATTGCTTATGAAGATAGTCTTCAAAGGGTTGCAGGGATGTCTGAAGCTGAAAGAAATAAATTTGTGGATGATATTTTAACGAAAGAGAAAGAAGAAAAAGATGAAGCCAAGAGAAAGGAAAAAGAAGAGAAAGATAAAAATGCTAATACTATTCTAAGTAATAATACAAACAATAATAAGGACCCAAACAAAGATGTTGGTGCAGGTGGATGGTATTTTTACAACCCGGCAACAATCAGTTTTGGGTATTCAGAGTTTTTGAAGAAATGGGGCAACAGAAAGAATGAGGATGACTGGAGAAGAAGTAGCAAACAAAGTAATCTGAATGCAGCTGGTGCCGATGAATTGGAATCTGCAGATGCCGAAGTGAAAGATACTACTAACTCAAAGGACAGCACAAAATCTGCTACTGCCATGAGGGATAAGTATATGAAGAATGTTCCGACTTCAGATAAATTGATGGAAGCGTCTAATGGAAGGATTATTGAGGCATATTATACTATCGGATTAATTTACAAAGAGCAGTTTAATGACTACAACGAAGCTATAAAAGCATTTGAAACTTTGGATAAACGATTCCCGAATAATAAGTTTTTGGTGCCGACTTATTATAATTTATACCGCATCAATTTGACAATAAAAAATCAGGAACGGGCGGATTATTATAAGAACTTAATTCTAAACAAATATCCAGAAAGTGAGTTTGCCAGATTGATAAAAAATCCAAATGCAGTCGAGGATGCCCAGAACTCTGAAAAGAAGTTGAATGAGTATTATGAAAATACTTATGAAGCATATCTTGGCGGGAAATATCCAATGGTTATAGAAAGGAAGTTTTTAGCAGATTCTATATTTCCCGGGAATGTTTTAAAGCCTAAGTTTGATTATTTGAGAACCTTGTCAATAGGCAGGACAAGGGATTTGAATGTTTTTGAAACGGCTTTAAAAAATATTGTTCAGGATTACCCAAAAGATTCTGTAAGTGTTCAGGCAAAACAGATATTGGATTATATTAACAAGATAAAAGGCAATACTAATGGAAGTCCTGACAGCACAAAAACCAATAATTCTATTCCTTATGCTTTCAATCCGGATTCAGCGCAATATTATGTTGTAACTTTCCCCAACAAGACTGTTGAGGCAATCAAGGTCAAAACAAAAGTACAGAGCTATTTATCTAAATATTATAGTAACACAACATTTGATGTCAGTAATTTTTTATTGGATGCAAATACCCAAATTATTGTTGTCAAAGAGTTTGGAGACAATTCGAAAGGTATGGATTTTTATAATGGAATTGTTACTAATGATGAAGTCTTTGGGGATTATAAAAACATCCAAATGAGTCAATTCCTTATTGATGCCCCTAATTATAATATCTTTTATGGGGATAAGGACCTTACAAAATATATGGCTTTTTTTACCTCCAATTACCTTAAATCAAAATAATTTATCCTTTATATTAGGAAATTAAATTTCAAATTCTATATCTTTGCCGTCCAAATAAATTTATTCAGATACAAATAACAACAAATTATGTTCGACAAAAACAAACCGGAAGCGACTAAACCAAATGAAGTAACGTCGTCATCCATTAACCTTATTGGTGCAGGTACAACAATTGAAGGTGATGTAAAATCTAATGGTGACATCAGAATTGATGGCACTGTGATTGGTACTGTTACATCAAAAGCAAAGGTGGTCATTGGATCTACGGGTAGTATTGAAGGGGATATTAATTGTCAGAATGCTGATATTTCCGGTACAGTTAAGGGCAAAACCAATGTTTCGGACATGCTTTTTCTGAAGTCTTCAGCAAGAATTACAGGAGATATTCTTTCAAGTAAATTAGTGGTTGAGAGTGGTGCAAGTTTTACTGGTTCCTGCAATATGGGTCCAGTAATAAAAGACATCAAATCTGTTGACCAAAAAATAAGCAATAACACTGTCAAAGAAAAAACCGCTTAATTCTTATGCCCGTTATTCAGGCATGGGCATTCAGATGGCTGTTATCATAGGTCTTGGCGCTTATGGTGGCATAAAGCTGGATGAATTAATTGGTATTAAATTCCCTGTTTTTACAATCTTGCTCAGTCTTCTATCCGTTGCTTTGGCGATTTATATTTCCATTAAAGACTTCCTTAAATAATTAGCCGAGATGCTTAAAGAATTATCAGGATTCATCAAGTTTTTGTTAATCTATTCTATCATCATTGCTATCGCAGGGTATATGCTTGGGATGTCTTATTTAAAGGATTACTTTCATCCTTTATTCTGGTTTGTTTTAATATTCTTTGTATTGACCACTTTCGCTTTTCATTATGGATTAATCAAATCTTGCAAGGGTGATCCTAAACTCTTCTTCCGATATTACCTTGCTGCGACAACGCTCAAACTTTTCGGATATGTGATCATTATTATTGCTTATGCTTTGATCAATAGAAATCAGGCGGTGCCATTTATAGTTACTTTCTTGATTCTTTACCTTTTCTATTTGACATTTGAGGTCATTTTTTCCTATAAGGTTTTACGAAAGAAATAGATGAAATCATTCATTAAACGCATCCTTCAAGGGATATTAGGATTTGATAATTATCTGGTGCTTTTTTCTTGGTTTAAGGTGCATACTTTGAGATGGGATAAGAAAGAGGGCGACTTTATTTATTTCCTGAAATTGATTCCTTCGGAAGGAATAATTTTAGACATCGGAGCTAACATCGGTATCATGACGGTACACTTTGCCAAGGAGATTAAAGATTCTGAAATATTTGCGTTTGAGCCTGTACTTGAAAACATTAAGAGTTTAAAAAAAATTGTCAGATTCTTTTGTCTGAAGAATGTGACAATATTTGAATATGCCCTTGGAAATTCTGAGGGTGAAATAGAAATGGTGATGCCTGTTTTGGATAATGTCAGGATGCAGGGGTTGAGCCATGTCATTGACCCTGCGATAGAAAAGTATAATGATGGTGATCGATATAAAGTGCCCATTCATCGCATTGATAGTATTGAAGAAATAAGGAATCTTACCAAACCGATTACTGCTATAAAAATTGATGCTGAGAACTATGAATTCTGGGTCTTTGAAGGGGCTAAGGAAACCATTCTAAAGCACCGTCCGATCATCTATTGCGAACTATGGGAGAATGATCATCGTCGAAAATGCCTCGAGTTGATCCGTAGTTTTAATTATGAAATAAAGGTTTTGATTTCCGGCAGGCTGGAGGTTTATAATCCCACTGTTCACAGGTCATTGAACTTCTTTTTTATTCCCTCTAATAGTGAAAAGCTAAACTAACTTATTCCAAAGTCGGGTACAATTTGTGGATCAAGGTGCTCTTAACGTTTTTAATAGTTAGTACGGAAACTAGGAAAAAGGAATTGGAGTTTTAATCAACACATATTCTATTTCAGATCATCAGCTTTCTGCGGATAATTCCTCCTGATGTTCAGCAAGGTAGGCAAGTTGTTTCTTGCCATAAGCGATCCTGATAATTACAACAAATAAAACAGGAACGATAAATATGGCAATAGATGAAGCGGCAATCATTCCTCCAAATACTGTATAACCGATGGTTTGGCGGGATACAGCACCAGCTCCAGAGGCTAATACTAAAGGCATCACTCCGAAAATAAAAGCTAGGGAAGTCATAATAATGGGACGTAAACGCAGGCGCACAGCATCAATTGTTGATTGTATCAATTCTTCGCCTTTATCAACTCTTACTTTTGCGTATTCAACAATAAGAATGGCGTTTTTGGCAGCAAGCCCAATCAATGTTATTAATCCGATTTGCGCATAGACATTGTTACTGATATTTGGCAAGAAAGTCAAAGTAAGGATAGCTCCGAAACCGCCAATAGGCACGGCAAGCATCACCGCAAAAGGTACAGACCAGCTTTCATATAATGCTGCCAGAAAAAGAAAAACAAATATCAGGCAAAAGATAAATATATATATTGTTTGGCCTCCTGCAACGATCTCTTCATAACTCAAACCTGAAAACTCATAACCATATCCTACAGGTAAAACCCTTGCCGCGATTTCTTTAAGGGCTTCGATTGATTGTCCTGTGCTAATACCTTGGGGAGAACCACCATCCACCTCAGCACACCTGAAGATATTAAAATGCGGAAGGATGGATGCAGTTTCTATAGGAGAATAATGGATGAAGGATTTTATAGGAAGCATTTCACCAGCACTATTTCTCACATAAAATTTATCTATATCTGAAACAAGCCTTCTATAGACAGTATCAGCTTGAATAACTACATGGAATGTGCGATTGTATAATGTGAAATCATTGACATACGAGCTTCCCATAAAAGATTGAATAGTTGTAAATACATCACCTATACTGACTCCCATCTTCTTGCATTTCTCCCTGTCAACAGTGAGATTAATACTTGGGGTATGGGCATTAAAATAAGTAACAGCACGAGATATGGATGGATTTTTATTCGCCTCAGCAACAAATTTATTTACGTTCTTTTCAAAGGTTCTTAAATCATCGGTAGAATTTCTTTGCTCAATTTGAATACTGAATCCTGCTGATTGACCGATGCCGGGGATTGGCGCGGGTTGCATCACTACTACTTTTGCATTTTTTATTCCAGCTTTTCCAATTCTTTTATAAATTTCATCAATAATTCCAGGAACCTGGGTACTTTCCTCACTCCGTTCACTCCAAGGTTTAAGCTGACAAAACATAGTACCACTGTTAGATTTTACTCCACCTGTATTAATGTTCAGCCCGGACAATGCAGCATAATGCAGAACGCCGGGTGTTTCTCCCACAACTTTCATTAATTTTGTAATAAGATCAACCGACTGAGTAGTAGATGATGCTTCGGGTAATTCGTAAGTAATCATAACACGCCCCAAGTCTTCATTAGGGATAAAACCTGCAGCTTTATTCTTAAATAAGAAGAAAGTTGCTACCCCAATGCAGATCAATATTATGATGACATATTTAGATTGATTAATGCCGTGCTTAACACCATTGGAATACTTATCAGTAAGCCAACTAAATCTCTTGTTAAACCAATAAAAGAACCTGTCTATACCTCTTGACTTTTCGTTGATGACATGAGGCTTGAGAAGTAGCGTACATAATGCTGGCGTCAATGATAATGCTACGAATGCTGAAATCATGATAGATACAGCAATTGTTATAGCAAATTGTTGATATAAACGACCTACGATTCCCGGAATAAAACCTACAGGAACAAAGACTGAAGCTAATATTAGTGCAACCGCAATTACAGGTGCGGTGATGTCTTTCATGGCGCGAGATGTTGCTTCCTTTGGAGATAATTTTTCAACATCAATATAATGCTGGACTGCCTCCACAACTATAATAGCATCATCCACAACAATACCAATCGCCAATACAAAACCAAACATGGTCAGGGTATTAATTGTGAAACCAAAAGGAATAAAAAAGATGAATGTACCTACAATAGAAACTGGAATAGCAAGAACAGGAATCAGAGTAGTTCGCCAGTTCTGAAGAAAAAGAAAGACTACAAGGACCACAAGACCAAGAGCAATAAGCAATGTTTGCTCCACTTCATCCATAGAAACTTTCACAATGGTAACCGCTTCAAAAGGAACTTTATATTCTACATCTTCAGGGAAAGTTTTCTTGAGTTCTTCAAGTTTGGCATAAACACCTTTGGCAACATCCATAGCATTACTTCCGGGAGCCTGATAAATCAGGAGATAGGCGGCTCTTAATCCATCAACATAAGAGTTGCTTGAGTATGTGAATTTACCTAATTGTACCCTTGCAATATCTTTAAGATAAACCATTTCACCGGTTGTGGGATTGGTTTTTACAATCACCTTTTCAAAGTCTTCTGCCTTATTCATTCGACCATTTACCATCACACTTAATTCAAAAGATTGAGAAGTTTCTTGAGGAGGTGCCCCAACCGATCCCGCTGCTACCTGAACGTTTTGTTCATTCAAGGCATTAATAACATCTTTTGGAGTCAAGGAATAGGATGCCATTTTATCAGGGTCCATCCATACCCTCATGCTGAAATTATCTGTTCGAACATTTATATCCCCAACCCCCGGCACACGCAATAAAGCATCCATTAAATAGATATTAGCATAGTTGTCAAGGAACGTGATATTATGAGTTCCTCCTGGAGAATAAAGGGCAGCCATCATCAAAATACTAGTATAACGTGCACGCACCGTAAGCCCCAGCCTGCTTACTGTTGAAGGTAACAGAGGTGTAGCAATACCTACTCTGTTTTGGACATCAAGTAAGGCAACATCAACATTAGTCCCTACTTTAAAGGTTGTATTGACAGATATTTGCCCTGAACTGGTACTGTTACTTTGAATATATTCCATTCCCGGAGTCCCATTAATCGCCTCTTCAATAGGAGTAGCAACTGTTTGCTCCACCGTTATAGCATCGGCACCTGTATAGCTTCCAGCCACCGAAATTGAAGGCGGTGTGATATATGGATATTGATTAATGGGTAGATTAAAAATACAGATGGTACCAAGAATAACTATTACCAGCGATATGACAATGGCAGTAACCGGTCTTCGTATAAAAGTATCTGAAATCATTGGTAATTATATCCTTAAAGAATCGAATAATTTAAAGTCCATTATCTATAACAATCACATATAAAACAATCAGGGAAAGAGTTATTAATGCCCCTCATTATTATCTTTTGCAGTTAGCTCCTCCTTATGTGCTGCAAGGTATTCCAGTTGCTTTTTTCCATAAGCAATCTTTACTATTACCACAAATAGAACAGGTACTATGAAGATAGCAATAGACGAGGCAGCTATCATACCTCCTAATACTGTGAAGCCAATAGTTCTGCGGGCTACAGCACCTGCACCTGTTGCTAATACTAATGGCATTACACCAAGAATAAAAGCCATTGATGTCATCACAATCGGGCGGAGACGAAGGGTTACAGCATCTAATGTTGATTGAATCAACTCTTCGCCTCGATCAACCCTTACTTTGGCATATTCTACTATCAGGATGGCATTCTTGGCTGCCAATCCTATCAGAGTAATCAAGCCTATCTGCGCATAGACATTATCACTTAGACTTGGAATAAAAGTGAGGGTTAGTATAGCTCCAAAAGCCCCTATTGGAACAGAGAGCATCACTGAAAACGGCACTGACCAGCTCTCATATAATGCAGCAAGAAACAAAAAGACAAAGGTCAATGAAAACAGGAAGATCAGGCTGGTCAAAGAACCTGCTTTTAATTCTTCATAACTTAGTCCAGAGAATTCATAACCATATCCCTGTGGAAGAACCTTTGATGCCACATCCTGAAGGGCTTCAATGGCTTGACCTGTACTATATCCAGGCTTTGAATTACCATCAACTTCGGCAGAACGAAAGATGTCGAAGTGTGTAATGAGAGGTGCCGTCTCCGTAGGGCTATAGCTTATCAATGAACTTAATGGAAGCATGGTGCCGACAGAGTTCCTTACATAATATTTATTCATATTTGTAATCATCTTTCGGAAGGCTGTATCCGCCTGAACTACTACATGGAAGGTCCTGTTATACAAGGTAAAATCATTGACATAAATACTTCCCATATATGCCTGAATAGCTGTGAAAACATCTGAAATCAAGACGCCCTTTTTCTTGCATTCCTCCCTGTTAACATTGAGGTTGTAACTGGGGGTATGGGCTGAATAGTAAGTAAAGGCATTCGATATCGCAGGATTCTTATTTGCTTCTGCAACAAAGTTATTTACCACAGTCTCAAATTCCTTGAGATTATCATTAGAATTTCTCTGTTCTAACTGGAAACTGAACCCCGCTGTTTGCCCGATACCTGGGATGGGAGCTGGCGGTATCACAACGATATTAGCATTGTTAATTGCGGCAGAATCTATTCTCTTTTGTATAATTCCAATAAGATCAGGAAGTTGTTCGCTCGATTTACTTCTATCGCTCCAGGGTTTAAGCTGGCAATATATCGTGCCACTATTACTCTTAGTTGCGCCGGTAATGACATTAAACCCTGAAAGAGCGGCATAATGCGCGATGCCGGGGGTAGATTCCACTACACTCATTAGCTTCGTCATGACATCCACAGATTGCGTCGTTGCTGATGCTTCGGGCAATTCGTAAGTAATATAAACCAGCCCGTCATCCTCACTGGGAATAAAACCTACGGGCTTAGTCTTGAAGAGAAAATAAGCAGCAACTCCGATACAAACCAGTAAAATAATTACATATCGAGAGCCATTAATACCGCGCTGCACACCACGTGAATACTTTGAAGTAATATTGGTAAACCATTTATTAAACAGGAAGAATAAATGATTCAAGCCTCTTGCTTTTTCATCAATCTTGTATGGCTTTAAAAGGAGTGTGCAAAGCGCCGGTGTCAGCGACAATGCGATGAATGCAGAGATGATAATTGATACCGCAATGGTGATGGCAAATTGTTGATATAACCTGCCGACAATACCAGGAATGAAGCCCACTGGAACGAATACCGATGCCAATATCAAAGCTATGGCGATAACAGGAGCAGAGATGTCTTGCATGGCATGGTGCGTGGCTTCCTTTGCGTTCATGCCCTTCTCATCCATGTAATGTTGCACGGCTTCTACTACGATGATTGCATCATCTACCACAATACCTATTGCCAATACAAAGCCAAACATGGTAAGGGTATTGATGGTGAATCCTAAAGGAATAAAGAATGCAAATGTGCCGAGAATAGAGACCGGAATAGCAAGGATGGGTATGAGTGTGGCACGCCAGTTCTGGAGAAATAAAAAGACTACTATAGCGACCAATAAAAGTGCCAGCAGCAGTGTATAAACTACTTCGTCCATAGAGACTTTCACGACAGTTACTGTCTCGAAAGGTATCTTATAATCCACATCTGGCGGGAAGGATTTTTTGAGTTCTTCAAGTGCCGTTGTCACTCCCTTGGCAGTCTCGAGGGCATTGCTGGTAGGGGTTTGATAGAGGGTCAGGATGGATGCGCGATTTCCATCAACATAAGAATTATTAGAGTAGGTAAACTTGCCCAATTCCACCTTCGCCACATCCTTGAGATAGACCATTTCACCTGTAGTGGAATTCGTCTTAACTATGATATTCTCAAAGTCGCCAACTTGATTTAATCGTCCGTTGACAAGGATACTTAACTCAAAAGTCTGTGTTTTTTGTTGAGGAGGCACCCCAGCCGAACCAGCCGCTACTTGCAGGTTTTGCTCATTCAAGGCATCAATAATATCCTGTGGAGTCAGGGCATAATCTGCCATCTTTTCAGGATTCATCCATACTCTCATGCTGAAATTATCAGCGAGGGTAGTAATAGCCCCAATTCCTGGCACCCTTAAAAGGGCATCATTAACAAAGATATTTGTATAATTATCCAGGAAAGTAATGTTATGCGTTCCCTTCGGTGAATAGAGCGATACAAGCATCAGCGCACTGGGATTCAAGGCTCGAACGGTGATGCCAAGACGACTCACAGCTGCTGGTAATAAAGGCGTTGCGATACTTACCCGGTTTTGTACATCAAGCGTTGCAATATCAATATTCGTACCTACGCCGAATGTCGTATTTATCGTCATCAGCCCGTTATTACTGCTGTTGCTCGACATATATTCCATTCCGTGGGTACCATTGACGGCTTCCTCGATGGGAGTAGCGACTGTCTGCTCGACCGTAGTGGCGTCGGCACCTGTATATTGCCCTGTAACCTGTACCACCGGAGGGGTGATATTTGGGTATTGATTTACTGGAAGATTAAGGATACAGATTGTCCCAATTATGACCAATACCAGTGATATTACTATCGCAGTAACTGGGCGGCGTATGAATACATCTGCTATCATATTTCAGTTTTTAATTATTGTTAGAAATCATATTAATTAATTAAACGCTCACTTGTAGATAATCTCCCTTTCCAAATGGTTAGAATTTTATGGTTATAAATAATGTTATGATTTTCAGGTAGTAATAGGTGACTGTTAGAATAAATAAAGAACAATGGTTCACTCCCTAAGTCGTCTTCGCTATAAAGTATTTGCTTTACCTCGCGGGACAAGTCGTCTTCCCTATAAAGCAGTTGCTTTACCTCGCCGGACAAGTCATCTTCGCTATAAAGTAGTTGCTTTACTTCGCCGGACAAGTCGTCTTCCTTATAAAGTAGTTGCTTTACTTCGCCGGACAAGTCGTCTTCCCTATAAAGTATTTGCTTTAGTCCATTCCCTAAATCGTCTTCGCTATAAAGTACTTTATTTCCTTTAAAAAGCAGTTCGGGAGAAATTTTAATTATTCCATTTGGATTTATCATGGCTTGTTATTTCTGCGTAATCATACAATTTACTGCCTTCGTCATTTAGAGCCTATATTATAGGTAATTAATTATAGCGAATCCAATTTCATGATTAAAATTAGTCATTAGTTTTTTTATGTTCTTCGCTTTTTGCCTCCTTATTTTGTACCGAATCAGCCCTGCCCTTTTGTCCATTTTCACCCTGCATAGTGCTTGCAGGTTTCGCATTGATCTTTACCTCCGAGCCGGTATGTAATGATTGTACCCCGTCAACTACGATTTTATCCCCCTCCTTTATTCCACTTTTAATGATGGTATTCGGAGCGATGACTTGTCCAAGAACAACCTTCCGCTGGATAGCAATAGTGGCAGGATGTGTCTTTGTAGAGTCCTCCTTTTCTCTCACCAGCGTGTCTTTGGTCACAAACACGAAATACTCGCCCATCAGCTCAACAATAGCACGACTTGGAGCCATCAGTTGCGGTGTCGTTTCCAGATTATGAACCCGCGTAACACAGCTCATGCCGGGACGCAAAATCAAATTAGGATTAGGGAACTCACAACGAAGCCTGATAGTACCTGTTTGTGGGTCTACAGCCCTGTCTATCACGGTAAGTTTTCCCTGATGATTGTAAATTGAATCATTGGGAAGCCTGATGGTAAACAGAGAATCAATCATGTCCTGGGTACCTTTTTTTAGCATTTCAAAATGAACCAATTGCTTCTCAGAGATCAAAAAATCCACACCCATAGGATCATCTGTAGAGATGGTGTTAAGAATCGTGGTGCCAACAGTAACCATATTTCCAAGCCTCACCTGGCTGATGCCGATAGTACCGCTGAATGGGGCGTTGATGACAGAATATGTAAGATTGGTTTCGGCGGTTTTAACAGCCTCTTCGGCAGCCGCAGTCATGTTTTTAGCATTTTTTAATGCAATGACGGCATGGTCAAGAACCTGTTTTGCCACTGCATCATAAGTATCCAGATATTTATAACGGTCAGCATCCTGTTGCGCTTGCTCCTGGTTGCCCTGCGCCACTTTCAAGTTAGCTTTCGCCTGGTCAAGTGCATCTTTATACAGACGTTGATCTATCTCATATAATTTCTGACCTTTTGTAACATGCGAACCTTCTTTAAAGGCTATGTCGGTAATATATCCCTGCACTTCCGGGCGCAAATCCACCTGGCTAAGAGCAACAGTATTAGCAGGATACTCATCATAATATAATACCTGTTGTGATTTCACCGTGAAAAGATTAATTGGCACGGGACCAGGAGGGGCTTGCTTTTTGGTGCTGCATGAAGCGAACAACAGGGAAATAATCAGGAATTTTAAATTTACTTTTTTCATTCAATAAATGATATGATTTATTATCGTTTTGTGGAAATTATTCCCATTGCTTGTTCCAAATTTACCTTACTAATAAGTAATTGGAAAGTAGCATTTATATAACTTGTCTCGGCTGAAACAAGGTTCGATTCAGCAGTTATCAGGTTGAGGTAAGGCACTATTCCTTGCCTGTATTGGAGGTTCACCACACTATAAACATCCTTAGCCATTGTGACATTTATTTTCAGCTCTTCAAGATTGTATAAATTGCCTTTATAATTGGCTAAGGCAGTTGTATATTGTGTGTAAATATTAGACTTGGCATTAGTAATGCTCAAGTCAATTAATTGCTCTTGAAGCTTGGCTCTCTGCAAACTGTTCGTACGCCAAAACCCTGTGAATATTGGCAGTTGGAGTGATGCGCCGATATAAGAATAGGGATAAGAATGATCAAAAAGATTAGAGAAACTATTGCTCTCAAATTCGTGGACATAATTAAAATTTGCTGATAAAGTAGGAAGGAATGCATACCTGTAATAATTCACATTTTCGTGCTGCAAACTCTTTGTTGTCTCTAATAATTGTAATTCTATACGCTTCTCAAATTGTAGTTGCTGCGTGGTATCGAATGTCAATTCCTTCATCATTTGTGTGGTATCGAACAGCACATTAAATTCTTGTTCAGGAGGGAATCCAATTGCCTGTTTAACGGTAGCATACAATGGGCGAATGTTCTCAACAGCCTGCCTTAATTGGGCTTTAGACGTGTTAAGTGTGATGGTTGCCTCTTCATAATCTGTCTTGTCAACAGTGCCTCCAATGTACTGATGATAAGTATCGCTGAGATTCTTTGCCAGTCTTGCAGTATCCTCTTTTAATACCTTGATTTGTTCAAGATTTAATAAGAGATTATAGAAGGTAGTACTCACATTTGCAATGATGTTTATCTTCGAGCTGTCAAGAGCCTGTTCTGCCTGAAGGACATATAGATGGGCACTTTTGGCAGCATACAAAACAGAAGGGCTAAAGATGGTTTCAGTTGCAGTTAGTCCGGGTGTTGCAGTGTTCACAATGCCTGCTTTTACAGGCAATAATGGACCTGAAGGATTCGCAACATTCGTTTGAAAAGCAGTAGGCAATTCAAAATAATGTTCGAGGCTCCCGACTAAATTTACCTGTGGAAGCCATGCAGATAAAGCGATGGCATTGGTCTTATGAGCTATAGAAACATCAATTGCTGATTGCAACACAAAAGGCTGATGTTGTAAGGCATAAGCGAGGCATTGGTCGAGCGTGAGATACTGAATAGAATCCTTATTATTACC
>Ga0206915_1144_pt1 | contig 13911 bp, 13 predicted proteins | sample Alteio_BWOrgHeat_70_FD_152945 | JGI IMG/M metagenome (GOLD analysis project Ga0206915, IMG submission 152945) | Enriched cells from forest soil in Barre Woods Harvard Forest LTER site, Petersham, Massachusetts, United States -... | ecosystem: Environmental > Terrestrial > Soil > Temperate forest >...
CGCGGAGAAGTAGGATAAGCCTGCCTGACCTCGATCATTTTTGGCATGAGGAAACTCATCGCGGGTTCAGCAAGACCAATTTACACCAGCGCATAAGGAGAACCAACCCCCTGAATAAGCAGCAAAAGGGGCCTATGGCCAGCCTCAGTCCTCGTGGCTGATAGGCAGCCCAATCGTCGGCCAAACTTGGATTGGGGAAATATCGCAACCTGCCGACAAGGACTACTATCCTCTGTTTTGCGTCGAGTGTGGTCCTGCCACTAAGGGGGGTGCTGCCAGCACTCCCCAGAATGGCCAAATTACTCCGAGCACGATAGGAGCAAGGATGGACGCCCAGACTGGCACCTTGGCCGTTCTTCTCATGATGTATGGCTGGAGCAACAGCCCGTCGAGCAGGGCTATCACGGCATAAAGCCCGAACACTCCGAGAGGGTGTTCCCAGTCCATCCACTTAATGGTTGCCGTGAGGACAGGTCCCAACAACCCCAGGATCGGCCCAAAGTTTGGCACGACCTGGAGTACTGCTGCGATCACCGCCCACATGGGAGCCAGCGGGACATGCAGGATGTAAAGCCCGACCAGCCACACCACTCCGACAGCAAGAGAGTCCTGGAGCTGGGCAACTGCCCAGTTCTTCAACGCGCCGCCGGTGGTGCGAAGATGATCTCTGAAATCCATCATCGATGTCATTTTCTCACCGGCTCAGAGGTCGTTCCCGCGCGGCAACGGGATCGCACTGTACTGACCGACGATTCCGCCATTAACCGAACTTCCGCAGCATTAACCGAGGCCAAGGAAATTGTGACTACTTTGAGTCGCTCTTTTCAAGAACGGCAAGTGGAAAAGGCTTTGTTTGCAAGGCAGGTTTGAGGGGAGTGTTTCTTGAGCGTCGCAGAAGTGGCGTGTAGTGAAGACCTACCCCCTTGCAAGTGCGGAGAAGATCGGTAGGATGAGCGCCATGTATGTGCGCCGCTGCTACCGAGAGAAGAACGGGAAGCGGCACGCCTATTGGGCCCTGGTGCAGTCCTATCGCACAGCGCGCGGTCCGCGGCAGCGGGTGGTCGCGTACCTTGGGGAACTGGATGAGCATGGCCGCATTGGAGTGCAACAAGCGGTACAGCCGGCTTCCACCGCACAAGAGCATTTGTTCCGGCCGCTGAGCAGCAGCCCGGAGTGGGTCGAAGTCGACATCCACGGCGTGCGGGTGGAACGCAGTCGTCAGTTTGGCGGCTGTTGGCTTGGATTGGCGCTTGTTCGTCAACTGGGTCTATCTGCGCTTCTCGAGGAGTTGTTGCCGCAAGGGCGGGAAGGGATTTCGTGGAGTGTGATGGCGCAGATTCTGGTGCTGGGGCGCATGGTGGAAGCTTCCAGTGAGCTGCGGTTGGCGGAGCACACCTATGAAGCCAGCGCCCTGGCGGAGTTATTGGGGGTGCCGGCGGAAAAGGTAAACGAGGATCGTCTCTATCGCAGCCTGGATCGCTTATTGCCGCACAAGACGGCCTTGGAGAAGCATCTTCAGCAGCGCCTGGGCGAGCTGTTTCAGCTCGACTACGACTTGCTGCTCTACGACGTCACCAGCACGTACTTTGAGGGCGAAGCGGCAGCCAACCCACAGGCGCAGCGCGGCTACTCGCGGGATCATCGCCCCGACTGCAAACAGGTCAACATTGCCATGGTGGTGAGTCGCAGCGGGCTGCCCTTGGGATATGAAGTGTTCGCCGGCAACCGCAGCGACGTCACCACGGTGGAAGAGATGGTCGCGGCCATGGAGAACAAGTACGGTCAGGCCAACCGCATTTGGGTGATGGATCGTGGCATGGTATCGACAGAGAACGTTGAGTTTCTGCAGAAGGGTGGGCGGCGTTACATTCTGGGCACACCCAGGAGCATGCTGCGTAAATTCGAGCAGCAGTTACTTGACGAGACATGGAGTGAAGTCCACGCCGGGTTGGAAGTGATGCTCTGCCCTGGGCCAGAAGGGCAGGAGGTCTTCATCCTTTGCCGCAGTGCCGAGCGGCGCCTGAAGGAACGCGCGATGCACGATCGCTTCGAACAGCGCATTGAACAGAAGCTGGAACAGATGGCCGCCAGTTGCCGCCAGCGCAGGCAGGACCCACTGCTGCTGGCCCAACGCCTGGGCAAGCTCCTGGGCCGGAACAGCCGCGCTGCAGGCTTATTTCGTGTGCACATCCAAACCGATGCGCGCGGCGGAGCTCACCTCGAGTGGAGCAAGCGAGAAGAGTGGCGCGATTGGGCCAGACTGAGCGAGGGCTGTTATCTGCTGCGCAGCAACGTCACCGATTGGAGCGGAGAAGAGCTTTGGCGTGCCTACATGCAACTGACAGAGGCCGAGGCTGCCTTTCGAATCCACAAGAGCGATCTGTCTCTGCGCCCCGTCTGGCACCATCTCGAGCGCCGCGTGCAGGCTCATATTCTGGTTTGCTTTCTCACCTATGTGCTCTGGAAAACGTTTGGCCGCTGGTGCCATGATGCAGGACTCGGCGATGAACCGCGAAAGATCTTTGCTGAACTCGGACAGATCGCCTTAGTCGACGTGGTCTTGCCCACGCGCACTGGCATCTCGATTCGCAAGCGCTGCGTGAGCCGGCCCACCGAACACCAAGCCATCTTGCTCCAGCGACTCGGCATGGACCTTCCGACAAGCATCGAATGCGCAGATTTGTAGTGAAGACTTCACTACCTCCGCGCTGTTAAGAAAGGACTTATCGCCGCAACTGCGGAAGTTGGGCTAGGTTTGCGCCTGCTCTTCCGATTTGCACGCATGTGGAGGGCCCTCGTGTTTCCCGCATGGCATCATGGGGGCAATATGCGAAAGTTTCGGCTCTACTGGCCAACGGGACAAACGGGAGCGGAGCGCACACTCAGGACCGGGCACCGGGCTTGCCGCACAATTTCATAAACGTGCGAAAGAGGGGGACTACCGTAGAGGGAACGATGGTTGTTGAGACCCAGCACAATCAAATCCTCGTTGTTCTGACTGGCGAAATCCAGAACGGCCGGCGAAGGCTCTCCAGCCACCATGTGATAGCGGATGGACAGCCGCGGCTCGCTAGCGGTGAGAGCATCGAGCCTGCGGCGGTAAGCCTCCATCCGAGGCTCGTTATCGGAGTGATCCGGCGAGGAGACGTGCAAGACATCGATGGCTGCACGCCACGCTTTTGCCACGGCTAGAACATAAGGCAATGCGGCGGTGGACTGCGAGGAAAGATCGGTTGCGAAGAGCACGCTCCTCAATGCAAGCTGGCTGGCGGCCCCACGCGACGAGGGTCCGACTGTAAGCACCGGCAAGAGACGCAACGGAAGATTTGCTCTGCAACAGACCCCAGGACAAGTTTTGAGATGCCGCTCCGCCCCCGCGTGCCCAAGACCAGCAGATCGATCTTCTGATCTCGGACGAAATCGTCGAACGTCGAAACCTCCCCATGAAGGTTCCAGATGCGATATTGGATGTTGTCCAGGGCGTGGGCAGCATGAAGACGGCCCATCAGATCCTCGCAGTCCCGCTCAGCCAATTCATCAAGTTGCACCATGATATCTGGCACGAAGGAGAACTCCGATCGGCGGACGGTGTGAACAACATGGAATGCGGCCCTATACCAGCGTGCTATAACCAGGGCGTGCTGCATGGCCCGGTCCGACCACGACGCGAAGTCGGTCGCAATCGCAATGTTTCTGATCGCCAGGCCGTGATTCAGTTCCTCAGACATCGCCGGGCCTCCTCTCAGGCCAGAACGTGCTGCATCTTCCGGCAAGTGCTCAGGGGCACAGGCTGCAGCAATCAGGATTGCATTTGGTTTTGGGGCAAGCACTTCAAAGGAGCCGGCCCTGTGTCACCCTTGTCTGCAGACCGTTGCGTCCCTCCATCCCCCAATCTCATTAGGAATTGGCTGATCAGCTTGTGCGCGCAGGTCTCCCCGCAGAGATGTTTTGTTTCGGGGGACAACAGGTGAAGAGAGTTCCAGCCGCTGATGCGCAACTCTCCAGATTCTTCGTAGGCAACAAACCAATGATTGGTCTGGCGCTTCTGCGATCCGCAGATATCGCATGTTATGACTTTCCGGATCACTGTCGCCCCCTTCTGTAGTGCGAAGCCGGACAGCCCAGCGATCGGCCTCCACCGTAACGATCCCATTCGGCTTTTCTGAACGTGGAGATCGTTTTTGCAAACATCATTGGATGTGCACCCGAATTGCCATTCTCAACGAAGAGCTAATCTCATTGTTATGAATAACAGGACGGCAGAACAAGGTTGAGGGCGAGGCCTTGCCGAGAGCGCATGCTGGCATTTGCCGCTATAGCGGCAGCCAGCTTCTGTCGTTGTTGAGATGTCGGCGAAGTGCGTTTCGCGCACGAAACAGCCGGGACTTCGCAGCGGCCTCTGTGATGCCGATCGCATTCGCAGCATCAACGAGTCTGACCTCGTCCCGGTGATAGCGCTCCACAACTTGGCGGAAGCCCGCAGGTAGCATCCTCACAGTCTGGAATATCCTTTGACTCGCTTGTCGCCTTGCGTAAACTTCTTCGGGGTTGGGCGACGGGTCAAAAACCTCCAAGATCTCGACCTCTTTCCCGTCCGTGGTGACGTGTGTCAATCCGATTTCAGCATGGTTCCTTCGCTTTCGTAGGAGCATTAACGAATTGTTAGTTGCAATTGTCATGATCCAGGTCCGAAAGCTGCACTTGCCGCGGAATCCGGCCAGGTGCCTGAATGCGCTCATCATCGTGTCCTGAAGGACATCCTCTGCGTCTTCAAGGTTGCGAACGATCCGGCGAATCCTCCGCTTTAGCAATGGCCTATAGCGGCGGTGCAACTCCACGAATGCACATTGATCACCATTCTTGGCCGCTGAAACAAGGTCAAATTCGCAGGCAGCCTCATAACAGAGAGCTGGGTCATTGACTTCCGCTGACTGCGGATGATCGGAGCGTTCCGGGGAATGCGCATCGACCCAGGGTGCGGGATCATCCAACTGGACGGAACCTGTTTCCGGAATTCGAATCTCTGCTCCGGTGCAAATTGCAGCAGTGTTCATTGTGCGCCTCAAAGTCTCTTGATTGGAGCGTGTCGGCTAGCAACTGTAATCGGCGCGGCCGATGTTCAGTTTGCGCATCTTGGTCTGCAGAGTCGTGCGCTTTAATCCGAGTCGCTCGGCGGCGCCGCCGCGGCCCGACACGCGTCCGGACGCTTCTTTCAAAGCCGCGATGATTGCGTTGGATTCCGCCTGATGGAAGGTCGATGGGCCGGTAATACACATCTCGGGGAGACTAGCAAAATCCACAGTCGGAACCTCTAACTCATCTCCGCGAGTAAGAATGACGGCACGTTCGATAAAGTTTGCCAATTCCCGAATGTTTCCTCGCCAGGGATTCCTGGCGAGAAGTTCCATCGCCTGATCGGGAATTGACTTGACCTGTTTGCCCATCCGCCTGGATATCTTCGAGACAAAGTAATTCACCAGGAGTGGGATGTCTTCGCGCCGTTCGCGAAGAGGAGGGATCTCAATCGGAAAAACGTTGAGCCGGTAAAACAGATCTTCGCGAAAGCTTCCGTCGCGGACCATGTCAGGGAGGCTTTGGTGCGTCGCGGCAATCATTCGCACATCGACCTGAATCGTCCTGGTGCTTCCCAGACGTTCAAACTCCCGCTCCTGCACTGCACGTAACAGTTTCGGTTGCAATTCCAGGCTGATGTCGCCGATCTCATCAAGAAATAGCGTCCCTCCATCCGCCAGTTCTAATCTGCCCTTCTTTTGCATCAGGGCCCCGGTGAACGCGCCCTTCTCGTGCCCGAAGACGTCGCTTTCAAGGAGTCCCGAGGGAACGGCGGCGCAGTTCATGCAAACGAAACTGCGGTGGCGCCGGCGGCTGAGCTTGTGAATTGCGCGTGAAATCAATTCCTTCCCCGTTCCCGTTTCCCCGTGAAGCAGGACGGTGGCGTTGGTGGGAGCGACGATGGCTACCTGATCGAGCACTCGACGCAAAGCGGAGCTGTTGCCGACGATGTCTTCAAACCCGTACTTAGAGCTGATTTCTGACTCGGGACAGAGCTGCTCGTCTTCGAACGCACTCACTTTGGGAAAGCGTGCTCCTGTGAGCCCTCCGAGGTCTGTGAAAGCAACATTCGCGGCCATAGTCCCCTCCTCCGTGGCGCTTCTGGATCTGAACTGCAGCATGATGCTTCTTTATGCAGCCTGGGCCTCGTCGACATGACGTCCGGTCCAGAACTTGAATGGGTCGTTGCGGGATATCATGATATGTAGCTCCCGATCGAGCCCGCTTGCCTCGTCGGAAGACTCGGCGCGCGCGACCTTGGCAGCTAGGACTTCCCGGAAAATCTCCCTGATCTCTTCCGGCGTCTTGGGTTCAGAGTGGTATCCCATCGGGATTCTCCTTCTATGTGCAACCCGTCTTGGCGTATTGCCCTTCCGAAGCGGATCGCTGTGCTACGAGTCGAACTTCTCCGCGATGCGCAATGGCGCGAGATTGAAGGCCCACGTCACCATTGCTCCGGCAATGCGGCAGTTTTCGAATGTGGGAACATCAGTAGAGGACGCGAGATCCTCGGCGTTGCGGCGAAGGTTATCAGCGATCCTGACTAGCTGCGCGTATTTGATAACTCCCGTCCGCGTCATTACGGCATAGTGTCCCTTGTCGGTGTAGTGTTCAGTGCGCTGAGGAGTGTCCATTTTGATTTCTCGCTTTCTGCCACGACTCAAGAAGGAACATACGCGGTGAGGGAATGACGCTAACGCTAATCCAGGTTCCCATCATGCCCTCATCTTTGAATCCTTCCGGGGAGCGGTGACCAGATGGATGACATTCTGGAGCTTTTTGCGATCCGGCGGAACTCTGCATCGAGGGAAACGACGGCCTATGTGGAGGCGAGTGGACGCCTCCTTCCGAAGAAAACGCGGGCTTGTTTTGGGGGACTGGCTGGTCTATTTCGGGTGGGAAAGCTGCCTCTTGCGAGGCGTAGGCTCGATGCGCTTCCATCCGAAAAGGCGAGCATCGACCGACCATAGACCCGGCCCTAACATTGCCAGGGCAGCGCCAAGGGTTGCTACCAGGAGGTAGACCAACCTGTCTGCAGGTATGGTGACGAGCCTGCAGCTTTCAATCAGAGCCACGAGTGTCCCCACGATCGGGGTAAATAGCCCGATGATGAGAAGAATCGCGGCGGCAGCTAGGAGAACACAGAAGATTGTCATGGGGATGGCCGGACTGCTGAGCATGGCGGAACCTGCACTGCTCACCAAAGCAAACCCGACAACCAGCCGCATTAAGATGAGACCAAACCCGGGCCAACCGCCGGCGAAAGTGGAATACAAGCGTCGCAACGGACGAACCTCTCAAACCATCAATTTTCGTGAATATCGGAAGGAATTGGAACCCCAGGAGTAGGTCGGATCGAGCCTCTTTTGAGGCGCGGGAGTAGATAAAACGGGGGCGAGAATCTACAGCTCGATGATTCCTCGTCTTAGAGCGATGGTCGTGGCATGGGTTCGGTCGCTGGCGCCCAATTTGGAGAGGATGCTCCTGACCCGGCTTTTGACTGATTCTTCGGTGCTGGAGAGTTCATCCGCAATCTCTTTGTTTGCTCTTCCGGCGGCTATCAGTTGCAGCACTTTGATTTCTGCCGGCGTCAGGGCATCGTCGGTCGCATGCTCCACAATCTCCAGGGAAGCCTCCGGGGAGATTGTTTTCTTACCCACATTTGCGGCGCGGATCGTCGCCAGTAATTCTTTGTGCAGAGCATTCTTCAACAGGTAACCCTGAGCTCCTGCCTTGAGCGCCCGGACGATCTGAGCGTCGCTCTTGTAGGTTGTCAGCATAATGATCTTCGCATCCGGGAATTCATTGCGAATGGCAATCAGTGCATCAAGCCCATTCATTTCCGGCATCTGCAGGTCCATCACCGTCACGTCCGGGCGATGCGTCCGAAATTGCTGGATGGCTTCACGGCCGTCGGAGGCTTCGCCTACCAAAATCATGTCCGGCTGAATAGCAATCAATGCGGCAATGCCCTCGCGAACGATGGGATGGTCGTCGACGGCAAGAATTCGAATTCGAGCTGTACCGGTACTCATGGTGCAATCTCCTGGTGATTCCGTTACTTTTTGGCCAGGAATTCTGAAATCCAAGAACGCTTGGTAGCCGTGGCGTAGGCGACGGCCGCAGGAATGCAGAGCTCCACTTCGGTGCCTGCACCGATTTCACTCCAAATCACCAGCTTCCCGCCTATCAGTTTGCCCCGTTCCCGCATGCCAGGCAAGCCATAGTGCCCCTGAGGCTCCTGTCCCGATAGAACCGCTGTGTCCATGCCTTTTCCATCGTCCCGCACACGGAGCCGGAATTGTTGATTGTCATACCTGATTTCGACTTCGACCTGCCGAGCCTGCGCATGCCGAAAAGCATTCCGGAGAGATTCAGCGGCAATCTTGTAGATTTCGTCGCGCAGAATGGGATGCAGATCGCGCGCCTCACCTTCCACGGTGACGCGAAATGCCGGAACTGCGCGATTGGCCGGATCAGCGGCCAGTTCCTCGCCGAGCGAGTTCACCGCACTTCCGAAATCATCCGTTTTGACTGCGGAGGTGCGCAAACCCTGCACGGCATCCCGGCCCTCGGTAATTGCTTTGGCAGCCCTCTCGATGGTTCTGTCGAGTTGTTCCATTGCTTCCGCCGGGCGCTCTGGAAATAACTGGGACACAATCTGAAAGCGGAGCATCAACCCCTGGAAGCTTTGAATCAGTGTGTCATGAAGCTCACGCGCGATGCGTGTCCGCTCTGCGACACGCGCTTCCACCATCATCTCAAACTGATGATGCAACTGCCGCAACCGCCACTGGTAGGCCCCCAACAGCAACGTGACTAGAGCGACCGCGCAAAGGACGCGAAACCAATTTGTACTCCACCACGGAGGCGTGATGACGATGGTCAGCGACACCCCTTTTTCATTCCATATCCCATCACTGTTCGAGCCCTGCACGTGAAAGACGTATGTACCGGGGTCGAGATTAGTGTAAGCAGCGAGGCGTTGCCTGCTGTCCACTTCGTTCCAGCCTGGTTCGAAGTGCTCGAGCTTATATCGATAGTGGTTCTTGTGGGAATTTGCATAGCTCAGCGCGGCGAATTCAAAGGAGAAGACATTGTCGCGGTAGGGGAGAGTCAGGGAATCGACGTGTGGGATGGCTTGCTTGAGCACCGACTTAGGACCGATGGGAACGGATTTGTTGAAGATTTTGAAGCTGGTGATCACGACCGGGGGCACATACGGATTATCTCGAATGGTTTCAGGGAAGAACGCGTTGAACCCATTGCTGCCGCCAAAGAACATCTCCCCGTCCGGGCCCTGTGTATAACAAGCTTGACTGAATTCATTAGCCTGCAATCCGTCGGACACGTCGTAATTTCTAAACGTCTCCGTCTGGGGATCGAAGCGGGATATGCCGTTCTTCGTGCTAAGCCATAGTCTTCCGAGATTATCTTCCAGAATGCCCTGAATTACACTGCTGGGCAGGCCCTGACTTTCGGTATAGCGGGTGAAGGTTTTCTCTTGACGGTTGAATCGATATAGTCCATCCTGGGCCCCCAGCCACAACGTTCCAGTGCGGTCCTCGTGAATTGCACTGATATCGCCTCCATTGAGTCCATGAGGATCCCGCGAATCGGGCGTGTAGTTGGAAAAAGTATTCGTCCTCTCATCGAAGCGGCTTAGCACGCCCTCTCCCCTCCCTACCCACAGCATGCCAGAACGATCTTGATCGAAGGACAATGCAGCATTCCCGTAGATGGTCGGATTTCTTGGATCGGGACGATAGTAAGTGAACTTTTCAGTCGGGGGATCCAAACGAGCGACGCCGTAAATATGTCCTACCCATAGCTGACCACTTCGATCGCCATAGACACGGAGAACGTGATTAGATGGCAAGCTGTTGGGATCATCAGGGTTGTGCCGGTAGTATTTAAACTGCCCAGTCCGTTGATCGAACCGGTCAATACCGCCGCCCCAGCCACCCAACCACAGATAGCCGCGCGCATCTTTATAAATGCTATTAACGTCAGTACCTTTCTCAGTGGCATTCTTGTCGTCAAGTCCGAGAGCATAATGGGTGATTTGTCCCGTCTTTCGGTCCAATCTGTCCAACGCGCGAGGGGAGAAGCCCACCCACAAAATACCGTCTGAATCTGCGAAAATTGCAGTGACCCGGCCAGGGGAGAGGCTGTTCGGGTCACCGGGGCGATGCATAAATCGGCCGAATTGCTTTTGCTCGGAATTGAGAATATTAACTCCCCCCTTCTCAGTTCCCACCCACAAAACGCCGCCCCGGTCCTGATAGACCGATATAACTCCGTTATCGCTGAGGCTATCCGGGTCGCTCTCATCGTGCTGGAAGAGGCGCGTCAGATGTTCTGTGCGTCGGTCAAAATAATAGAGGCCCACACTCGATGACACCCAGAGTCCTTTTCCTCGATCATCGAAAAGCTTGCTACTAACCAGGCCGACAGCACCGGTAGCAACCGGGTATTGCGACAGTCTCTCTGTGTGCGGATCATACTTGATGAGCCCGACAATTGGGGCATAGGCCAGTATCCAGAAATTTCCGACATCGTCTTGATAAACGTAGTCCGCGCCCAAGCCATTCCTGGTTGCGAGTGGGCGAGTAATCTCTCCTGTTCCTGGGTTCAGATGAAACAGGCCGCGCTCGCCAACAAACCAGATATCGTGATGCCCATCTTCGATGACGTGAGTGATCCTGCCGACAAATAGGCCCTCGCTGTCGTTCAGGTAATGAGTAAATGTTCCGGTGGTTGGATCAAACCTGTCGAGACCACTTGCTTCGGTGCCAAACCACAGATAGCCGCGACTGTCGCGGGCGATACTGTTGACGGAATCGCCGCCGATGGTATTGGGGTTGCCGGGGTCGTGCCTGTAGCGGGTAAAGCGCTCGGTTCTGGGATCGAATTTGTTCACCCCGCCAGTGTAGGTGGCGATCCACAAATAGCCCTGATCGTCCTCGATCAAATCCATAACAAGGTTGGCGCTTAGGCTGCCAGGGTCGTTGGGGTTGTGCTTGTATACAACGAAGGCGTTACCGTCGTATCGATCAAGACCGTCCTGTGTGGCAAGCCACATGAAGCCCCGGCGATCCTGCAAGATGGCTTTGACATTGCTTTGAGATAGGCCATCGTTGGTGGTAAGGTGGGCGAATCTGAGATCCCTCACCAGAGCATCGACGTCCTGAGGATGGATATCCTGCGAGTGGCGAGGCGTCGCGTCAGCTCTGGTTTCGGGCTCCGAGCGAAAGGCGGCTTTCGCAGTCAGGTGCGCGAAGGGTGTGTTACTGCCCACGGCAATTACAACTTTGGAGGGGTTGGGTTCAGCTGTTACGACAAAGGGACCGTGAATCATGCACAGAAGCACGATCCTACTCGCTCGACGCAAGGCCGGCGCTGTATTTCGGCGGATGGCGATCATCCTTTCCCCACCAACCTTTGCGACAGCCAAGAACCCTTCGGAGCTGTCGCGTATGCGGAGGAAGCAGGAACAATCAGTTCCACTTCGGTGCCGGCGCCAACTTCGCTCAGAATTACCAGCTTCCCACCTATCAGTTTGCCGCGTTCCCGCATGCCAGGCAAGCCATAGTGTCCCTCAGGCTCCTGCCCGGATAGAACCGCTGTGTCCATGCCTTTTCCATCGTCCCGCACACGGAGCCGGAATTGTTGATTGTCATACCTGATTTCAACCTCGATCTGCCGCGCCTCGGCATGGTTAAAAGCGTTCCGAAGCGCCTCTGCGGCAATTCTGTAGATTTCGTCGCGCAGAATGGGATGGAGATCGCGCGGCTCACCTTCCACGGTGACTTGAAATGCCGGAGCTGCGTGGTTGGCTGGATCTGTTGCCATTTCCTCACCCAGCGAGTTCACCGCCCGTGCGAGGTCGTTTGTTTCGACCGTGGAGGCGCGCAATCCCTGCACGGCATCCCGGCCCTCGGTAATCGCCTTGGCAGCTCGCTCAATGCTTCTGTCGAGTTGTTCCTTTGCTTCCACCGGGCGCTCCGGCAGCAACTCGGAAACAATCTGGAAGCGCAGAAGCAAACCATGGAAGCTTTGAAGCAGTGTGTCATGAAGTTCGCGGGCGATGCTTGTCCGCTCTCCGACACGTGCCTCCAGCGTCATCTCGAACTGATGATGCAACTGCCGTAACCGCCACTGGTAGGCTGCCCACAGCAACGCCACGGCAAGGACCGCGCAAAGGATGCGAAACCAATTTGTACTCCACCAGGGGGGCGTTATGACGATGGTCAACGACACCCCTTCTTCATTCCATATTCCATCACTGTTCGATCCCTGCACGCGAAAAACATATTTACCGGGGTCGAGATTGGTGTAGATAGCCAGGCGCTGCTTGCTGTCCACCTCGTTCCAGGCACGTTCGAAGTTCTCGAGCTTAAATCGATAGCGGTTCTTCTGGGAATTTGCGTAGCTCAACGCGGCGAATTCAAAGGAGAAAACATTGTCGATGTAGGGGACAGTCACGGAATCTACATATGGAATGGCTCTCTTGAGCACCGACTTAGGGCCGATGGGCAGAGATTTGTTGAAGATTTTGAAGCTGGTGATCACGACCGGGGGCACGTAGGGATTGTCGCGGACATTCTCAGGAAAAAATGCATTCAACCCATTGGTACCGCCAAAGAACATTTCTCCGTTTGGTGCTTGATAACAACCGGTACTGAACTCATTGCTCTGCAAGCCGTCGGACGCGTCGTAGTTTCTAAACTTTTCCCTCTGAGGATCGAATCGGGATATGCCCTTCTGCGTGCTGAGCCAAAGCCTGCCAAATCTATCTTCAAGAATGCATCGAATCGTGCTGCTCGGCAGGCCCTGGTTTTCGGTGTAGCGTGCGAACGCTCCGCTTTGCCGGTTGTAACGATATAGTCCGTCCATCGCCCCCACCCACAGTGTTCCAGTTCCGTCTTCGTGGAGGGTGTTGATGCCACCGCCGTTGAGCCTGTCAGGGCCACGCGGGTCGGGCGCGTAATTCGCAAACGTCTTTGCCTTGTCATCGAAACGGACCAGCGTGCCGCCCCACGTCCCCAACCACAGCGTGCCAGAACGATCCTGATCGATGACCCAGACAGTATTTTCCAGACTGGCCGGATGGTCCGGAACAGGCCGGTAATTGGTAAATCCGTCCCTCGCTGGATCGAAGCGGCTTAGGCCGCCCACCTGGCCCACCCACATGTGACCGCTCCGGTCTCCGAAGATTGTGTAGACGTTATCAGAAATCAAGCTGTTGGGATCATCGGGGTTGTGCCGGTAATGCTTGAAACGCCCCGTACGTTCATCGAACCGCACAAGACCGGACCCTCCGCCACCGACCCAGAGATAACCCGCTGTATCTTTGTAAATACTATTGACGTTCGTGCCTTCACCGAACCCCGTCTCGTCGCCTGGGGTGGGAACATAGTGGGTGATTTTTCCGGTCTTTCGATCAAATCTATCGAGAGCGCGAGGAAACAAGCCTGCCCATAGTGCGCCGTTGGTATCCTGATAGATCGCCTTGACCCTGCCCGGTGAGAGACTAGCGGGGTCGGCAGGGCGATGCATAAAATGGACGAACTGTTCCTGCCGGAAATCGAGAATGTTGAGCCCCGAGTTTTCAGTTCCCACCCATAGCACGCCGCCCTTGTCCCGATAGACTGAGAAAATGGCGTTGCTGTCGAGGGTATCCGGGTTGGTTTCATTGTGCTGAAACCGGAATGTGAAATGTTCTGTTCGCCGGTCAAAGTAATAGAGACCCTGGCTGGATGGCACCCATAATCCATTCTGCCCGTCCGCCACAAGGGTGCCGTTCAGCGACCCCCCGCTGCTCGTTGATGCCAG